>FWPU01000352.1_pt1 | contig 148149 bp, 129 predicted proteins | sample 2228361 | NCBI WGS metagenome assembly FWPU01 (sample SAMEA103939777, study PRJEB20133) | metagenome | reverse complement strand
CGCGGAGCGGCCGGGCCGTCCTATTCGCCTGATGGTACCCGCATCGCCTACTTTTCGAACCGCATAGGCTCCGAGAATGAAGGCATCTGGCTGATGGATGCCGATGGTTCTAATCCCCATCAACTCGTGGACGATGACCGCATAAACGGTTTTCCGCGTTGGTCACCCGACGGGCGAAGCCTATATTTTGTCTCTCGCCCCGGTGGGCGCGGCGCACGCAGGTTATGGGCCAAACGCGAAATCCGCCGCATTGCCGTCTCTGGAGGCTTGCCGGAAGCGCTGCCCATTGAAACCAGCGAACCCGCCTTTGGCGACGTTAGCCGGGATGGCCGCCTGGTCTTTCGTTCTCCCAATGGTGAGGTGCAAATATTCGATCCCTCTACGAACCGCACCGAGACGCTGCCAGGGGTGCGGGGCAACATCCTGCGCTGGTCGCCCGACGGACGCCACCTCGCCTATTTGGTCGCTCCGCGCGAGGAAGATGACTCGGAGGCTGGGCTCTGGATTCGAAATCTCGATGGTCCGCCTCGGCAGTTATTTCGTGGCTGGTTGATCTGGTATGCATGGGTGAACAGCGGTGAACTGCTTGTGGTGGAAGGAAAGCCTGAGCTACAAGGAGTTCTGTGGCGCGTGCGGTCCGCGGGTTCACCGCCGATCCGTGCCTTGGCCGCGCCGGTTCCGCTTTACTATTACTACTGGGCTTCGCCCGGTCCTGCCATTCGCTGGTTCGACGTCCACCCCGACGGGCGCCGCATCATCGGCTCCTTCCTGGAAACTCGAGAGGCGGATATCGGCATCATCGAAAACCTCCGCTAGCGCGGTGGCACAGGCAATCTTGGCTGTGAATACTAGCTTCGAATCGAGGAACGCATGAAACGCGTTACGGTTCTGTTCGCCTCTGCCACCCTGATCATCTCAGCGCTGTCGGCAGCGGCCCAGCAGGCGAGTCAAGATGAGCAAGCTATCCGGCGGGTGATCGCCCGCTTCGCGGACAGTTGGAATCGGCAGGACATGTCGAGCCTCGCGCAGCTCTTTTCCGAGGGTGCGGACCTCGTTGTGATAACTGGCAGGCACTGGAAGGGGCGTTCTGAGATCGAGATGTACCCTGGTGAACTTCAGAAGACCGGCTACAAGGATAGCCACTTGGCCTGGAGCCCAATCTAGGTTAGATTCCTCCGACCCGACGTTGCCGTTGCGCACGTAGCCACGGAGATTACGTTTAACGAGGGCAAAGATAGACGCACGAGCCTTGCAACGCTGGTCCTCAAGAAGCAGGGTCGTGAGTGGCTGATCAAGGCCCTGCAGAATACCCTGACGAGCTCGGGACAACCACCCGCCGCTGGCAGTTCCGCGTTAAGTTCCTACAATCCCCAGGCAGAGGTGGACCTGATTCACGAAACGGAACGCCAGCGACTCCGCTCGTTGGTCGAGGCCAGCATGGAAGTAGCGCGCCCACTCCACGCCGACGGCTTCCAACTGATCAATCCGCTTGGCGGGTTGCTCGCGAAAGAGGAGTATCTCGGGGGCGTGGCCTCGCGAGGCTACTGCACAACCCTCCGTAAGACGATCATGAAGCAGGCGATATGAAAAAACGCCCGATAGATCGAAAGGGAGCGGTCGTAGCGCACGACCAGGCGACGGAAGTTCCCCAGCCAGGCGAAGGGGCGCTCCACCAATTTCTTCGCGGGCTTCCGGGCCGTGGATATCACCACCGACCGCATCCGGGCGTTCATCCTGAAACGTCAAGAAGAGGGTGCTCCCAACGCCACCATCAATCGCTCTTTGGCTGCGTTGCGCCGGATGTTCCGGCTGGTCGTGGAAGATGGCAGGCTGCGGGCGACTCCGTGCTTTCCTATGCTGAGAGAGCGGAACGTCAGGAAGGGGTTCCTGGTCCACGACCAATATGTAGCACTTCGAAACGCACTTCCGGACTACCTCAAACCTGTCCTCGCGATGGGGTATTTTACCGGCATGCGGCTCGGCGAGATCCTCGGCCTTCGCTGGGACCAAGTGAGTTTAATTGATCAGCAGGTACGACTGATTCCGGGCACGACGAAGAATGACGAACCCCGCGTCATCCCGCCAGCACGGTGTCAATTGCCTTCAGGCAGCTCGGGATTCGCTCGGAGAAGATCAACGTGTTGCGGAAAACGCTGCGCACCGCTTTTCCCTGGCCGTTCTCATAAACGGAGATACTGCTCTTCTCGGCCACGGTGTTTCTCAGAGTATTCATCTCTGACCGCAACCATAACGAAAGTGGGTCACGCAGGGAATGGCCGTGGAGTACCAGAAAGGCGAAACGGAAGTGCCTGCAAATAAGACAGGAAGCAACCATTGCCTGAAGCAAGCGGCACCATCGGACTCCGCATCTGCTGGATGCCCGCCCACATGCGAAGGTTCACCGGGATTCAGTGCCTGGCAGGGTCAAGCCTGGGGACTTGGAGCGGTTTTCCTTCCGCATGTGCAAACGGGATCCCAAGCCAGGCCGCTACGGTCGGGCCGACGTCAATCGCCCGGGCTTCTTCGATCTTGCCCCGTGCGATTGGCGGACCGAAGAGGAGTAGTGATGCGCGCATGGCCCCGCGATCGGGTGGATAGCCGTGCTCGCCTCGCAGCGGTATCTCGCGAATCGGCTCGCCGGAGTAGCCGCCTTTGAGTGCAAATCCCTCCTGCGCCTCAAGCGCCAGAAAAGCATTCGGGTCGCCGCCCATGGCCAGGATTTCGTCCCTCCGGAAAATGCGGGCAATGCCGCTGCCCGGCTGGCCTGCCGCAGAACCGAATATCTTCAACAGTGCTGATTTTGTCGTCTCGTCTGCTTCGTCCTTAACGTAGATATACGCGGAGCCGCTGCTGGTCAGCACCACAGCCTTCCAGTCCACGACACGCCCGTCGCGGCTGAGTTCGACTAGGCCGTTCTGGCGCAGCCACACGCCCGGGCGGAGCTGCTTCGTGGTCGGTAGGAATCCGTGGTCCGATAAGACAATCAGCACCGTGTTGGGCCAAAGACCGGCTTTTTGTGCGGCTGCAATCAGCCGGGCGACTTGCTGATCCGCGGTCTCAATGGCCTGCAGAGCCACGTCGGCCATTGGGCCATTTTCGTGCTGCCAGTGATCCACCTGTGCAATGTGCAGGAGCAAAAGGTGAGGACGCACGGATTCCAGAATGTGCACGGCAATGTCGGTAAGGATGGTGTCATCCTTGAACGGCAGCAGGAACCCTTCGTTAAAGCCGGGAAACTTTTTTCCGACTTCCTCGAGCAACCCCGGCGTACTCAGGGCGCGGACCAACTTCGCATCTTCCGCCGTGCTGGCTCGCCAGTACTCCGGCACCCGGGCGGTGGCAGTGGCGCCAACGCTCACAGGCCACCACACCATCGCGGTGCGAAGTCCTCTTGCAGATGCCGCCTGCCACAGAGTGGGAACTTTGATGTCCTCGGCGTACCATCGCCAGCCCGCTCGATTCTGCTCCAGCGGATCCCAGGCAAGGTTGGTGACGATTCCATGCCTGCCTGGGTTGACTCCGGTCACGATCGAGGTGTGCGTTGGATAGGTGACGGCCGGAAAGACCACTTGCATGCCCTCGCTGTAAGCTCCTTCTCTAACCATCTTGCGCAGGGTGGGTACTCGAAGCCCGTAGCGGTCCGGTTCCAGATAGGCGGTGGGCATTAAGCCGTCCACGGAGACGATGATCACATGCCGAATCTGCCCCCGTTGGGGCGCACAGGCCTGCCAGCCTGGCGCCAGGCCCAACATGAACAGCCAAAATATTGAAACCCTCTGATTCAGGCGCATGCGGAACTCCACCCCTGCGACAAGGCGCGTGAATTTAGCCTCAGGCGGTCAGCCTGGCAAGCGGAAATCCGCCTACTGTGTGCAGACGCCGGCCTTTTTCTGCTGGTGTCCTGCGGGTGTCCATGGCAAAATCACAGAATTTGGTTACCTGGGTTTCAGAGTCGGAACGAAAATTTAGGGTCCGGCCTCTCCCCGCCGCCGAGTGATCCGGGATGGTGCTAGGTGAATGCTTGGCCTCTGATTGCCTCGGCGATTACCTTGGCTGCCAGCCTTTCCGCTTGGGCTGCTCTTCACCCGGCCTCTCAGCTTTTTGGTCGGACCATCCGGCGAACCGGCAACCGGCGGGAGCTTGCCCTTACGTTTGAAGACGGGCCTAATCCTGCCACCACGCCCTGGCTGCTCGACGTGCTGGATGCACATTCGGTGAAAGCCACATTTTTCGTCATTGGCCGTCACGCCCGGGCCTGCAAAGCGCTCATGCGCGAAATCTCCACCCGTGGGCATCAGCTGGGCAACCACACGGAAGGTCATGACGACCTGCTGTGGCTCTCTCCGCGAAAAATTGTGGACCGGCTGAATCGGTGTCAGCAGATTATCGCGGAGTCCTCGGGCCGCCCGGCCGACTGCCTGCGGCCTCCGTTTGGCCGGCGGGGCCCGCATCTGCAATTGGCGGCCCAGCGCGCTGGCTGCCGCCGGGTAGTGATGTGGTCGTTCGCAGCGGAGCGTTTTGGACGCAATTCTCATCTGGAAATCGTGCATCGCCTGCGGAAGGTCCGTGGCGGGGATGTGGTTCTGTTCCGTGACGGCGAACCGGACCGATTGCATTCCGACCGCAGGCAAATCGTGGCCGCACTCGATTATTGGCTGCCGCGATGGAAGGACCAAGGCTTCCGATTTGTTACACTGGAAGGGCAGAACGACCGCGTCTGACGGCGGAGCGGGCCGTGGACGATCGAAAATTTTACGAAGAGCGGCAGGAAACCAAAGAGATCACTCTGGTGTGCCCGCATTGCCGCCAGCAAAATACTTATCCGGTGCGCTGGATGGTACGCATCAAGAAGAATTCTTTGCCCGGCGGAGCCAGCAGCGAAGACCGCGCGCGATTTGGGAAAGCGCGAAGCTACATGGTCCGCGTTGACGACATGGTTGCTTGCCGGAACCTCCGCTGCCGCAAGCGCTTCGAACTTACTGGCCAGACGGTGGTGTTGTTTTAGGCAGGCCCGCGCGGCTCTGGCGCACTCAAATTTCCGGATACATGTCGAAAAAGGCCTCGACGGACTGTTGCAAAGTGGCTTGAATCTCCTCTTTGCTGCCCTCGATCAAATGCAGGGTGATGCGGCCCATTCGGCCATTTTTTAGCCGGACCGTCGCATCCATCACTTCTTCCAGTTCCTCCGCGGGGAAGAGTCTCATCCCATAAACCAGAGCAAGCTTTGCCATAACGGATTCTCCTTAAGGTTGCGTTTTCCGGCCGGCCAGTTGAGACGCCGTTTTGCCCCACGGCGAAGCATGGCGGCGGAATTTCACTGGCCTAATGCCGTGTCTGGAGTTAGGCTAATGGCATCCCTGCGTTGCGATCCCAGCATCGTAACCGTCGAGGTCGCGCCAAGGAGGTTGCTGTGAGAACCGGCCTTCGCAGATTTGCCCAGACGGGAATCATCCTCTCTGTGCTGCTGGGGGCACCCGCCGGTGCCCAGCAGACGCAATCTGAGAATGTTACTGCTCCGGCGCAGCGAGCGGTGGAACAAAAGCCAGGCGCAAAGATTGTGGTTCCCGCCGGTACCCGACTTTCCATGGTGCTGCACAACTCCCTTTCCACGCGGAATGCCCGGCCTGGAATGGCCGTTTACCTGGAAACTATTTTCCCGGTGGCTTTGGACAACCGCATTGTGGTTCCTGCGGGCTCCTACGTCAGCGGCGAGATCGTAGAAGCCAAACGACCCGGTCGGATCAAGGGCCGCGCCGAATTGATGATCCGTTTGAACACGTTGATTCTCCCGAACGGCTACACGGCGGATTTCAATGCTGTGCCCGAGAACACTGGCACCGGCGGAAATGAATCCGTGGACGAAGAGGGAAAGGTGAAAGGCGACACTGACAAAGGCTCGGATGTGGGCACGATCGCAACGACGACCAGCATCGGGGCGGGCATCGGCAGCGTTGCTACACGGAGTGCGAAGGGCGCCGGCATCGGGGCCGCAGCAGGCGCTGGAGCCGGACTGCTGGCTGTTCTGTTTTCCCGGGGACCTGAGGCGGAGCTCCCACGCGGTTCGACCCTTGATGTGATTCTCGACCGGCCGCTCTATCTGGATGCCGACAAAATTAACTTCAGCGATCCCGGCAAATCCTCGATTCTTCCGGGCCCTGATAATCGCCAGCCGCAGCGGCGGCGCTTCCCTTATTGACCGGCTTCGAGCGAGGCGACGAGCTCGACCGAAAGGACCCGGGCCTTCTCGGCCAGCGTCCAGGCTCGCGTCCAGTCATGGGCTTGAATGGCTTCCCGTGACTGGGCCAGGAAGCCTCGGATTTTCTGCACCATGTCGTGCTGCGTTTCGCTCAATTTTTTCCCGAAAGATTTCTCCAGATTCCTTTCCGCTGTGGTGATGGCCTCTTTTGTCTTGCGTTCGAGCTCAGCTTGCTCGGCGGGGGATAGGCGCGGTGAGATTTTTGGCGCCGGGACAGGCGGGGCGGCAGACTTGGGCTTTGGTTCCACCGGTACCGGCTTCGGCTCTGGCACGACCAGCACCGGTGGCGCTTGCTTCACTTCCTCCGCCTCCCTCTTTCCTTCTCGTGGGGGAAGATCTTCAGCGGTGGGTTGGGGTTCGCCCGGTGCACTTGCTGTGGGCACAGAGGCACTAGGCCGCCGTTTCTTACAGCCGGCTGCCCCAGCCAACAGCGTCGCCAGCAGGAAATACAGAATCGCCTCGCGTAGCCGCATTTCAAGCGTTCAGAGGCAATCGAATTCGGAAGGTCGTGCCTCGCCCCGCCTCCGAAGTAAAGTCTATCGAACCATTGTGGAGCATCACAATGCGGTAAGTTGTGGCCAAGCCGACGCCGCTGCCGCCGGGCTTGGTGGTGAAAAAAAGCTGAAAAATCCGCTCCCGGTATTCTTTCGGAATGCCCTGTCCGGTGTCGCTTACGCTGATCTCCGCAGCGTTGTTCTCGCGCTTCAACTCTACCGTCAGCCGACCTCCCGTTCCCATTGCTTCGCACGCGTTTAAAAGCAGGTTCAGCACGGCTTGCTTGAGCAGCTCGCGGTCCGCCCGGATGGGCGGGATTTCCGTATCGAGATTGGTCACAATTTCCACCTGCGAGTTTTCGGTTTGCGGGCGCACCAGATCGAGTGCATGCTGTAAGATCTCATCCACTCTGGTAACCTCCATCAGGAGCTCCACCGGACGATAAAAATCCAGCAGTCGTTTGACCACGCGATCCAGACGGTCAATCTCTTTGTCCAGAATCTGCACGGCCTGCTGCTGCATGTCGGGGCTTTCGGGACCACTCGATTTCAAATTTTCCAGCCAGAGGCGCATCGAGTTCAGCGGATTCTTGACCTCATGCGCCGCCCCGGCGGTGATCCTGGCCAATCCGGCGAGGCGGTCGAGCACCTGCATTTGCGCCCGAATGCGCTCGAGTGACCGTTCCTCTTGCGTTAGCAGCGACCGTTCACGAAGTTGCAAGCTGAGTTGGGTAATCTTCGTGCTCACCAGCCCCAGCTCGTCATGGCGCCGAAGCGGTTCGAAGTCAAACTGCCCTTGCGCGATGCGGTCCAACTGCTCGGAAATTTTTGAAAGCGGCGCCAGCGAGATGTGGCTCACCACCGCGGCCAGAAATGTCGAGATCACGACCGCGCCCAGCGCCAGCAGTGCGGTCTGGGGAATCTCGCGGCGCAACTTTTCTCGCAGCAGCGAGGTGGAAATGGCCACACGCACGTGGCCAAACAATTCACCGCCCCCGATGTTGAAAGGTTGCTGAATCTCGAACACTTGTGGCGGACCGTAGACCGACTGGATTTGCTGCCACACACTGCCTTCGAGCAGGATTGCCAGGGGGGTGCGCCGCGCAAGTTTCCCTCCGGCCAGCGACGCATCGCTTGAGATCAATACGACGCCGCGATGATCCGTGACGGTCACCTCATAGATGGTCTGCACTTCCGTGGCCCCGCTTACCGTTCGCGTAACACCGGCGTCTTCTTCCAGTACGGTGCGGACGTATTCACGGAGATTCTCCGATGCGGGGCCGGACGGAGCACGACCTTCGGCGGCGGCGTCTTCCAGCGCGTGCTGCGCCTGAAAAAAAACTTGCCGCACCACATACTGCGCTCTCTCTTCCGTCTGTCGTAATTCCTGCTGCAGCAGCGTCGCAACATAGACTGCGGAGAGGACAGTTGCCACTCCGAGCACGAGCAGGGAAACCGTAAGCGTGAATTTAGTCTTCAGACGAAGCTGCATGCGTGTGCGGGAAACGACCGGACGCTTCGTATTCCTTCAGCTTGTTGTGCAGGGTCTTCAGACTGATGCCCAGCAACGCGGCGGCGCGGGTCTTGTTGTTACCGGTTGCCGACAAGGTTTGTAGAATCAGCAAGCGCTCGGCCTCATCAACCTTGGTCCCTATCGGAAAGCGAATTGCAGACAGGCTTGACGGCGAACTCGCCGGCGCGCGGCCAAAATCCGGAGGCAGATGCCGCCTGGTAATAAATTCGCGACCGCAACTGATAGCCGCCCGCTCCAGCACGTTCCGCAGTTCGCGGACGTTACCGGGCCAGGGATAGCTGTGAAACAGCCCCATCACTTCAGCATTCACCCCACGCACCGACAGGCCATGCTTTCCGTTGATGCTGGCCAGCAGGGCTTCGATGAGTAACGGCAAATCCTCTTGGTGTTCGCGCAGTGGCGGCAGATGAATGTGGAAGACGTTGAGGCGAAAAAACAAGTCCTGACGCAAACTGCCCTGCGCAACCGCTTGTTCCGGATCCCGGTTCGTGGCCGCAATCACCCGGACGTCCACCGGCGTTTCGACTTTGCTGCCTAGGCGCCGGATTTTTCCGTCTTCCAGCACGCGCAGCAGTTTAGCCTGCGTGGGCGCGGGCATTTCGCCGATTTCATCCAGCAGCAGCGTGCCGCTGTCGGCCAGCTCGAAACATCCCAGCCTGCGTTCGGCGGCACCGGTGAAGGCCCCTTTTTCGTGGCCGAAGATCTCGCTTTCCATCAGCGACTCAGGAATCGCGGAACAGTTGATAGCCACGAATGCTTGCCCGGCGCGCGGCGAAAGCTGGTGGATGGTTCGTGCGACGATTTCTTTGCCGGAGCCTGTTTCTCCCGTAATCAGCACGGCGGCCTTGGACGGTGCGACGGTCTCCACCAAACGCATCACCTGCTGCATGGATTTGGATTGGCCAATCAGCTCGCCGAGCCTACCTGTTTCGCGCAACTGGCGGGTGAGCGCGGCAACGGTTTTTCGATCCTGAGTGCGTTTCAGTGCCCGCTCCAGCAACGCGCGCAGAATCGCGGCCTGGATCGGCTTTTCGATGTACCAAAAGGCTCCCGCTTCAATGGCGGCAACGACGCGTTCATCGCTGCCTCTGCCGGTGATGACAATCACGGGGACCTCTTCCAGCTCGGGCTGTAGTCGGCGGATCAGCTCTAGCCCGCTCATGCCGGGCAGTTCCACATCGGCGATCATCACTGCGGGCTGAAACTCCACGAACTGTGCCAAGGCTTCTTCGGCGGTTCCCACGCCCGCCACAGTACATCCCCAATTCCGCAATAAAGCCTCATAGCCCTGACGCGCATTCACTTCATCCTCGACAATCAGGATGCGTCCGCTGAGTGTGTGCTTTGGCGTCATCCGATAGCAGGAATGTACCAGCAGGATGCGCGAAAACCAAGTCAGCTCGCCTCTGCAGGCAAATGCTAAGATGCAATCATCCTGCCTGCGGTAACTCGCAGCCATCCTGCGGATTTGAGGCGAACCGAAAGTGTACAGTAGCTTGGCCCATCCTTGCGGGCAGCAGCGGACTGAACCTGCGGGCAAAAAGGCCAGGCGGCAAAGGCATACTGTTGCGCGAATGCATAACTGCCAGCGAAAAAAGGCTTTCCCTGCAAACCGGGCTGCCTTATAATGCGCCTGCTTTTGTGCAGGGTTATCGTCTTGTAGGTGAGTCACCTGCGGCGGATTTCTTGTGCCGGCGTTGCGCAGCATGGAACCGATTGTTTCCCGGAGTTTATCGGAAGGTGACGCAATTCTATCCGAACGGGAAGGCCGGCAAAGGAACGTTAAGCGGAGGAGGATTCTGATGAAACCCGTGGTGCGAATTCTTGTCATGCTGGTGCTGAGCCTCACGTTGCTGCCGGCGAGCTATGCCGGGGACGCGGGCGCCGCGGAATCCGGTAAGGATGCAAAGGCAAAGTCCGTGGCTGACGCCAAGCAGCCAGAAGCTGGGAAAAAGGCAGAGGCTGCGAAGCCGGCCGCTGCAGCCCCGGAGAGCGAAGCGGGCGAGCCCGCTTCGGCTCCGGTTCCGCCGGAATGGGAGCGCTACCCCCGGTGGCGGCCTGTGGCGGCGACCACGGGTACGCTTGGACTTTTGACTGTGGAGACTGGCGACGTTCTGCCGCGCAGTGGCGCTACGTTTTCCGCGTTTGTGAACCGTTTCGGCCGGATGCCGGGCAGCGTCACAATCACGGCTGTCGGCTTCAGCCTCGGTTACGGCCTGCACGACCGCGTCTCCGCTTTTCTCCAGTTCGAGCCGCACCGGTACGTACACGTTGGCGGGGGCCGCCAGGGACAGCTCAGTTTCAATTCCCCGCTCGCTAATCCGCAGTTCGGGAACACCATGTTCCGGCGCCTGAGCCCGACGGGCCGCCCGGGTTATGTGGAGGATTTCCCGTTCGCCGCCCGGAACAGCGGAGACCCAGGCGAAGTGATTCTGGGTCTCAAGCTGGGCCTGCTTTCCGAGTTGTGGGGTGACCCGTTTAGTTTCGGTGTTCGCAGCGACTTCATCATTCCCACGGTTACCAACTTCACGGACCTGGTCAACAATCAAGTGCAGACGGGCCAGTTCAATTACGCAGTCACCATGTCTGCCAGCCGCACTTGGAGAGACATCGTGACCGCTGCCCTCAACGTGGGGTACCGGTTCACTCGTGACCCGCGCTCGGGCGGCGTTCGCACCATGACCATGGCCGACCAACTGCGAGTCGGCGCAGGCCTGTTGTGGATGCCGGAGAAGCGTCTGCAAATTCTCATGGAGTCAACCGGACTGATCTTTGTTAATGATGCCACGCCGAACAACAGCTTCGGGTCTCGCGATCCGGTTGACGGCCTATTGGGACTGAGAATCTATGGTTCACGCAGCGTAGCGCTCGACATCGGATATCGCTATATGGCCAATCTTGTGAATCACGGTGACCAGCACGGGTTTGTTTTCAAGCTGGGAACCACACTCTGGCCGGTGGAGCCGCCACCTCCGAATCGCGCGCCCGCGGCTGCCTGTTCGGCCGATCCGAGCATGGTATATCTTGGATCCGGCGATGCCGTCACCGTGCGCGTCCGGGCCAGCGATCCTGATGGGGATCCATTGAATTATTCTTGGACGGCTACCGGCGGCAACGTACAAGGCTCCGCGGCTGAAGTGCGCTGGGATTCCACGGGCACGCAGCAGGGAACGTACACGGTTACGGCCCGCGTGGATGACGGACGCGGCGGCACCGCAAGCTGCGCCGTTGACATTCGCGTCGAGCCGCGCCCCAATCGCGCGCCGAGCATGACCTGTTCGGCCGACCGCACCAGCGTACTCGTTGGTGACCGCGCGCGCATTACGGCCCGCGCCAATGATCCCGACGCAGACACGCTCAGCTACATCTGGCGCACCAACGGCGGCCAGATTGTCGGCTCTGGCAGTTCCGTGCAGCTCGACACCAGCGGCGTGCAGCCCGGCTCCTACACCGTGACCGGACGAGTCGAAGACGGCCGTGGCGGTGCAGCCGATTGCTCAGTCGCCATCAGCGTGCAGGCGCCTCCGCCCCCGCCGCAGGCCAGCAAGCTGAACGAGTGCTTCTTCCGCGTCAATAGCGCGCGAGTGGACAATGTATGCAAGCGCATACTGGATGACGTCGCCCTGCGGCTGCAGAGCGACCCGCGGGCGCGGGTTGCGATCGTCGGCTTCGCGGATCCCGCAGAGCGTCGCGCAGATCAACTCGCGGCTGGGCGCGCTGAGGCAGCACGCAAATATCTGGTAGAGAAGGGTATTGCGGAGGCCAGAGTGGATGTGCGCACGGCCGGCGGTCAGGCGGGGGCAGGCCAGCAGAACCGGCGCATTGACGTGATCTGGGTGCCGGAAGGCGCGACTTACTAATTTTCACGACGTTCGCGGGCTCCGTGCAGGTTCTGGCACGGAGCCCGTCGTGTCTGGGGAAGGCCGCATCGTTGGTGATGGGATTGCCGTGTCCAATCCGAATGGGCAAGCGGGCGCTCATCGCTGCATTCGTTTTGCTGTCTGTCGCTGCGGTTTGTTCCGGGCAGACTTGGCACGCCATGGGACCGCCCGGTGGCGACGTGCGCACCTTGACCACGGATCCGCATGACCCAAAACGTCTTTACCTGGGCACCGCCGACGGACACGTTTTCCAGTCGCGGGATGGTGGCCGATCGTGGTCTATTCTCAGCCGGGTCGGCGACCGTACAGACAACGTCCTCACACACATTCTGGTGGATCCGCGTGATTCCACGCGGTTGTATGCTTCGGCCTGGTCGCGCAATCCTGGCGGCGGGGGCGTCTTCCGAAGCCTGGATGCTGGCAGGTCCTGGAAACTGGCTGGCTTGGGAGGGGAAAACGTCCGAGCTCTTGCCCAGGCTCCTTCCGACCCAGACATCCTTGTGGCTGGAACCCTGACAGGCGTATTTCGATCCCGCGACGCAGGTGCTTCCTGGGAGCGCATCTCCCCGGAGGGCCACCAAGAAATTCGCAATCTGGATTCCGCCGCTTTTGATCCGCGAAACCCTGAAATCATCTACATCGGAACCTTTCACCTCCCCTGGAAAACAATCAATGGAGGTCGGCGCTGGTTCCCGATTCACGAAGGAATGATTGATGATTCCGACGTCTTCAGCATCGTCGTGGATCGCACCAATCCCCGCCGCATCTTTGCGAGTGCCTGCTCAGGCATCTACCGCAGCGACGACGGAGGGATGCGGTGGAAAAAGGTGCAGGGGATTCCCTACTCGGCCCGGCGCACCCATGTAATCCGACAGGACCCGGCTGATGCCAGGGTGGTTTACGCAGGAACGACCGAAGGCCTCTGGAAGACGACCAACGCTGGCGGCACCTGGCGGCGAATCACCCCGCGCCACTGGGTCATTAATGCGCTGGAGATCCATCCGCAGTATCCGAACCGTCTGGTGATGGGAACCGAGCGATTGGGCATCATGGTCAGCGATGACGCCGGCGAGAACTTCCGCGCCTCGAACCAGGGCTTCTACCATCGCCAGATTCTTGCTCTGGCCTTGGACAGCGACTCCCCCGGCCGCGTGCTGGCGGTGCTGGCCAATGCACCGGAACCTGTCCTGGCCACCGAGGACGGAGGACGGACGTGGTTACCGCTGGGTCCGGGTCTGCAAGCGGAAGGACTCCTTCGCGTTTATGCGACACCGGATGGTTGGTGGGCTGCGCTCGATCGCGGCGGCCTGATGCGCTACGACAGCTCGAAGAGCGCCTGGGTGCGTTCTGGCACCGTCGTCGGCGAGGCGGCAATTCGACGGGATCGTCGTGGGCGCCCCGTTGCCCCACGTGGCCCTATCCTCCTGGAAAGCCTGGTCCTTGATATGGCGTTCAGCCAGGCGCGGTGGTTCGCAGCTACACCCCAGGGTCTGCTCGCTTCCAGTGATAACGGCAGGACCTGGGAGCAATTCAAATTTGCTCCGCTAAATCTGCCGGTCAGTTCGGTGCGGGTGTCCCCGGACGGAGAGCAGATTTGGATCGTTTCGCTCCGCGGCATGGTGTTCTCGCATGATGGAGGTCAGAGCTGGACCTGGCACGACCTTCCTTTCGATTCCGGGGGCGCGCTCAAGCTGGACGTGGCCGACTCGCGAACCCTTCTGGCCACAGCACGCCGTGGTCTGTACATCTCGCGCGACGGTGGCCACAGCTGGCACCCCGTTGCAGGCGGTCTGCCGGTGGTGCCGCTGCAGGAACTGGCGGTCATCGGCGATGTCTTTCTGGCGTCCGTGCAGACGGGTGGCTTATATATTTCCCACGACCGGGGGCTTAACTGGTCCCGCATCGAAGGGCTGCTCGCCGATGGATTTTTTCCTGTGGTCACCACGAGCCGGGGTTCGCCGGTCATCTATGCAGCTTCTTCGACCGAGGGTCTGTATGCCATCGAGATTCTGGTGTCCGCAGCGGTCACCGGAGACAATGGCCAGCGTGATTAGCTGCCTTTCTCTTCAGGATCCGACCTTTTAAATCCCAATCTGGAACCAGGTCTGTTCCAAATCGGTAATTGGTTCAACTGGAACAGCCTGACGGCCTATCCACATTGGCACATCTTGACTGTCGTCCCAAAACGGGCTTAGCATCTCCTTTTGATGTTTCTTTGAATAGGACGTAACTCATAATGGTACAAGTGATTTACAATTGCGTGCTGTTTTGGTACAGGAGCTGCTTCCGAAAAAGAAAGACAGGACAGAGCTAGAAAAGGTCACCGTGTATCAGGACGATAAGAGCACGGCACAACCAGCGGCTGCCAGACCTCCGTCGGGAACAGTCCTTATTGTGGACGACGAAGTTACGGCGCGGGAGCTTTGCAGTGAAGTCGCCCTGGGAGTCGGGCTGTGCAGCCGCACGACGGCGACAACCGGGCTGGCGCTTGAAATTCTCGACCAGTCTCCAGTGGACATTGTCATTACGGACCTGAAGGTGCCGGAGCTGGGCGGATTGGAACTGTTGCGCCGGATCCGTTCCACTTATCCGCACATCGCCGTGGTTGTGCTTACTCAGTTCGGCACGATTGAAACGGCTGTAGAGGCCATGCGACTGGGTGCGGCGGATTACATCACCAAGCCCTTCCATGTGGACGAGCTCCGGGCCAAGCTTGACCGCCTTGCGCGCGCCGTCGAACTGGATCAGGAGAACCGCGTGCTCCGCGAGCAGTTGCGCAGCCGGCCAGGATTTGGCGGCCTGATCGGGGTTTCGCCGCGCATGCAGAAAGTCTACAAGCTGATTGAAAAGGTCAGCCAGCACAGCTATCCGGTTTTGGTGCTGGGCGAAAGCGGTACCGGAAAAGAGCTAGTTGCGCGTTCTATCCATTTCTCTGGCCCGCGCCGCACTGGGCCGTTCGTGCCGGTGGACTGCTCTGCATTAGTGCCCACACTGATTGAATCGGAGCTGTTCGGCTACGTGAAGGGAGCCTTCACGGGTGCCCTCCACACCAAGACGGGCCTGCTTGAAGGGGCTGACGGCGGCACCCTGTTTCTCGACGAAATTGCTGACCTGCCGTTTGACCTGCAAGCGAAGCTGCTCCGTGCGCTCCAGGAAAAGGAGATTCGGCCGGTGGGATCGAATGAAAGAGTGCACATCAATGTCCGCGTCATCGCGGCAACGAACCGTGACTTAGAGAGCGCCATCCGCGGCGGCACCTTCCGGCAGGATCTTTTCTTCCGCCTGAACGTCGTACAAATTAAGCTCCCTCCTCTGCGCGAGCGCAAGGGCGACATTCCGTTGCTGGTGAATCATTTCTTGGAAAAATTCAGCGACTCGGATCGCCCCGTTCATAGTATTTCCGAAGAAGCCATGGCCCGCCTGATGGCTTACGATTGGCCCGGGAATGTGCGCGAACTGGAGAATGCTGTCGAGCGAGCCCTGGCATTGGGCACCGGGCCCGTGCTCCAATTGGCTGACCTGCCCTCAAACCTTCACCACAGCTCGTCCGAGCGGCTCCCGGCGAATGACGAACTCGTGCCCCTCGAAGAGTTGGAGCGCCGTGCCATCTTCCGGGCCTTGCGGGAAACCGGGGGCGACAAGCTGGCGGCGGCACGACTGCTCGGCATAGGGAAGACCACACTCTACCGGAAACTGAAACAGTACGAAACGGAACAGCAGCCGGCCTGACCTTTCCCCAAGCGGAGCCCTGCGCGCAATTCGAGGGCCTTCCAACCCGCTCAGCCCTGTCCTTACTTTTTTCCCACCTCGGATTTTCCTATCCGGGAAATTCGCATCAGCTGCGGTTTCGGAGTGGGAAAACCGCGTTTCTCCACAAGTGCAACTAGTCTGATATGGCGAAGGTTACCGACGAGTTCTAGCTGGAATGGGCTGTGCAAGGGACACGCGGGGGCGATTTGTGAACCGCACACAGCTTCAACCGAGATTGCGCCGACTGCTGGAATATGCAGTGACGGTAGCTGCAGCCCTGCTTTGCAGCCACCTGATTCTCGAGATCCGCTGGTAGGTTGCGATGGTCCGTGCCGTCTGGCCACGCATTCGGCGCAGCGAAGCGGGCGTAACTACCCGGACCGGTGTCATCTTCCGCGCGGCCGCAGCTGCCCAGCCGACCGAGCAATTGCTTGAACTGGGCGCCCGTTCTTTGCTCGAAACTGGGCAGGCGGACCGCGCCGGAGTTTGGGTCGCGCAGGACCGCGAACTCGGAGCATTGTGCGGACCGGTCCTGGACGCCAGCTTTACTCCCGGGCCTGAAGAATGGCGATCGCCCAAGCTCTCCCCGCCCGTCCTGGGCATGCTTCTCCACAGCAAAGAGCCTGTGGTTGCGGAGGGGGACCAGTTGGCCTGGGCTGCGGAGCTGGAGGTCTTGAGCGGTCTGCGCAGCGTGGTTTGGCTGCCGATGCGTTCCGCTGAGTGCGTTTGGGGATTGGCCTGGGTGGGCTACGTCGCAGCTTCGTCTTTGCAGGATACCGAAGCGCTGCAGAGGCTGGCGGACGAGTTGGCCGTCGTGCTCACCGAACGTGCCTTGCGGAAAGAGCTGGAGCAGTGGCGCTCCTCAGCAGCGACGCAGGCCGAGATTCAGCGGGTGATCCTTGCCGGCGCCCGGCCCGGTGAGGTCGGCATGCGCATCGCCCAAGCTGCGGTCGAGCACTCTCCGGCATGCTGGGCCGGGGTCTGCAAGCTTGCCGGGAACTCCCTGCAGCCCCTTGCCTACTTCGGCCCACCCGAGCTTTCCGTGATCCTGCGCCACCCGGCGCTGTCGGAGGCGACCCAGCAGGCCCTGTCCGGATCTTCCCCGGTATCCATGGCGTTGCCAGCAGCAAATCTCCCCGGCCGGGAAGTGACCGACGCGGAGTGGTTCTTGGTCGTTCCCGTGGGAAGAAAAAATCTGCCAGCCGGGATTCTGCTTGCCGGTTTTAGCAAACAAAGCTCCGTCGAGCAGGCGGAGGCGCATCTCGCGCCCTTCGCTGCTCTGGCGGCCCAGGTCCTGGCGTACGGAGATCTTGCTTCCGAATTGCGGCACGCGGGGCCCGGCCGCTCGGCGGTTGTGGAGGCTCCCGATGCCGAACGACCGCCTGACCAGCTTGCCCGGTCGGTGGAGGCGGAACTTTTGAGTCTGCTGGAATCGGTTCCTGCCGGAGTTCTGATTGCGGATCTCTCCGGACACATCCGCTACGCAAACGACCGCTTCGTGCAACTGATGGGCGTGGATCCGCGGCAGGAAGAAAGGCTTCGGAACCTCGACGCGCTGGACGCCGCCGTGCAGAACCAGTTTCGCAACCCGCAGGAGTTTTCCGAGCGCTGGCAACAATTGCGGCGCCGAGGCGAGGAAGTCGCTGTGGATGAATTGGAAATGGTCCACCCTGCGCGCAAAGTCATCGAGCGATTCGTTCGGCCGGTGCTGGATTCCGGCAATGAGCGCGTCGGCTGGCTGGAGGTATATCGCGACCTCACGCACCAGCGCATGATTCAGACCAAACTGGTGCAGACCGAGAAAATGGCTGCGCTCGGGCAGTTGGTCAGCGGCATCGCGCACGAGTTGAATAATCCGCTCACTTCCATCATGGGGTACGCGCAGCTTCTGCTCAGCCGCCGGCTGCGCCAGGACCGGTTTGGTGACGCAGAAAAAATCTATCAGGAAGCGGAGCGCGCCCGGCGCCTGGTCAAAAATCTCCTTCTCTTTGCGAGGGAAACCAAGCCTGAGCGCCGGCTGGTGGACCTGAACGAAATCGTCGAGCGCACCCTGGCACTGCGCAGTTACGAAATGAAAGTCGAGAACATCAGCGTCGAACTCGACTTGGATCCCGATCTCCCGCACACTGAGGCCGATGCCCACCAGCTCCAGCAGGTCGTTTTGAATTTGATCGTGAATGCTGAACAGGCTCTGCAGCATGCGCGCGGCAGCGGCCGTATCTGGATTCGGACACGGCGCGCTCCGGGAAACCGATTGGCCCTGGAGGTCGCCGACGACGGCCCGGGCATCCCGCCCGGACTGGCCTCGCGAATTTTCGACCCGTTCTTCACCACGAAGCCGCTTGGGCTGGGCACCGGCCTGGGCCTTTCAATTGCCTATGGAATCGTGCAGGAACATGGAGGCGATATCTCGGTGGACTCACAACCGGGTCAGGGCGCGACGTTTGTGGTGGAGCTGCCGGTTGTCGCAGCCACCGTGCAACCGCCGCCTCCGGAAGCAGCCGTCAGCACCGAGCGCCGTGTCCGCGCGGGCCGCCGCATTCTGGTTGTCGAAGACGAACCCACCGTGGCCCAGTTGGTTGTGGATGTGCTCACTGAGCAGGGCCATCAGGTAGAGGCGGTCCTTGACAGCCAGGAGGGTCTCTACCGCGTGTCGCAGCAGGATTACGACTTGGTTATCTGCGACTTGCGGATGCCGCGCGTGGATGGCCGCGGCTTCTACGAAGCCCTGGTGCGTGCGGGCAGCCCGGCGCACACCCGGCTGTTTTTCATCACCGGCGATACGCTGGCGCCGCGAACTGCGGAGTTCCTCGAAAAACATAGCATTCCCTACCTGATCAAGCCCTTCCTGGTCGAGGAGCTGATTCTGGCGGTCAACCGTTTGCTGGCGAACAACCACGGAAACGGAGAATCCAGAGAACAGGGGCGGGCTGCTACCGGCTCAGCGAGAAGACGATGACGAACAACAACCGCATCGCACTGCTGGTGGTCGCAGACGCCGGGCTGCGACACTCCCTGATTGCGCAGTTGCTGCGGATAAGTGATCCGCCACAATTGCCGATCGCGGCCGACCTGGAACAGGCTCGTTTTCGCGCAGAGCGTTTGCGTCCCGGCGTGATCGTCCTCGATGAAACCTGCACCGGCTCGCGTCCGCTGGAGCCTGTGGTTCGGGAACTGGCGTGCTTTGCGCCTGTGATCGCCCTGGCAAACCCGCTCCAGCAGGCTGAGCTGGTCGCTCTGGTCGAAGCGGACCAGGCCGACTACGTAGCGGCGGTTGGCAGCTATCCGGCCCTGGTAGCCGCGCTGGTGCAGCGCCGCCTGCGCCAATGGGAAGTCCCGCAGGTCGCCGTCCACGATCGGGGACTTGACTATTCAGAGGAATTCGCGGAATTCCTTCGCCACGAGCTCAACAACCCTTTGACGGGGATCCTGGGAAATGCGGAACTGCTTCTGGCCCGTCGCGACCGTCTGCCCGCCATCGCCGTACAGCGTCTCGAGACCATCGCCGAACTTGCTGTTCGCCTGCGTGAAACTGTGCGTCGGCTGACCGTCAGCTTCGCCGGCACTCACGACCAAGTTCGCTCGTCCTGAGCCTCAGGACCCCTTTTTCGACGATGCCGGGCCGTTTCTTCTCCGCGCTTGAGGCTCACCCCCTCTTGATGGCCACACCAGTTCTGCGGCGCGCCATGCCTGTTTACTTCCCTGAGTAATTCTCCTACCATGTCCTTGCTCTGGGGCGTACTCCGATGCTCCGCGAAGCTGCGGACTGCCTGAAATAACAGCAAAGCTTATGCGAATTCCCCGATTGTTGCTGGTCGAGCCTGGCGGCGCCAGCCGGGAGTTTGAGCTCACGGTGACGCCGTTCCGCATTGGCCGCCAGACGGACAACGAACTCACTCTTCGCGACAGCCGTATCAGTCGCCTCCATGCGCGGATCGTCTTGCGAGACGGTGGATACCTCCTGGAAGACTTGGACAGCCGGCACGGCACCTGGGTCAACGGAAAACAGATCGGCAAACACGTCTTGCAACCCGGTGACTGCATCGAATTCGGCGTCCCTGATTCCTACAAAGTGGTCTTTCAGAGCGACGAATCCCCACTGCAAGAGCTGCTCCAGCGCGTGGAAACCCCAGAGGTGCCGGCTACCTCGCGCGACCTGTATCACCTGGCCGTACTGCTGGAAGTCGCCCGGGTGCTCCATGCCGGCAAGGTCCTGGAAGATGTGCTCGCAGCTGTGGTTGACGCCGCCGTCCAGGTTACTCGCACCGAACGCGGCGTGCTGCTGCTGCGCCGGGAGGATGGTAAGTTGGAACCCGCGGTTGCGCGAGATGCCGCGCGCAGAACGATTCCGGCCGCCGAGCTGCGCATCTCTTCCAGCGTGCTGCGCCATGTGGCAAATTCCCGTCGCGAACTGGTCGTGACGGATTCTGGCGACAAAGCAAAGATTCGGCAGCAGGACAGTATCGTGCAGATGGCCCTGCGCACGATTGTGGCCATCCCGCTGGAGCGCCGCTCGCTGGTCGGATCGTATGAGTCCACTATGGTCTCTCAGCCCTCGGAGCTGCTGGGGGTTTTGTACCTGGACAGCCGCGCACCCGGGAGTGCCTTTTCCGATCTGGATCGAGAAGTGCTGCGCTCGCTGGCCCTGCAGGCGGGGACGGTGGTGGAAAACGCCCGCCTGTTCTCTGCGGCACGGGAGAAAGAGCGCCTCGAGCATGAACTGAACATTGCTGCCGAACTTCAGCAGAGTTTGCTCCCGAAAGAATTCCCGCAGGGCAGCTACTTTTCCGTAGCCGGATTCAACATGGCCTGCGAATCGGTGGGCGGTGATTTCTTCGACGTGTTTCCACTTTCCGCGGAACGATATGCGTTCGTGGTAGCCGATGTAGCCGGCAAAGGGATTTCCGGCGCGCTGCTGGCCTCAGTGTTGCAGGGGGTTTTCTCAACGACTACGCACACGGAGGTGAGTGCTGAAATTCTGCTGGCGCGTGTAAATCAGTATCTGTGTGAGCGGAGTGGACAGGCTCGTTATGCCACGCTGTTCTATGGCGCGCTGGGAAAGGATGGCTCGCTCGAATACATCAATGCAGGCCATGTGCCTCCGCTGGTGCGCACTGCCGGCGGGGACGTTCGGCCGCTCGAGGCCGGCAACCTGCCACTCGGCCTGTTCAGCGACGCCGAATACAGCGCGGGCCACGCCTCGCTTAGTCCCGGCGATTTCCTAGTGATCTTCAGCGACGGCGTTACTGAAGCGCAGAACGCGCAATCGGAGTTGTTTGGCGAGGAGCGGGTCATCGAATCGCTCCGAGGTTTCTCCGGTGCAACGGCCGAGGATCTGGCGGAGGCGATCCGGGCCGGTGTCGCAGCATTCACCGGCGCCGCGCCGCAGTCGGATGACGTCACCCTGCTGGTCGTGCACTACCGCGGCGCCTCACGCTGATCCTGTGCTGTTGGGCCGACGCGGGCGTTCCGCAGTTTGGGCACAGAGGTTTTACGATCCCGTCGAAGCATACTGGCGCACTCCCTGATTCCAGACGAATAATGCCAGCACAAAAAATCCCGCCGCCACTGCCGGCACCAACGGGGCGTACTCCGCGAATTCGGTGCGGCCCAACAGCCGCACCGTTGGGTAAAAAGAAGCAAAGCCAAAGGGGATAATCCAGCTCAGCACAAACCGTACAAAAGGGTTGTAGATGGAAAGCGGGTATCGCCCGAAGGCAATCAGGTTCCAGACCGGCGGGATGATTCCGATGCGGTCCTCAAACCAGAAGGAAACACTGGTGAGCATGACAAAAACGGAAACATAGATCACCGCGCCGCAGAGCCCGAAAAACGCGAGCAGGAAAACCTCCGACAGCTCCCAGTCCAGGCGTAGTCGGTGTGCCGCCCAGCCCACTGCCACCAGCCCGGTGATGACCTCGTGCAGCGATTCGATCCGAAACGCTTCGAACAACACCTGAAACAATGAAGCCACAGGCCTCAGCAGCACTCGGTCAAACTTGCCTTCGATAATGTAGCTGCTCGAGAATTCATACACATTCATGCTGATGACGTTGAAGAGTCCGAACGGAATCAGGGAAAAGCCGTAGAGAAACAACACCTCTTCAAATTTCCAGTCGGCTAGCTGCGGAATCTTGGTGAACAAAACAAACAGAAACCCAAATGCGAATATCGTGGCCATCAGGCTGGTGAGCAGGCCGATGAAAAAGTCGGTCCGGTAGCTCATGCGTACTTTGGCGTACTGTAAAAGATAAGCGATGAATAGCCCGGCGTGGCGCCTCAGGTCATCGGTCAGGCGGGTCACAAATCAACCTCCGTGGACAGTGATTCTGCGGACAGTCCGTTTCCACCACTGTTGCCCCAGTCCCAGCAGAACGGCCGCCCAGAGCCATTGCGTCAGAACTGTCAGAAGCGCGTCGGGCAGCTCCAGCTTGCCGAGGTACAGTTGCAACGGTGTGAACGCGATGTGCTGGAAAGGCAGCCAGGCCAGGATCGTGCGAACCGTCTCGGGGAAAAACGTCATCGGAATCAGCAGACCGGAAAGCAGTTCGATCAGCCAGTACTTTGCGCGGATTAGTGCCAGAATGGACTTCAGGTGGATTGCGCAGGTGCCGATCAGGAAATTGATCGCACCCATCAGGAAGAAACTGCCCAGCACAGCCGAGATGAATAAGGCGACGTGCTTGCCTGAGGCTGGGCCTTGCACAGGAAAGATGAAGGTGATGGTCAGCGCAGTCGGTGCCGTGAGCATCCCCAGCCGAAAGGCTGATTCGCCCATCCCCCGCGCCAGCCACATCCATTGCACCGAGACGGGCTTAATCAGCGTCACCGCAATGTTGCCTTCCAGAACCTCGTACGCCATCTCCTGGTCAATTGTGCTCCAATAAAAGGAGCGGATAATCCAGCCTACGGCTACGTAGGTAATCATCTGCCCTAGGTCGTAGCCGGCAATTGGTTCGCCGCCGAAATAGACTGCCTGCCAGATGAAGTAGTACACGGTGACATTGATCAGGTAGGTCAGAATGCCGGTGTAATAGCGCAGGCGAAACGCCATGATATTGACGAATCCGACGCGCAAAAACTCCAGGTAGGGCCCAAAACGTTTCGCGAACGCAGACATTTTCAAACCACTAAAGCCCGGGGTCGTCTCCGGCGGAGCGGCTGACCAGAGGTTCGCCGGCGTAAATCCGTTTCACAATGTCTTCGATAGGTTCGTCTTCAATGACCAGGTCGCGCACCTCAACCGAGCCCAGGATCTGGCGCACCAGCTCCGCAGTGGAGAGTTTCGTGCGGTGATACCGGATGCGAAAAGTCAGCTCATCCACCTGGTCAAGCTCCACCCCATCGCGCTTGAGCGTTGCAAGATTGGCCCGTTGCATCGTGTCGCTGTCTCTCAGCACAAACGTCACCTGCTTGATGCGGAGCAGCTTCTGCCGGAGCATCTCCAGCGGACCGTCATAGAGCAGCCGGCCGTGGTCAATGATCATGATCCGTCGGCAGAGTTCTTCGATGTCGTCAAGGTCGTGCGTCGTCAGCAGAACCGTCGTGCCAAAGCGCTTGTTGGTTTCCCGCAGGAAATTCCGGATGTGATCTTTCGCCACAACATCAAGCCCGATGGTCGGTTCGTCCAGAAATACCAGTGGTGGGTTGTGAAGGAACGCAGCCACCAGATCACAGCGCATGCGCTCGCCGAGCGAGAGCTTTCGCACCGGCGTGTGCAGGTAGCTGCGGATCCCAAGAATGGTGTCAAAGAACTCCAGCCGCTCACCAAACTCCCGTTTCGGCACATCGTAGATCCGTTGGAGCAAGCGAAACGACTCGATAACCGCAATGTCCCACCACAACTGCGTGCGCTGGCCAAACACGACTCCGATGGTCCTTACATACTTGGTTCGTTGCTGGTGCGGGACGTAGCCGTTGACCAGAAGCTTTCCTGACGTCGGCACTAGGATTCCGGTGAGCATCTTGATGGTGGTGGATTTTCCGGCGCCGTTGGGGCCGATGTAACCGACCATTTCGCCGCGGGCGATGTCAAACGTCACACGATCCACCGCTCGGACCCACGAATAGTTTCGTGTGAACAGATCTTTTGCCGCGCCCCACACACCTTCCCTTCGTCGAAACGTACGAAAATGCTTGGATAGTTCGTGGGCGTGGATCAGCGGCACTTCTTGCATCGGAAAGCGATTCTAACATGCATGCTTGCAAGGCCGATTCTTGCGCACAACCCCGCCCGCCCAATTGGGCAGGAGATTGCCTGAAAAGCCATATCGGGGACTATTCGCGGAACAAGACTTCTTCGCGGCTGAATTGCCAAGCGGCCAATCCAAGCCCCAGGGCGGCGTATAGGCAAGATGAGACAAGTACTAGCCCGATGGAAAGCCAGGGAAAGCTCCCGGTAAAGATTTCCTGGGAGACTAAGCTGATATTCAGAATCGGTACCCAGGCTGTGACAGGATTGATTTCAACGCCCGGAATTATAGATCCGATAGCCGGCAGAATGACACCGATCATCACATACCCGGTGTAGCTTTGTGCCTCCTTGTAATTCTTGGCCATCACCGCCAGTGCCAGTAGGACACCGGACAACATAATCGTAAGCGGCAACACCAGCAGGAATGCCAGCGCCGCCGCCTGCCAGCTTACCGCGAAACTCTCCTCTGCCGGCGCCTGGCCGGTGCGCTGCAGGTAGGCGACGCTGAAGGCGAATGACATCAGCGCCAGAACCGTAGTCAACAACGCGAGGCTGGCAACCACCAGAAACTTCCCGGTGACCAGCTCGGAACGTCGAGCCGCGCTGGCCAGAAGAGTTTCCATTGTTCCTCGTTCTTTTTCTCCGGCTGTCAGATCAATGGCGGGATGCAAGGCGCCGCTCGCGCACAAAATAATAATAAAGTACGGCAACAACGGGCCCAGCCGCAGGCCGGCGATTTGTTCTGGTGGAGCAACATTTTCGCGCTTCGTCTGAACTGGCTCGAGTAGCGCCGGTGAAAATCCGCGGCTGGTGAGCCGGTCCTCCACGATTGCTTCCAAGTATTCCTGCGCGACACTCTGAATTCGGTCGGCGGCTGTTTCGGAACGGATTTCGGCCTGGTAGTAATAAATCTTGATTTCGGGCGGCTGGTCACCGCGGCTGACCATCTCTTCAAACCCGGGAGGAAACTCTACCGCTGCGCGCAGAAGCTTCTCATTAATTTGCCGCCGGAAGTCTTCGCTGGAAGGGATAACCTCAAATTGCTTGTCAGCGCGGATGCGTGCTGCCAGTTCCGGAGCGTGTTCTTCGCCGATCAAAATGATGCGCAGCGTTTCGCGCCGCGTTTTCTGGATCATTGTTTCGGCGAGGGAATGAAAACCCACGGTGAGTAACGGAAACAGGATCAACGGAAAGACCATTGTGGCAAAGATGGTTCGTCGGTCCCGGGTCAGATCCAAAATTTCTTTTCGGTAGACAGTCAGGATGTTGCTCGGCTTCACGGGCTGTTCCCCACTCTAGGTTCGGAACAAGACCTCCTCCCGCCGAAATTGGCGCACGGCCAGAAATAACGCAATCGCGGCGTAGACGCAGGTCGAGCCGAAAATGATCCCGATCAGATCCCAGGGATAGTTGCCGACGAAAATTTCCTTTGCGATCAAGGTTACGTTCAAAATCGGCACCAGCGCGAGACGGTGCGTGATTTCGATGCCCGGCAACATGGAGACAACCGCCGGCAAAATCACTACAAACAGCAACGGTCCGATGTAGGTCTGGGCTTCGCGGTAATTCCGCGCGAACAAGGCAATCGCCATCAGGCTGGCAGCGAAAGTGACCGCCAGCGGAAGCACCATAAAGAACACAGCCGCCCCGGCCTTTGCGCTTACCGCGAAAACAAGCTTTTCGCTGATCCGGGCTAACAGCCCGGCCCCGATAACCGCGGTTAGAGAGAAAGAGACAATGGCCAAGGCGGTCGTAAGCGCCGACGTTGCGAACACGATCAAAAATTTCCCCACGACAAGGTCAATCCGGCGAATCGGGCTCGCAAGAATCGTCTCCATGGTCCCACGCTCCTTTTCACCGGCTGTCAAATCCATGGCCGGATACATCGCTCCGGTCAGACAAAGTACGATAATGAAATAAGGCAGCAAGATGCCCAGGATGTTCCCACCCACTTTCTCTGCGGTAGCCACATTCTGCTTCGACACCTGAAATGGACGGCCGATGTCATCGGGCAGATCCTGTTCGGCCAGCCGCAGCTGCACCAGCTCCTCGCGAAACTTCCGGATCACAGCCTCGATATCTTCGGCAGCTTCGTCGGACCTCTGGTCGTTGCGGTTGTAATAAATGACGATGGTTTGCGTTTCGTCGGGATTTTGTCGCAGCTTTTGCTCGAGGCCCGGGGGAAATTCCACCACCGCGCGCAGTTGCTTGGCATTGATCTGTGCACGAAAGTCAACTGCCGGAAGCACAACCTCAAGTTCTGGGTGCGCACGCAGGCGCTCAGCCAGCGTGGGTGCGTATTCTGCTCCAAGGATGGCCGCGGTGAGCCTTTCCTGCTGGATGCGTGTAGCGATCAAAAAACCCAGTGTCCCAAATCCAATCAGCATCATCGGGAACAGAAGAATCGGCAGCAGAATCGAGGAGATCAGGGTGCGCCGGTCGCGCACCGTATCCAGCAGCTCTTTCCGGAACACAATAGCGATCGCGCGGAGATTCACCTAGCCTCTCCAACGGCGCGCACAAAGATTTCCTCCAAGTCCTCCTCGGTGTATCTCTGCTGAAGCTGTGTGAGTGTGCCTTCGGCCCGCAAGGTCCCATCGTGGATGATCCCAATCGTGTCACACAGTTTTTCCGCCTCGCTCATCACGTGGGTGGAAAAAATGACCGTCTTTCCGCGTGCACGGCAATCGCGGATAAAACTCACGATGGTTCGCGCGGTCATCACATCGAGACCTAGCGTGGGCTCATCAAAAATCATGACCGGCGGGTCATGAACGAGTGTCCGCGCGATTGACACCTTCTGTTTCATGCCGGTGGAAAGCTTGTCGCAACGTCGGTCGCGGAATTCGTTCATGTCCAGTGTGGCGAACAGCTCGTCAATCCGCGCACGCAGCGCTTCACCGTTCATCCCGTGTAAGCGCCCGAAGTAAGCGACCATTTCTTCTGCTGTCAGGCGCCCGTAGAGCGCCGTGGCCGTGGAGAGAAAACCGACGTTCTGGCGGACGCGTTCCGGCTCGCCGACGATGTCAAACCCCGCGACTTTGGCCGTGCCTTCGGTTGGCTGCAAGATGGTGGCCAGCATGCGGAGCGTCGTCGTCTTGCCTGCGCCATTGGCTCCCAGCAGGCCGTAGATCTGACCTGGCGAGGCGCGGAAACTGACGTGATCCACTGCGCGAATTTCGCCCCGTTTGCGGTCGCGAAAAATCTTTGTCAGTCCCTCTGCTTCAATCATCGCAAGCCCTGATTCCGAGTAGGTATTCGTCCCGCCGGGAAGTTCCGCTGCCTCACAAAATATTACGAATGGCGTGGACCAGAAATTTCGCCGGCCCGGAAGATTCTCCTGTGCCTTGGAAGAGGCTATTCGCCAATAATTTTCACCATGACTCGCTTGGGCCGTCCGCCGTCGAGCTCTGCAAAGAAGACCTTTTGCCAGGGGCCGAGAACCGCTTTTCCGTTTTCGATCGGGAGCGTCGCCTGATGTCCCACGACCATGCCTTTGAGGTACGCACCGGCGTTGCTCTCGCCTTTGGTGAAGTGATAGCCCTCCCGTTCCGGTGCCACGGTTTCGAGCCACTCGAGCAGATCGCGGTGTAGCAGCTCCTCCTCCTGGCTTATGAAGACGCCGCCGTTGCTGTGCATCGAACTGACCACTACGATGCCATCGGTGATCTCCGCCTTTGCCAATGCCTGGTTGATCTTCGCGGTCAGGTCAATGATATCGCGCTTGTTCTTGCTCTGAATCGAAATGTATTCGTTCCAGATCCTCACCGGGTTACTCCTGGCAGTGATGAACCAGCCTGTTCGCACACTGTGCAGCGCCAACCTGGAGCCACGCGCAACTCCCCTGGCGCACTCCGCAAAACAAACTCAAATTGGGTTCCGATCAAACCATGCTGGAATGCGGTACAGCCAAGGCTTCGTTGCAGCCGATTGTATTCGCTAGTCTTTATGGCAATTTGAACACTGCTTGGCTTCGTATTTTTCCGGCGTCACCCGGAACATGTTGTTGCAAGTGACGCAGACGCGATGGATAACCGGCTGCACCTTCTCTTCCGGATTTGCTTGCCTCTTCTGCTTTTCACTCATACGAGCGCGATTCTAGCATAAGGTGTTTTCCTGCGCAGGCCGGGTCTCATTGCAGCCGCCGGACCGATGGCGCTGCCAGGGCAATCAGCCCGATCAGCACCAGAGCAAATCCGCTCGACAACGCCAGCGCCGTGGGCGGGCCCCAACGCTCAGCCAGGGCCCCGACCAGCAAGCTGCCCAGAGGTGTGAAGCCCAAAAAGGCCATCGTGTGCATGCTCAACACGCGGCCCCGAATCCAGTTTGGCACCACGGTCTGAATCAAGCTGTTTACGGTTGCCACCGAACTGACCATAGCTCCGCCTACAACGCCCATCAACAGCGCCGACAGCAGCGGTTTTCGCGAGAAACAGAACAGCACCAGCGCGCCAAAGAAAACCATCGCTGCCGCCAGAACCAGCGGGCCGCGCCTCCGGTGGGGCTTCCACATCGCCAGGTGAATCCCGCCCAACAGCGCCCCCGCCCCCGCCGAAGCCACCAGGTACCCGAGTCCCGTCGGCCCCACGTGCAGAACATCGCGCGCAAACGCCGGCATCATGATCAGGTACGGCAGCCCGAACATGCTGACCATGGCTACTACCATCACGAGCAGCAGAATTGGCCGGTGGGTCCAGACGTAGCGGAAACCCTCCGCCAATTCGTGGCGGAAGGTGGTGGTCTCACGATGTTCCCGCGGGGGAAACTTCACTTTCACGATGGCAAATAGCAGGGCCAGATAGCTCAGGGCATTCAGGAAAAAACATGCCGCCACGCCTGCGGCTGCAATCAGGAAGCCCGCAATCGACGGCCCCAACACGCGCGACGTATTGAACTGGATCGAATTCAGCGCGATGGCATTCAGCGTGTCCTGTGGTTCCACCAGGTCGCGCAGCGCTGCTTGGTAACTTGGCGCATTCAAGGCCATGGTGGTCCCCGTCAAAAACGCCAGCGCGATAATCATCGGTACCGTGATCATTCCCTGCCAGACGAGAACAGCCAGGATTAGAGCCAGTCCGAGCATCGTGGACTGAGTGGCAAAAAGCAGCCTCCTCCGGGGGAGGCGATCAGCCAAGACCCCGCCCGGCAACGAAAACAGCAGCGCGGGTAACTGCTGCGCGAATCCCAGCACACCGAGCCACCAGGGAGAATCTGTCAGCAGCAGCACGAGCCAGCCCTGGGCCACATTGTGCATCCACGAGCCGATGTTCGAAACAAAATTTCCGGCCCAGAACAGCCGGAAATCCGGGTGCCGGAGGGCGCGGAACAGCCCGCGATCCGGCGCGAGGAGCAGATCGAGGGGTACTCGCGGTGCCGGCGCCGCCGGCGTTTCGACCACGTCGGGAGGGATGGCAGGGGGCCGAGCCATCAAGCGGGAATTCCCTTCAGAATGTTTTGGATCTTTGCCGCCAGGTCGCCGATTCGCACAGGACGCCGTACGAGCGTGTCTCCCGCAGGGAGCGACTGCACCAGATCCGTGCCGGATGCCACGACCAGCAGCTGCGCGCTGCGGCCCAGCTTGGCCCGCCACTGCGCCGCTGCCGGATAATCTCCGCCCTCGACAACGATTACGCTTGGAACTCGAGCATCGGCTAGCGCGTTGGCGGCCTCACCGACGGTCTCGAACCCGAGCGCTTCGATTCCAATCTCCCGCAGCTGCGCGCGCAGACCGGCGCGGAGAATCCAGTCTTTGCTAATCACGAACACGATTGCCATTTCTGCGCGAGCACTCCGAGCCGCGAGTATACCATCCTGAGACTTGGTCACGACTGGCGCAAGGCTACCGGAAGAGGTTTTCAGGTCAAGAAGTGCTGCGTGGCTCTGTTACAATGGAGCGGCGCTACTGCGCAGCAAAAGGATTCGCCGTGAGCGTGCCCGGGATGAAGAACCAGATAGCGCGGGTTCCTCTGTCAGCAACATCGCTGCTCCTTGTGTTGCTGGCGGCGTGCGGCTCGCCGCCCGACGTCGTCGTGGCCACCGTGCAGCGTCAGGATTTAAGCGCCTCCATTTCCAGTAACGGGAAAGTGGAGCCCATTAATCCGCACGTGCTGCGCGCGCTGTTCCCAACGTTCGTCGAACGCGTTGTAGCCGTTGAAGGCCAGACGGTACGCCGCGGGGAGCTGCTGATCCAGCTTGACGCCACCGAGGCTCGCGCACAGCTTGCCCGTGCGCAGGAGGATTTGATTGCTGCGGAAGATCTGCTCCGCTCCGCACGAGCCGGCGGGCCTGCTGAGCAAGTCGCGCGCCTGGAGAGTGAGTTGCGGAAAGCAGAAGCGGAGACGGAGCGCTTGCGAAAGGAACACCAATCGCTAGAGCGACTGCTCGCGCGGCAGGCCGCCACCCCCGATGAAGTGGACAGAGCCAGGCTGGCCCTCGAACGTGCCGAAGCTGACTGGCAGCGACTCAAGCAAGAGCGCGAAGAGCTTGCCCGCCTGGCAAGACTCGATCTCGAACGCGCCGAACTGATGGTCCGGCGTGCGCAAGCCGAAATCCGTGCCTGGCAGGACAAAGTTAGCACCGCCCGGGTGACTTCGCCCGTCAGCGGGACTGTCTATTCCCTGCCGGTGAGGACTGGCGATTTCGTGCGCACGGGCGACCTGCTGGCTGAGGTGGCAGACCTCGCCCGGGTCCGCGTTCGCGCCTTTGTGGACGAGCCGGAACTCGGACCTCTGGCGGCCGGACAGCGCGTGGAGATTACCTGGGAGGCAATGCCGGGCCGGATCTGGTTCGGAGAGACAACCCAGATTCCCCGCCAGGTGGTCTCCCGCGGAACGCGCAGCGTGGGTGAAGTGTTGTGTTCGATTGAAAATCAACGTGGCGAACTGCTGCCCAACACGAACGTCTACGTGCGCATCTTAATAGAAGAGCGGAAAAACGTTCTGGTTGTGCCTCGTCCCGCGGTGCGCGGTGAAGGCGAGGACCGTTACGTCTTTGTCGTCGAAGATGGGCGACTCAGACGGCGCACGGTGCGCGTGGGCGCTGCAAGTACACAGCTTTATGAAATTCGGCAGGGGCTGAGCGAAGGCGACCAGGTCGCGCTGCCCGGCGCCGAGCCGCTCCACGAGGGAATAAAGATTAGCGCACGCCAGCAGCCATGAAACGCGGCATGACTTTTTTGTCTTTAATCGTGCTGGCCGCGGCCGCGCTCTGCAGCCCCGCTACTGCCCAGCAGGTATTGGAAACTGCGCGGCGACAGTTTGAGGCTGGGCAATACGACAGGGTCATTGCCACACTCCAGGCCGGGCTTCGGAAACAGCCCAGCAACCCTGACTATCATTACTGGCTCGGGCGCGCGTATTTCGAGCTGGACGATTACGACCAAGCTATCCTATGTGCTGAGCGCGCCGTTGAGCTGGTGCCTTCCAGTTCCGACTATCGCTACTGGCTTGCCCGTGCCTACGCGCGAAAGGCTTCGCGCGAGAGCAGTTTTTCCTTTGCGCGGAAGGCAAAGAGTGCGTTTGAAGATGCCGTGAGTATCGGCCCGACAAATATTGCTGCGCGCAGGGCCTTGTCCGAGTACTACGCCCGTGCGCCGTGGATTGTCGGCGGCAGCGAAAGCAAAGCGCGAGAGCAGTGCCGGGCCGTGGCCCGGCTCGACCCCGTCGAAGGTCATCTGTGCTGGGCCACCTACTGGGTTGAGGAGAAGAACCTGCCACGCGCCGAACAGGAGTACCGGCAGGCGCTGGCGCTGAAACCCAAAAGCGTCGAGCCTTACCTGGAAGTCATCGAGTTTTACGAAAACCGCAGGAACCCCGCCGCAATGGAGGATACTCTCCAGGAAGCCGCCGCCCTCGCCGCTGCAGACCCCCGGCTCGATTATTACCGCGGTGTGGCTCGCGTTCTGGCCGGAAACCGTCTCGAAGAAGCGGAACGATTTTTGGAGAGCTACATTACCAGGGCCCCGCGCCGGAACGACTGGCCTCCCCATGCCGCTGCCCACGAGTGGCTCGGCCGGTTATACGAGAAGCAGGGCAAGACGCGCGAAGCGGCGGAGCGCTACCGCGCCGCCGTGGAACTCGATCCCCGGCGGGAGTCTGCCCGCAACGCGCTCAAAAGCATCGAGAAGAATCTTTAGCTCGCCGCTGAGAAGTTTTCTATGTCCGGCGTCCGCGTTCCCCATTTACTTCCCACGGTGCGCGTGAACTCGTCTCCAAACCGGCAGCAGGTCTTCGAGAAGCACTTCGCGCCAGGAAGGCCACCGGGTTTCAATCTGCTGCCGCGCAGCCTTTCCCATGGCCTGCCGGCGGCCGGCATTGCGACAGAGCAGCAGCAGCGCCTCGGCCCAGGCGCTCTCATCGGAACTGTTCACAAGCAGGCCGTCTTCGCCGGGCCTTTCAATCAGCCGTGCGGAACCGCCCCGCGAGGAAACTACAACCGGCAAGCCGCTGGCCATCGCTTCCACCACGACGTTGGGGAAGATTTCCAGCTCGGAGGGTAGCGCGAAGACGTCTGCACTCGCGTACAGCCAGGCCAGTTCAGCTTGTGGGAGCGGCCCCGTCAAGGTTGCGTGCGATCCCAGGAGTTCTTGTAACTCTGTGCCCTGGCTGCCACGGCCGGCGAACACGGCGTGGACGCGCTCCACTCGCTCGAGCAGTCGGCGCACCGCGCGAGCCAAACGCACAACTTGCTTGTCAGGTGTCAGCCGCCCGGCGTACAGCAGCACGAGTTGGTCGGCTGGAATGCCGTACCTTTCGGTCAGCCTGTCTCGGTTGCGCTTCTGTGGATGGAAGAACTCCTTATCAATTCCGCGACGGAGCACGGATGTCTTTCCCACGGGGAGGGCCACGTCCTGGCTTCCTGCGTACTCTGCCGGAGATGTCATGACCCAGTCGCACTCGGTCAGGTAGCGCGCCAGCTGCTGGTCCTTCCTCGCGCCAAACCATTCCGGCAGCCGGAGGCGATCCACACACCAGTTTGCCACGCGGCCCTGTCCAAGCATGCTGCGTAAGACGTGTGCGGCATACACGCGCGTGTAACCGGGTGTGTCGGTGTGCAGCGAGGTGACCAGAGGACGATTCATTTTTCGCGCAAAACGTAGCGCGGTACGGGCCATGGCGAAAAACGCGTCTGTCGTGTGCAGGACGTCGTGCCCGCTCAGGTACAGTCTCAGCTCCGGGTGCACTGGAGATAGGTCGGTGTGGTCAGCAATGCCATCGAGAAAACCAAGGCGGTCCGTGCCTAACACCGGAGGCAGGGTCACGTGCCGCGCAGCTCGGCTTACTGAAACGGTCTTCCGTTGCTGGCCGAACGAATACACCGTCAGGTCCAGGCCGTCCTCCGGGAGCACTGCTTCGGCTAGCCGCTCCCAGGACTTCACATGACCTCCCGCCGCCTCGTGGAGATACAGGTCGAGCATTACAGCCACTGAAAGGCGTGGTGTGTTGCGCGGATGTTTTGAGAACTCCATTTGTAAAACGGCGCGCTATCCTGACCCAGTGCTCTACGATAGCAGAACTGCAGATTTGTTTGACTGTGCAGACTCCGGAGAATCATCCGGCATCAAACCATGACGGAGGTGGGGAACACTGCTTGCCGTAGCTTTCGGTTTTCCTTCCCGGGTTTGTTATAGTGTTTCAGTTCGGCTCCTGTTCCGGCGAGGACTGCAAGCCGGCTAGGACCGGTCCGAGCAATGTTCAACCGCGAAATCATAAAATTGGCGTTCGACGCGCTCCGCACCAACAAGATGAAGGCCTTTTTGACGGCCTTGGGCGTGGTCATCGGCAGTGCGTGCATTGTGCTGGTGGTGACCATTGCGCTTTCCGGTAAGCAGTACATCATGGCTCAAATTGAAGGCATTGGCTCGAATATTGTCTATGCCAAGCATATCCTGGAAGATCCCGAGCAGCTGCTGACGGCTGCTAGTGACGAGATAACCGTCGAGGATATGGAAGCGGTGCGGCGGCAGATTCCTCAAGTCGTCGAAGTCGCCGGTACGCGCAATCTGCCGACCACGGTGGTGACCCCAAGCGGCGTGCGCCCGGTGGACTTGGTCGGTGTCACCGAAGGCTTTCAGCAGATCCGCAATCTGGTAGTGCTGCGGGGGCGCTTTCTTGACCGGCAGGACTTTGAAGCCCATGCAAAAGTCTGCGCCATCACCGAGGAACTGGCCGGGCGCGCATTCCCGTTTGAGGACCCCGTCGGGAAATACCTTCGCGTCGGAGAGCTGCGCTTCACCGTGGTTGGTGTTTTTCGGGAACGCGTCTCCACTTTCGGCCAGTCCGAAATAAAAGAAGAATCCGTGGTGGTTCCGCTTCCCGTGTTTAACTACTACACGGAGGAGGACTTCATCCGCGTGCTGTATGCGCAGGCCGCGCGGCCAGAAGACGTGCCCTGGGTAACGCAGCGCGTCGAGGAAGTGCTGCGCAGCCGGCATCGCCCCGGTGCGATTTATCGTGCACAAAACCTGACAGCGCTGCTGGAGACCGCTGGAAAAATCTCATTCACGCTGACGATCGTCCTGCTGCTGATTGCGTTCATCGCGCTGATTATCAGCGGAATTGGAATTATGAACATCATGCTCGTCACCGTCACACAGCGGACGCGCGAGATCGGCATCCGCAAGGCCATCGGGGCACGTCGCCGCGAAATTCTTTCCCAGTTCCTGCTCGAGGCGCTAATCATCAGCGGCTCGGGGGCGGTCGTGGGCGTTCTCATCGCAGTCAGCATTCCAGCGGTCGTACGCGCATTCGTGCCGCAGGGCTTGCCGGTGCCGATTTCGGGAATCTCCGTGGTCGTGGCCTTTGCCGCTTCGTGCCTGACAGGAATTCTCTTTGGTTATCTGCCGGCCAGCCGGGCCGCAAAACTCCAACCGACGGAATCGTTGCGCTATGAATGAAAAAATCGGACGAGGTATTTTACTCGCATTTGCCGTATTCATCCTGTGGCCTGCATCCCTCGCGGCGCAGCAGCCCGAACTCTCGCCCGAAGTGAAAATTGAGCGGCTCTCGCTTCGCCAGGCCCTGGGTTTGGCGCTGCAGAACAGCCGGGAACTGGCGCTGGCGCGTATACAGTACAACGTGTCACAAAACGTCGCCGGCCTGAACCGCTCCCAGTTCCTGCCGAATTTTTTTGCCGGCTCGGCGGCGGCTGGCACCCGGGGGATCCCCGCCACACCCGGAGGTCCGGCCCCTTCGGTTTTCAATCTGGCTTATACGCAGACCCTGTTCGATGGACCTCGCCGGGGACAGCTTCGTGCCTCTGAGGAGCGCGCGGAGGTGCGCCGGTTGGAAATCGAGCGCACTCGCGACGCCGTCATTGTCGAAACCGCTGCCGTGTACCTGGAACTGGCGAAAGTCCGGCATGCACTGCAACTCTTGCAGGCCGAACGCGCCAGTGCCACTCGCATCGTCCAGTACACCGAACTCCGCACCAAAGAAGGCCTGGAACTGCCCATCGAAGTCACCCGCGCACAATTAACCCTGGCGCGCAGCGAGCATTCTTTGATCCAGCTTGAGGGCCGTGAGGAGTCGCTCGAAGCGCAGCTGCACCATTTGACCGGAGTCGCTCCCGACATGCGCATCGAGGTGACTGCCGACGAACTCCCTCTCGCTGCCACGCAGCCCGTAACGGAACTTGTCGCTGCGGCCCTGCAGAACAACGTCGAGCTTCGCCAGGCGGAACACGAGCGCCGCGCCCGGGAACACCGGCTGAAGGGTGAGCGGAACGGTTTCTGGCCCACCTTGGAGCTGTTCAGCCAGTACAGCCTACTTTCTCGCTTCAACAACTACGACGATTTTTTCAACCGGTTCGAACGCCACAACGTGAACGCCGGTGTGCGGATCAATATTCCCATCTTCAGTGCGCGAACGAATGCGGCTACGAAGCTCGCGGAAAGCGAACTGGCCGAAGCCGACCTCTCCCTCCAGAATCACCGCGCTCAGCTTGACCTGCAGGTGCGGCAGCTGGCCCGGCGCGTCCGGGAACAGGAGGCGGCCAGCGAAGTGGCACGCCTGGAGATGAAGCTTGCGCAGGAAAATCTCCGCGTCGTGCAGGCACAGTTTGAAGAAGGACGCGCCAGCCTTCGCGAGCTTGAAAAGGCCCGGCTCGAGGAGCACAACCGCTGGCGGCAGTTTCTGGACGCAAAATTCGAGCGCCAAAAGGCGCAGCTTGAGCTGCTCCGCGTGACCGGCCAGCTCAACCGAATTTACTGAAATACGGATATCAATGACAGACCTGCAAGCTCCTCTGACGAGGGCCAATCTCGACCGTGGCCGCCCGCTGCGCATCCGGACCTATGGCCTGATTGCCGCCCTAATCGTTTCCTCCTCGGTCGGTAACCTGTTCCTGAGTCTCGGCATGAAGTGCATCGGCGATCCAGGCAGCTTCGCTCCGGCTGCGCTGTCATCTCACTTCGTGCGTATCGTGACCAGTGGAACGATCTGGCTGGGCATCGGATTTCTACTGTTGTTTTTTGTCTGCTACTTGACGGTACTTTCCTGGGCGGATTACAGCTTTGTGAAGCCGAGCATGGCGGTCGGCTACGCGTTCGTTACCCTACTGGGATTTTTTGTGCTGGGTGAGCACGTCACGCTGATGCGCTGGCTCGGTGTGGGTTTGATCTGTTCCGGGGTGGCGCTGGTGGGCCGCACTGAAGTGCGGACGACGCTCCCATGAATCCGGTTTCCGCATTCTATCTGGCGGTTGTTGTTCTCGCAGGTACCGGTGGCAATCTGGCCGCAAAGCACGCCGTGCAGCACGTGGGCGAAGTCGAGCGCCTGACGCCGGATTCGATTCTGAGTATGCTTGCACGGGTCAGCCGGCAGCCGTGGTTCTGGATGGGAATTGCGCTGATGACAGTGTCGTTTTTCGCATTACTTGCGCTGCTGGCGCGCGAGGATCTCAGCTTCGCCGTGCCGGCCACCGCGCTAAGCTATGTCGTGGGCACACTCGGCGCGAAGCTCCTGCTCCGTGAGCAGGTCACCGTCACGCGGTGGCTGGGGGTGCTGCTGGTGTGCGCCGGCGTGGTGCTGGCGTCGCTCGGTTAATTCCGTGCCGACCGTTGTTCCGCGAGTTGTGCAACTGAATTGGCTGTTATTCTCGTGAGCTTTCTGACCTTGACAATCCTGCTCGTCGCGCTGGCTCCGGCCGTGTACTACGTTATGGTGCTTTGCGCGGCACGGCGCTTTGGGCGGCAGCAGCACACGGGTAGCCAAGGGGATTTTACCCCACCGATCAGTATTCTGAAGCCTGTCCGCGGACTGGATCGCAACGCCTACGAAAATTTCGCCAGCTTCTGCCGCCTCGACTACCCCGAGTACGAAATCGTTTTCTGCGCAACCGAAGAATCGGATCCAGTTGTAGCCGTCATCCGGCAGGTGATGCAGGATTTTCCGGGCGTTTCCATTCGTCTTCTGATTGGTGCCGAACCCCTGGGCGTCAACGACCGCATCAACAAGCTGTGCCGCCTTGTTCGCGAAGCTCGTTACCATTTGCTGGTGGTGACCGACAGCGACATTCGCGCTGAAGCTGGCTTCCTGCGCGCTATGGCGGGTGCGTTTCGCGACCAGAAGACTGGCGCGGCGATGATGATGTTTCGCAGCGATGTGAATGGTTCGCTCGTCTCGTATTTGGACAGCATGGGCGTTGGCAACGACTTCTGGTCGACCGCAATGGTCGCGGTCTGGCTGGAAGGCGGTGCGAAATTCATCCACGGCGCGGCGATGGCTGCTTGGCGCGACCGGCTGGCGGAAATCGGCGGGTTCGAGGCCATGGTGGATCATCATCTGGACGACTACCTCCTCGGTCACCGCATGGCACTAGCAGGCTATAACATTGCAATGCTTCGCCCGGCCTTCTGCATGGTGTACGACTCGGTCAACTGGACGGATTATCTGCGCCATGAGCTGATGCGCTATGTCCGGTTCCGCCACGTGCGGCCCAAGGGCTATTTCGGGATGCTGTTTACCTACGGGCTGCCGTGGTCCCTCGCAGCTTTGGCCGCTGCGCCTTCGACTGCCATCGGGCTTGGGTATATAGCGGGCTATTTGTTGCTCCGTTATTCGTCGGTCCTGGCCGTCGGTGTCGGCGTGCTCCGAGATCCTGCGGTACGCAAGGCTTGGTGGCTGGCGCCCGTGCGTGATGCGATTGCGTTCTTTGTGTGGCTGGCGGGCTTTGCGTCCAGGCGTTTCCGCTGGCGCGGACTGGAATTTCGCGTTGAAAAGGGTGGTCGGCTGGTCCCCGTTTCACCACGTGGCGGCCGCGGTTGACGAATCGGCCTCTGCTCGGTAGATTTATCTGGCGGGTCGGTCGTTCGACCCGCATTTCTTTCGCTCCGGCTGGGAGGTCGTCCAATCGGTAGGACATCAGACTCTGGATCTGAGTATCCTGGTTCGAGTCCAGGCCTCCCAGCCAACTCTTTGTCACAGAAAGCGTTGTCCACTATACGCCGGAGGATTCCAGAGCAATTGGGAAACTCGCAGCGAACGTATGGATCTCTGCGGATAGCCCTCAGCGGCCCAGAAGTTGCGGCAGCCACAGTGTCAGCGTCGGAATGTAGGTTACCAGGACCACCGCCACCAGGAACACCAGCACCATGGGAATCACCGAGCGAAAGACCTCTACCACCGGTTTGTCGAACCGGTAGGAGGCAATAAAGAGGTTTTCGCCCACCGGTGGCATCAGGTATCCGAGTTCGGCGTTCACCAAAAAGATGATGCCCAGGTGAACCGGATCCACACCGAACGCCCGGCCAATGGGCACAATCAGCGGCACGATGATGACAATCGCAGAATAGATGTCCACCAGGGCGCCGACGACTATCAGGAACAGGTTCAAAGCCAGCAGGAAGACCCACGGGGACTGAATGGAACCGGTCACCCACTCCACGACGCGGTCCGGGATCTGCGCGTCCACCAGGTAATGAGTGAATCCCAGGGCCACGCCGAGGATCAGCAGGATGCCACCGACCAGCAAGCCGCACTCGGTCACCACCCGCGGTGTGTCGCGGAATAGCTTCAGGTCACGATAGATGAAGGTTTCCGTCACGAATGCGTAGAATGCTGTCAGCGCCGCCGATTCCATCGGCGTCGCCAGGCCGCTGAAGATGCCCCCCAGGGCCACCACCGGCACCAGCAGCTCCCATTTCGCTTCCCAGGCCGCCTGTCGGACTTCCGAGAGCCGGAATCGCCGCAGAGCGAAATCCCGCGGCGCCTGACTGACGCCCCAGGCTGCAGTCATTCCCACCAGCAGCAAGCCCGGCACCAGGCCTCCCAGAAACATGGTCACCATGTCTACTTCCGCAATCACGGCATACAGAATCAGCGGCAGGCAGGGAGGAAACAGCAACCCTAGCGAACCCGTGCCGGTCAGCAGGCCCAGCGCTGTTTTCTCCGAGTAGCGCGCTGCCAGCAGTACTGGCATCAGCAGCCCTCCCAGCGCCAGAATGGTGACCCCCGAGGCGCCCGTAAAGGACGTGAAAAAAGCGCACACCAGCGCCACCAGCACCGCCGGGCCTCCACGGAAATGTCCCACCAGCGCGCCGAACAACCGCACCAGCCGTTGCGATGCCCCGCCTTCGGCCAGGAAGTATCCCGCCAGCGTGAACAGCGGAATGGCCGGCAGGGTGTGGTTGGTGACCAGTAGATAGTTTTCCAGCGCCACCGCAGCAATGGGCCGGTCCCCGCCCCAGAAAAGAATCAGCGCCGCACCGCCCAGCACCACGTAAATCGGCGCACCCAGGACCGCAGCGACGAACAGCACCACCAGGAAAGGCACCACCATCTCGCCGGGTGGCAACGGCGGTTGCACGGCCAGACTCACCAGCAAGCCAGTCAAGGCTCCGGCCACTAGTCTCCATCGCCACTGTTCCGCAGCGTGCCAGAAGACTCGCACGGCAATCAGGGCATAGCCCACCGGGAGAAAAATCTCCAGCAGCCACACCGGCACGCCATAGGCGATCTCCTGTCCCACTGCCTTCTCCACCAGCAAAAACTCCACGCTGGCTTTGGCTAGGCAGACTGTGACCGATGCCGCCACGGCGTGGGTGAACGCCCGCGCCAGCTTTCGTGGCCAGCCCCGCAGGAAAGCGGCCGCCGAGGCCAGCGACAGAAGACGGCGTTCGCGCGCCGCAATCGCGCCTCCCACCATGGCCACCAGCAGCGTGCCGTGCTGAACAAACGAATTGACCCCGGAAATACTGGCGCCCAATCCCCGCCGGACCGCCATCTCGGCCAGCGGTAGCAGCACCATCATCGCCAGCGCGAAGACCAGGATGCTGTTCTCTGTGCTGCGCAGCCAGCGATTCCACCCCGCCGGCTCCCGTACGATGGCCCTCTCCGGCAGGGACACTTCGGGAATGGTTTGCGTGGTCATCGCTCGCCGTCCGCGGCTCTGCTGCGGTACTCGGTCAGCAGTCGTCGCGCTTCCTCACACATCGGTGCCGGCACCAGGGCGCCGCATATCTGCGGATAGAAGCTTTCCGCCTCGCGCCGCCACTCCGCCTCCAGCTCCGGCGAAACCGCATGGACACGCAGGTTCCATTTCTCCCGCATGGCCTGGACCGCTTCGTCGCTTTCGGCCCGGCTGCGCGCGGTGATTTCCGCGCCCGATTCACGGGCTGCCTGCAGCAGGGTTTCGCGGGTTTCCGCCGGCAGGCGATCCCATACCCGCTTGACGATGATCGTGGCGCCCACCAGCGGCACCCAGTTCAACTCCAGCATGTGCTTGGTGACGGTGTAGAACTGTCCGGCGTTAGCGTGCAGGGGAATCGTGGGCACGCAGTCAATCATGCCGGTCTGCAGGGAAGTGAGCGCATCCTTCCACTCCAGCGGAACCACCTGCAGCCCGGCCGCGCGCATCAGGTCAATCTGCTCATTGTCGCCGGCGCCGACGAACATCTTCAGGCGGCGCACGTCGCCGGGGCGCAGCGCCGGCTCGCGGCAGAAGAAGCGCACCCATCCCGCGTCGCCCCAGAACAGCACCACGTAGCCCCTTTGCAGCAGGCGCTGCTCGAGCTGCGCCTGCAACTTCGCACGCACGAAATCCACTTCCTCCAGCGAGCGGAACATCATGGGCATCTTCTGCAGGGCGTTGACCTCGGGCTCGATTTCTCCCAGCCCGCTGGCCGTCAGCATGGCTGCTTCAATCTGGCCGATGCGCATCCGACTGACCAGGGCCGATTCGCTGCCCATGGCCGCCCCGCTGTAGATCCGCAGCTCCACATGGCCAGCGGTGCGTTCGCGCCACTTTTCTCCCATCAACCGCAGGGCCAGCTCCGGCGAGGAATCCTTCGGCGCCAGGGTAGCCAGGCGAATCACGGTCTTTCCCGCCGGTTCCGCCATCACAGGCGGCACGGCCTTGCCGGTTAGAACCGCACCCAGGAGAATCAGGGTCCAGACAAGCTCGCGCTTCATGGGTCAGCTCTCCTTTCTCATAGTCTCGGCCGGAGATTCCGGCGCAGTGGTGCTTGCCTCGGCAGCTCCCGCCGGTTCCAGGAACAGGGCGTCTGCGCGGGACTGCAGCCAGCGGGCCCGGCGGTGTGCGATCAGATTGGCCAGGCGCCACTCGGGACGGGCATCCGGGTCCACAGCCAGGGCCTTGGCCAACAGGGCTTCGAATTGCTCCCGATCCTGATTGTGCACCGCCACGGTTTCTGCCAGGGCCAGGTGCGGAGAAGCCAGTTGGCCGCGGCTCAGGGCCACGGCCCGCTCGTAGTGCTTCTTGGAGCGTTCCTGCCATTCGCCGGAGGCCCCCTGCCGCGCGGCCTCGTAGCTGATCAGGAAGCTGTGGATGGCCCCGTGATCGAAGTCCTCGTCGAGTTCCAGCGCGCGGTCGATCAGCGCTTCGACCAGCAGTTGATCCGCCACCAGCCGCGGTTTGTCCTTGGAGACGGAAATAGCCGAGCCCCACGCCGCCGCGGTCCAGTACAGCAGTGGAACGTCACCACTGTCGGCCATCCCCGCAGCCTGCCGCGGGTTTTCCTGCAGCGCTTCGACGAAACCGCGGTGCCGTCCCTCCAGCGCCCGCAAACCGTAATCGCGCGCGCGCAGAAACAGCTTGCGGGCCCGTTGCCGCAGGTAGAGAGCCCGCTGCAGGTCGTGGGGTTCGATTTCGTCGGCCTTCTGATTGACATACGCGTAGGCGTACTGTGTGAATCCGCTGGAGGCCGCCTCCAGCAGCCCCTGATGCTCGGGGCTTTCCGCCAGCACGCTTTCAATCAGTTTCAACGCGAAGGGGAGGGCTTCGCCCACCAGCTCCGGGTCGTTGTCGGAAGCGTAGGTTTTCCCGCTTTCCGCCAGCGCACTTCCCAGGGCGTTGACGGCCATCTTCTTCACCGAGCAGCCAGCAGAGAACAGGGCCAGCAGCACCAGCAGACTCACAGCCTTGGCCGGCATGGTCCCGCTCTGCTTTTCCAGGTTTGCTCTGCGCATCATTTTTCTTCACCGCCTATCTGAAGAGGTCCGGCCACCCGGCGGCCGGCCCAGGGCCGCGGCCGCGCCGATGTGGCCGAGTTCGACGCGCTCGCAGACCTCGAGCGCGTGCTGGAACATCTCCCGCGCCTGCATCGGCCGGCGCTGGGAAAGGTGCCGGTGGCCGAGATAGAAGCTGTGTTCACATTCCTGGCTCTGGTTGACCAGCTCCGCATCGCTGACCCGGCCCTGGTAGTAGTCGCGGAAAAGCCTCAAGGAGCTCGTGTCTTCTCCGTGCGCCATGACCAGCGCTTCCGCTTCTTCGTGCCGGTCCAGGCGATGCAGGGCAATGGCGCGTAGCAGCACATCCTCTGCTTTCTGCTTTCTCTGCAGGCACTGGAGGGTTTGCTCGGCGACGCGATCGAAGCGCCCCTCCAGCAGGAAGGAAAAGCTCATGAGGCGGCAGCCTTCCTCGGTGGAGAGCAGCTCGGGGCTCTTCTCCAGCCCCCGGCGAGCCTCCCCCGGCTCGCTCAGGGTCAGCAGCACGATAACCTGTGCGGTGCGGGCCTCGGAGTGCTGCGGGTCCAGGGAGAGGGCTCGCGCGAACCGCTCCTTGGCCCCGGTGTAGTTGCCCCGCTCAGCCTCGAGCACTCCCAGCCCGAACCACGGGTCGGCGTAGTGCGCACGCTGCTCGAGTGCTGCGCGAAACATGGCTTCGGCTCCGTCGTAGCGCTCGCCGTTGAGCAGCTGGATTCCGCGGTGGTACAGGGCTACCTCCGGAGGGGCGCGCCGCAGCTCGGCCCAAGAGTCAAAGTAGTTCGGGTTGTCGAGCGTCCTGAGCGTGATCTCCCGCAGGCGGCTGGGCGGCATGGTCAGTACGTAGAGATCCATCGTATCTTCATCGCCTTCTATTTCCTCGGTTTCCCCTTCCAACTTTTCCCCTGTGACAACACTTTCCTCGAGCCATTCCAGCTTCAGCTTGTCTCCTTCCAGCTCCACGCGGCCCAGGTAATGACCAAACAGGACGGGGAGGGGGAAATTCTCCTCACGGATGTTCCGGATGCTCTTCTTTGCCGGATAAGCATCCAGCAGCAGATGGCCGTCAAGGCGGAACAGATGAACATCGAATTCCGTCAAGTCGCCATTCATCGGGGTGATATAGCCCCGGTACGCGCGGTCTTCGAATTCGCTGGGCTCGAAGATCACAACTAGGTTTTCTTTCTCGTTGACCCACGTGCCGACCAGGTCAGGCTCGTAGACTGCTTCGCCCGGCTCGAACCACGGATGTATGGAAACGGTGGCCGCACAGCCCGCCTGCAGCAAACTGCCCAGCGCCACCAGCAACGTAACGGCTACCGCGTTCCACCCCATCGGCTGTCCGCGCCGCCTGCCTTTTTTCCTAACGTTCATCGCCGTTCCTCCTCGTCCTTCCGTTTCTCAGGATATGGGTGCTCGCGCGACTGCGGTGACGGGGCCGGAAGGAGCCGCAGGGCCTTTCCCCCTTTGCGGAATTCCACGACGTGCACCGCGCCATCGGGCTCCGCCCGGAGCACGGCCGCAAAGTTTTCTGCGCCGGGCGCCGGAGCCACCCGCACGGCAAACGCGGCCATCATCTGCTCCAGCTTGCTGTCTTCGCCGGGGAAAACGTAGAGCATGCCGCGCCCGCCGCCGCTCTCCAGAAAGACCACGTGATAGTTGCCGGGCAAAAAGTAGATCCTCTGCAGGGCGGTGATGACCTTGAAGCGCAGCGTGGTGCGCCAGCCGCGGTTCTGCGGGATGTCCTGCTCGAGGTCCAGATGGGCCCAGCCGGACCCGCTGCCGCCGGAAAGCGCGTTCAGCAGCCTGCGGGCATTGCGGCCGCGCAACCGGTAGCGGTGGCTCCTGCGGACTCCGTCCTCGTAACTGAGGATGCCGATGAAATGATTCTGCGTTTTGATCCACAAAAACGGGGCCAGCAGTGCAGTGCCTGCGGCGATGTTCACCGGAGCGGCGACAAAAACCCTGGGGTCTCCGGTTTCCGCGTAGATTTGCAGCGCTGCGTTCCAGTGTTCAGCGGCTTGGCCCTTGATTGCGTTGACCACCGGGTGCTCGGCTTCCGTCTCCAGCGCCAGACCGACCACAGCGCCCAGGGACACCCGGTCCAGCGCCTCGCCTTCGCGCATGGTCAGCAGGGCTTCTCCGTCCAGCAGAAGTTCCACGGGCCGCCCCTCGAGCTCCGCCTTCCAGATTTTTGGCGCGCGCTTGTCGTCTTGTCCCCAGGCTTCCGGTGTCATCAGAAATCCGCCCAGCAGGAAAATGGCGCACAGCCCGGCCCGGGCGCGGCCAGAGAGCGTCTGCCGGCCACCGATGGCGGGTACCGGCGTTGCGCAACGTGGCTCTTCCATGTCTGCCTTTTCCGGGAATCGCTGCCCTGAGGGGGCCTGCTACTCCGGGCCCGCGCGGGATTCCCGGCTCCTGCAGGGATAAGCGACAAAGGGCGGGCAATATTTCAGGGGCAGGCGAAAAAATTCCGTTAGGGCGGCCGTCAGCGGAGGCGGCGGAAAAAGCGCAGGACCGCCATCTTGATGCTGGCGTACCGCGCCGCACACAACATCAATACGATTCCCGCTGTCAACAGGCTGACCGGCCAGACGGCCCTTTCCTCAAAATAGTTCACCTGCAGGCGGACGATACCCTGCGCCAGAAAAATGCAGCCGGTGGCAAAGTAGTTTTTCATCTGCCGGCGGATGCTGCCGAAAATGAAGAGGATGGCCAGCACCGGCAGGGCAAACTCGAAGAAGCGTGCCTCGATGCGCAGGCTGGCGTCTTCCGGGCTGTCCTGCCAGCGTGCGCTGGCTGCGATACCAAGCAGAAGGATGGAAGTCAGCACGTGTCCGGGGATGAGGAAGCGGAAGGCTTTGGCCACGGTTTGCATCTGCGAGAGGCGTATGCGCTCGACCCCTGCGTGCAGCAGGTAGTAAAGCCCGCCATTGAGCAGGAAAAAGTATTCAATCTGCCCGCGCACCCAGGGGAGCAGCGCTCCTGCCGCTTCTACGACGGGTTCAAGCGGTTCCCTGCGGTAGTAGGCCATCCCGCTGAGCGCCGCGACGGTGAAAATCACGGCTGCGGGATAAAAGTACCGGGAGTCGTTGGAATAGCCCCGCCGTTCCAGGAACCCGCCGGCGAGAAGGAAGAGAAATGCGGGCGGCAGAAAATAGGCGTACACCTTCCCGTCACTTAGCCAGTCGTACGCTCCCAAGCGCAGCAGACTCCAGAGAGAAAACAACACAGCCATCACCGAGAAGACCAGCGTGAACACGGAAGAGCCGGTGAACCTTCGCAGCCAGAGATAAAACGGGAGGCTGCACAGCAGCGCCCACCACACCTGCAAATTGGTCACCTGCTTGGGGAACGAGTAGAGGGGTTCCAGGGCCTCGTCCGGTTCGCCTGCCTGGTTACGCGTCAGAGCGGTCAGCAGGTCATATTCGGTGAAAGAGATTAGCAGTAGCATCGGCAGGAGCAGGCAGAACGCCAGCAGGAAGGCCACGGCGATACGCAAGCGCCCCTGCCGCCACCAGCGCACCCCGAAGTAGCCCACCGGGACTGCCGCGGCGGCTGCGGTACTCACCACCTTGGCCCCGGTCAGGTTGGGGAAGGAGAAAAGAAACAGCAGCGTGGCTCCCACGGCCAGAACCCAGGCCCCCAGATAGAGCGTCACCTGCGGCAACGAAAGCCTGCGCGCCTGCATGATCCAGGCGTCCTCCCGCTCGGCCAGCCGGTCGTAAGCCCTCCGCACGGATTCGTACTCTTGCTCGCTGAGAATCTGGTCCTGCTTCCAGCCTTCCAGTTCGCGCAGGTGCTGCTGAATTTTTCCCAACATCAGGTCGGTGTACGCGGTCGGCGCGGCCAGCACCTTTTCTCCCGCTAGAAAGCGGTCCAGGTCTTCGGCCAGTTCGCGGGCCGATGCGTAGCGGCTCTCCGGCTGCTTTTCCAGCGCTTTCATGCAAATGTTCTGTAGCTCGCCTGGAATCGCCGGGTTGATCCGCCGGGGCAGCAGGGGCGGCTCCTCGCGAATCTTCCGTAGTTGTTCCTCGAGATCGTCACTGCCGAAAGGCAGGACACCGGTCAGCAGCTCATACAGCACCACCCCCAGGGAGAAGACGTCGCTGCGCGCATCGAGTGCCCTCTCTCCGCGCGTCTGCTCGGGCGAAAAGTAATTCGGCGTGCCCAGCAGTTCCCCGGGGAGAGTGAGTTTGGCAGCGTCGTCCAACTGCCGGGCCAGCCCGAAATCCAGCAGCTTGGGCTGCAGATCCGGTCCCACCAGGATGTTGGCCGGCTTCAGGTCGCGGTGAACGATTCCGTGGTGGTGCAGGAAGTCCACGGCCTGCGCCACCTTGCGCATCAGGTCGACCTTCTGCCGGATGGTCAGCGGTTGGGCGGCTTCCGTCAGCGGCACACCCTCGACGAACTCCATGACAAAGTGGGGCTGTTCCGGGGGCTGGCCCAGCTTGTAGATGTGGACGATGTTCGGATGCTTCACCCGTGCCAGCGCCTGCGCTTCCTGCATGAAGCGTTCACGAATGTGGGAATGGTCCAGAAAGGGTGCGCTCAGTACCTTGATAGCAATTCTTCGTTTCAGCCCGGCATCCCACGCCAGCAGCACGCGTCCCATGCCTCCCGACCCGATTTCCCCCAAGATGTGATACCCGGAGAGCTCTTGTGGATACTCGCCCTCCGTGGTCCGCGGTTCAGCCGGACTGGTGAGAGAGCCGATTTCCTCCAGCGCCTGGAGTGCGGGCCGCAGTTCGTCGGCCAGGTCTGGATACAGGCGGCAGAACTCCTCTGTCTCCACCGGTTCCTGGCGGGCTTGACGATCTACGAAGTCCGCCAGAGCCGCCGCGATGCGGTGCTCCCGTTCCGTCCGCGAGTTGGGGACTGCAGCTCCGCCGGGCGATGACTTTCTTCTTTGCGGCATGGCCTTCAGTCGTCTGCTTCCCGTTGCCGGAGGCGCCGCAGCGCGCGGTGCAACAGCAGGGCCACCGCCTGCCGGCGCTTACCCAGCCGTTCGGCGATTTCCGCCGTCGATAGACCTTCAAATTTGGCCAACAGAATGACCAGGCGGTACTGCTCCGGCAGCGGATCAAGCCGCGCCATCAGTTCGCGGATGGCTTCCTTCCGTGCCAGTATCCGGCTGGGAGTCGTGCTGCTAGCCGGATCGGGCCCCTGGGGATTGCTGGCCGAGCGGAAACGCAGCATCTCCCGCGGCCGGCGTTTCTGGCGGCCATGAAAACGCGCGGCATCGCGGATGACGCTCTCCATAATGCCGGCTAGCCAGCGCAGGAAGCTGCCCGGGGACCGGTACTGGAAGCGATCCAGGCTGGTGGCGGCGGCCAGGAAGACCTCCTGCAGAATGTCCTCCACATCCACGTACTGTTTCAGCTCCGGTCCCATTCGGTAGTGGGCCAGTACAGCCAGCCGCGGCCGGTATTTCCGGAACAAGGGTTCAAAGGCAGCCTCGTCCCCGCCGCGGAAACGCTCCACGAGCTCGTAGGTGGGCGTTACAGAACCAGATTGTTCCTGCCTGCCCACGGCTGTAAATCTCCCGGCTCCGTGCCCATTATTGTCCTGTCCGGTGTATTCCATCAAGGGTAATGGACGCACAGAAAATGCGACTCGCGCTACGGGTTGTGCCCTGGCCTTCATTCCCTAACCCTCCTTTTAAGCGGCTGCTATCTCTAGCTTGCGCAGCCTAAAGAGGATGGCTGGCTCTTGCCAAGCGACAAAGCCCGCAAGAGGCCTCCCGGGCGACCTATGTCTTTCTATGTCGCCGAAAATCGCTTGCAATTGAAGCCCCTACCGCTAACCGCTATAATGCGGCGCAGCATCGCTCTGCAGACCCCGCCGTGAATGACGAAAGTGAAGCTCGTCCTGCTTCGGGAGCCGACACGCCCGGAAATCGGCTCGATTCCTGGAAGGAGATTGCCGCCTACCTCCGCCGCGAAGTCCGCACCGTGCAGCGCTGGGAAAAGACGGAGGGCCTACCCGTCCACCGCCACATGCATGAAAAGCAGGGCTCCGTCTATGCCTTCAAGTCCGAGCTGGAAGCCTGGTGGCGGGAGCGTCGCCTCTCCCTGGAAGAGGAAAACCGCCAGGAGGTAGAAGCCACCGCCGCGCCGGCGCGGGCCCACTGGCTCGGGGCCCGGGCCAAGCTCTGGCTCGGCCTGGCCGCGGTGGCCGCGCTGGCGCTCCTGCTGCTGCTTCCATGGCGCAGCCCGCCGGCGTCCCCGGATAAGACGATCCTGATCGTTGTGCCCTGCCAGAACCTGAGCGGCGACCCCGAGCAGGACTACTTCAGCGAAGGCCTGCACCACGATCTAATCATGGAGTTGAGTCGGTTGAATCCCCAGCAGTTGGGTGTGATTGCGCGCACTACCGTGGTGATTTACAAGCAACAGAACAAAACCATCAGAGAGATGGCGCGTGAACTGAGTGCTGACTACGTTATGGAATGCGGCGTGCGCCATCTGGGCTCGCAGGTGAAGGTGACCGCTCAATTGATCCGCGCCAGCGACCAGACCTACGTCTGGTCCAGTCCTTTTGTCCGTGAGTCGGAGGACCCGCTGGCAGCTCAGGCAGAACTGGCCCGCGAGGTTGCTCGCCGCATTGAGCTGCCCCTGACCCCGCTGGCCCAAGCCCGGCTGGGCCGGCTCGCCGGCGTCCGGTCTGCGGCCTACCAGGCTTATCTTCAGGGCCGCTACCACTTGGACCGCCGCACCCCCGACGCGCTTTCAGAAAGTGTCAAGTTTTTCGAGCAGGCCACTCGTCTGCAGCCCGATTTCGCCCTGGCCTACGCCGGTCTGGCCGATGCCTACCTGTTGCTGGGAACCGCGGGGTATGGTGTTTTGCCTCCGCGCCAGGCCCTGGCCCCGGCCAAAGATGCTGCCACCCGCGCCTTGGACCTGGAAGAAGGGCTCGCCGAAGCTCACGCCACCCTGGCCCACGTCAGCATGAATTTTGACTGGGATTGGGCCAAAGCCGAGCAACAGTTCCGGCGGGCACTGGACTTGAATCCCAATTACGCCCCTGCTCATCACTGGTATGCCGAACTGTTGGCGGCCACAGGCCGCATCCCGGAGGCACTGCAGCAGATTCGCGCCGCACGGGAGGCTGAACCGCACTCCCCCCTTATTCAGACCGCGGTGGCCGAAATCCATTACATGGCCCGGCAGTACGACGAGACGATTGCCACCTGTCTCGCTACCCTGAACGACAATCCCGACTTCCCCTTGGCCCACTTCCACCTGGGCCGGGCCTACCTGCAGAAGGGTATGCATCAGGAAGCCATCGAAGCCTTTCAAAAAGCCCGGGCGTACTCCGGGGATAGTCCGGTGATGACTATGGCGCTCGGCTACGCCTACGCCCAAGCCGGTCAGAACGACGAGGCCCACCGGATCCTGGCGGAGCTACACCGACTGGCTGAGACCCGCTACGTCTCCCCGCTTTACATTTCGGCTGTCCATGCAGCGCTGGGTGAGCGCGACGCCGCTTTCGAGTGGCTGGAGAAGGCCTACGAAGACCGCTCCGACTACCTCGTGTATCTAAAGGTGGAGCCCATGGCTGACCCGTTGCGTTCCGACCCCCGCTTCCTGCAATTGACAGAGCGCATCGGCCTGCCGTGAAGATGGCCGCCCGCCGGCCTTGCCGGGTCCACCTCAGCGGAAATCCCAGCCCGTCATTCCAGCATGGCCCTGGCCGTAATCAATTCCCGTTTGGCCCCACACGCCGCGGATATTGGACGCCCTTCATGCAGTCTGTTTCGGCTGGCCCAGCCCGAGCTTCATCAGAATCTTTTCCATCAGACACCACTTTGTGAAGCCGGACTGGAACAGGTTAGCGCCGACGAACGCCGTGAACCAAAACCAGTTCTGGTTTACCCACAGGCCCAGCGCCAGCGACACCAGTACAAATGTCCCGGCAATGATTCGAATCATGTGTTCCAGCGACATCGTTTTCTACCTCCTCGCGCGGCTCACCTGGCGGAGTTATTTTCGGGCTTCCTGGATGATTTCGAGGACCGATCGTTCCACTTCTTCAGCAATCGCCTTGAGACCCTTACCGGGGAACATCGCAGCCATCGCCGTGGGGAGCATTGTACTGATAACCGTCTTGCCAGATGCGCTGTAAACTGCGATCGGGCAGGGCAGCATCACGGCAATACGCGCCTCACGCGCAAGCATTTCGTTCGCCGCCTTCGCGTTGCAAATTTCCACGATTTTCAGTGGCTCGCGCTGGAAACCTTTTTCCGCCAGCATGGCGCTGACGTCGTGTGTGTGCAGGACACGGAAACCGTGTTCCGCCGAAACCTGTTCGATGTCCCGCACCGTATCGTCCACGGATTTGCCGGTCTCAGTGGTATGGATTAGATCTGTCATCTGCTATTCCTGTTTGTAAGCTAGCTGCCGACCCCGGTTCACTGTCGCTCGCTCATGTAATACAGCACGGGAACAGCCATGCGCGAAAGCAGCGTGGACGCGACTTCACCGGCCATTAGCGAAATCGCCAGACCCTGAAAGATAGGGTCGAACAGAATCACTCCCGCACCGACAACAACCGCGGCTGCGGTCAGCAGCATCGGCCGGAATCGTACCGCGCCGGCATCCACCACGGCTTCTTCGAGTGGCATGCCCTGCGCCCGGCGCAGCTTGATGAAGTCCACCAGGATGATGGAGTTGCGAACGATGATCCCCGCGCCGGCAATGAAGCCGATCATGGACGTGGCCGTAAAAAAGGCACCCATGCCCCAGTGCGCTGGCAAAATTCCCACCAGTGTCAGTGGGATCGGGGCCATGATGACCAGCGGCGTCTTGAACGATTGAAACCAGCCTACCACCAGCACGTAGATGAGAATCAGCACCGCCGCGAATGCTAGGCCCAGGTCGCGGAATACCTCCACGGTAATGTGCCATTCGCCGTCCCACTTCAGCGCCAGGCGGTTGGTTTCTTTTGGCTGTTCCGTAGTAAAGGTGAATTGCTGAATCTCGTATCCTTCAGGAATTTCCAGGGCGCGGATTTTTTCGGACAGCGCATTGATCGCGTACACCGGGCTTTCTTCTTCGCCTGCCACGTCGCCCAGCACGTAAACCACGGGCCGCAAGTTCTTGCGGTAAATGCTGTTGTCAATCGCCGTGTCGCGCAGGCGAACCAGTTCGCCAAGCGGCACCATCTGCCCGTGCGGCGAATTCAGATACAGCCCGCGCAGCGCCTCCGCGCTCGAACGGCTCGCCCGCGAAAGCCGCACGTGAATGGGCACGTCTTCGCGGTCATTGGGCCGGTGCAGCAAGCCAACGTCAGCTCCGCCCAGTGCGATGGCCAGGGACCGTGAGACATCAGCGGCCGAAACTCCTCGCAGGGCTGCCTTGTCCTGCTCGACGACGAAGTCGAGCTTGCGCTGGCCATCCTCTACAGACCAGTCCACGTCCACCACGCCCGAAGACTTCTCAAACAGGTCACGAACCTGGCGCGCCAGCTCGATTTGCCGCCCGTAGTCCGGGCCGTAGATTTCAGCGACCAGCGTCGAAAGCACCGGCGGGCCGGGTGGCACCTCAGCGATTTTCACCCGAGCACCCCAGCGCGCGGCGATTTCCTGTATGGTTCCGCGCATTTGCTTGGCGATGTCGTGACTCTGCAGGTCGCGTTCGCCGACCGGCCGCAGATTCACCTGAATGTCGCCCTCGTGCGGTGCGCTGCGCAGGAAGTAGTGGCGTACCAGGCCGTTGAAATTGTGCGGCCCGGCGGTGCCGGTGTAAATCTGGTAGTTCACGACTTCGGGATGGGTGCGCAGGTAAGCGGCGATGTCGCGCGCCGCTGCGGTAGTTTTTTCGAGCGGCGTGCCCTCCGGCATGTCAATAATTACCTGAAACTCGCTTTTGTTGTCGAAAGGCAGCATCTTCACCCGGACCGCTTTCAGCGGCACCAGCAGACCGGCCAGCAGCAGCAACGCCACGACGCCACCGAGGAAGATCCAGCGACGGCGGGGATTCTCAATCAGCGGCGTCATGGCCCGGCGGTAAAGCCGGGTCGTCCAGCCTTCCGCTTCGCCCGCGTGTGCGGCTTCACCGGGTTTCCCGTTGTGTCCGCGGAGCAGGCGCAGCGCCGCCCACGGTGACACCACGAAGGCGATTACCAGCGAAAACATCATCGCCGCAGAAGCGCCCACTGGTATCGGTCGCATGTACGGTCCCATCAGACCGCTGACGAACGCCATAGGCAGGATCGCCGCGATTACCGTGAACGTGGCCAGAATCGTCGGATTGCCGACTTCGTCTACCGCTTCGACTGCGACCTCGCGCCACGGGCGGCCCTGATTCTGCGGCAGACGGAAGTGGCGCACGACGTTTTCCACCACCACGATGGCGTCGTCCACCAGGATGCCGATGGAAAAAATCAGGGCGAACAGCGTGACGCGATTCAGCGTGTAGCCGTAAAGGTAAAAAATCATCAACGTCAGCGCCAGCGTGACCGGCACGGCCAGCAACACGACCCCCGATTCACGCCAGCCCAGCGCAAGCGCAATCAGCAAGGCGACTGAAAACGTGGCAATCAGCAGGTGTTTCAGTAGCTCGTCAGATTTGTGTTTGGCGGTTTCGCCGTAGTTGCGCGTGACGGTCACCTGTACGTCAGCCGGCAGCGCATAGCCGCGCAGCTCTTCTACCGTGTCGAGCACACGTTCCGCGACAATGGTTGCGTTGGTGCCTTTCCGCTTGGCGACGGTCAGGGTCACGGCAGGCAGATCCTCGCCGACGGGCGCTTGCGCAGCGCCACCATGCCCGAACAAAACGTAATCGCGCGGCTCCTCAGGCCCGTCTTCGATCCGGGCCACGTCGCGCAGATACACGGGCCGGCCTTCAAACACCCCCACCACCAGACGGCGGGCGTCTTCGACATCCCTGATGAACCGGCCGCTTTCGACAGCGATCTCCTGATTCAACTGCGCGAACGAACCAGCGGCACCTCGCTGATTCGAAGCTCGGAAGGCGTGCGCGATCGCTCCCGGACTCAGGCGAAACGCCGCCAGCCGCTGGGGATCCAGCGTTACCCCCAACTGCCGGCGCCAGCCGCCGATCAGATTTGTTTCGGAGACGTCTTCTACCTGCTTCACGTGCTGGTCGAGTTCGGCCGCGATTCGACGCAACTGGAAATGATCATAGCCCTTGCCCCACAGCGTCAGCGCCAAAATCGGCACATCATCAATCGAGCGCACCTTGATCAGCGGCGGCGAGACGCCCGGCGGGATACGGTCGAAGTTCGAGTACATCTTGTTGTAGGTGCGGATAATCGCGTCCTCTTCCTTCACCCCCACGTAGAAGCGCACAATCACTAGGGCGCCGCCCGCCTGGCTGATTGAATAGATGTATTCCACGCCGGGAACTTCTCGCAGCAGCTTTTCCATAGGAATCGAAACGCGCTGTTCGACTTCCTGCGGCGAGGCGCCCGGCATCGAAACAAACAAATCCAGCACCGGCACGACAATCTGAGGTTCTTCCTCTCGTGGCGTTCTGAGTACCGCGAAGAGCCCGAGCAGCAGAGAGGCTATGACCAGCAGAGGTGTGAGTCGTGAATCAATAAACGCCGCCGCGATTTTGCCGGCCAGCCCGCGGTTCATTGCCCGGCCCCCACTCTTCGGTTCTCCAGTTCGCGTGCGCCCGGATTCCTCACAATGCGTTCCCCTTCGTTCAAGCCCGAAAGAATTTCCACGCGTTCCCCGAGCGCCTCGATGGCAGGAATCGTGGCTCCCAGCGTGACCAGGCGCAAGCGGGCCACTTGCTCTCCGTCAATCACGTACACCCCATGCAGCTGCCCCCGCGTCACGATGGCCTCGCGCGGTGCCGTGATTGCGTGCCGCACTCCGCGAGGGAGCCAGGCCCGACCGAACATCCCGGAGCGAATGGACGGTTCCCGCGGAAGGTCAATTTTTGCTCTCAGCGTGTGCGAAGCTGGGTCCGCTCCGGCCTCGAATTCTGCCACTCGTCCGTCAAATCGCCGGCCTGGCATTCCGTCCAATTCGAGACGAACTTTCATTCCACGGCGCAGGCCGCCAGCTTCACTGGCAGGAAACGTAACTTCTAACTGATAGGCACCGGTCTGTTCCAGCAGCAGCAACGCAGCGCCCGGGGTGGCCAGCGCGCCCGGATCCACGTAACGACGCACCACCAGTCCGGCGAACGGCGCGGTGATGTGCGCGTAGCCGGCCACCGCTTCAGCCGCGAGCGCTTCCGACTGCACGCGCTCGTACATCGCCTCCGTCTGTCGCTGCCGCGCACGGGCGGCCTCGAGCTTTGCCCGCGCCGCGCGATGCTTGCCCTCCACTTCGTCAAATTCTTGCGGTGAGACGGACTTTTGCTCCCGCAGATACTGGAAGCGCTCGTAGGTTTTCTGCGCCACTTCGGCCTCCGCGTCGGCGGCCGCGACTTCCTCCCTCGCCTGCGCGCGGGCGGCAGCGGCTTCGGCGAGCGCGGCACGCGCCGCATCGCGCCGGGATGCCAGCTCCGCTTCGTCCAGCCGAATCAGTAGCTGGCCCTGGCGAACGAAGTCGGCTTCACGCACCCCAACCTCGACCACGGTGGCCATCACGCGCGCTGCGATGGGCGCCGTTTTCGCCGATACGACGGTTCCCGGCGCCTCCAGCTCGTCTGGAATCTCCAAGACCTCAACCGGTGCGATTCGAACATCGCGAATCATCTCCGGCGCTTGCGGCTCGGGCGGAGCAGCGCCGCCGCAGGCAAGCGAAATCGCAGCGAGAATTGCCGTCGCTGCCGCCGTTGAGAAGTGAGAACAGATTCGCCTCATGGTGCCTCCGTCTGCCGGACGATTCTCGATTCCGGTGTCAGCCGCCCGGCCGCGCGCTCAAGCGCCGCGTGCGCCACGTGCCAGTCATGCAGTGCCGCGAGCCACGCGGTACGAGCCTCGAGTTGCGCTGTCTGCGCCCGCAACAGGTCCGTGATGTCGGTCAGCCCGGCTTCGTAACGGTTCTGAATGATGCGCAGGCTCTCCCGAGCCTGCTCGACAGTATCGCGCGCGGCGGCAGCCCGTTTTTCCGCAGCTTTGGCCTCGAGGTACGCCTGCCGGACTTCCAGCAGCACGCCAGAACGTAACGATTCCAGCTGCCGCTCGGCCTGTCGTTCGCGGGCCTTCGCCTCGGCCAGGCGCGCTCGGTCGGCCCCGCCAGCGAACAGGTTGAAATCCAGGCGCACGCCGGCCATCCAGTTTGTTCCGGAAGGACCGCCCAGGGTTTCCGCGTCGCGCTCGAAGCTGGCCATCAGACCCAGCTTCGGGCCGAAGTCGGCCCTGGCCAGCCCGCTGTTGCTGGCGGCTGCCTGATGCCGAAGTTCCGCAGCACGCATTGCCGGGCGCTGCGCCAGCGCCGCCTGTTCCCACATTTCTATCCCCGTATTGAGGGCCGTTGGTTCTTTGAGGGGGTCAGTGGGCTCGGGCCAAACATCCAGGCTCACCCCCATCTCCTTGGCCAGCATCATTCGTGCAAGCTGAAGCTGGTTTTCGGCACGGATGTGACGCTCTTCCATCTGAGCCCGGAAGACCTGCGCACTCAACAAGTCCGACTGCACGACCAGGCCGGCGTCCACCAAATCGCGCACGCGCCTTTCGCTCGCCTGTGCCGTGTGCAGCGCTTCGCTGGCCGCAGCAACGTTCTCCCGGGCGACCACCACGCCATAGTAGGCTTGCACGACGCGCAGAATTAGATTCTGTCTTTCCTGTTCTGTTTGAAACTCTGCCGCGGTCTTCATCCGCCGCGATGCCTGCACGCGATATTTTGCCTGGAAAGAATCGAACAGCATCCACTGCCCTTCAAAGCGCGTCTGGAAATTATCCAGCGGGGTCGGGGCATTCAATCCCGAAAGGGCGAAGTTGGCCGCGGTGAACTGCCGTTGGGTCAGCAACGTCCCGAAGACGTAGACCGGATTGTTCCCGCGGGTGAACCCTTGGGAAAAGTCTATTCGCGGATACCAGGCAGAGCGGGCCTGCGCCAGGCGCGCGTCAGCGGCCTCGATTTCCTCGCCGGCGGCCTGCAAGGAAGGGTTTTTCTCCAATGCTGTTGCGACCGCCTCGCGCAAGGTCAGCGCTTGCTGTGCTTCGACGGTGGTGGCCACAGTGACCAGCAGTGACAGAAAAATTTCCACGTGCGTTCGAATGCTCATCGCCATTTCCGCCTCATGATTTCCCGCGTTCGTCTTGCCGGAGTTTTAGGCTGCGGATCAGCCTTGTGTTCTGATTTAACTGCTGCGCGACCACTTCCCGGATCACCCGGCAGGCCTTTTCCACCTCAAGAATGGCCAGCCGGTGAAACGTTTCACGTCCCTGCTGCCGCGATTCGAGCAGCCCGACATGACGCATCAACGCCAGATGTTGTGAGAGGTTCACTTTGCTGACTCCCAGGGCGCGCAGCAGCTCGGCATTGGATCGTTCCCCCTCGGCCAGCAGCTCGAGGATCTGAATCCTCCGCGGGTGACCCAGCACCCGGCAGATCTGGGCCTGAAGTCCGTACAGTGCGTCCGTTTCTCTTGTGCGTCGCGTTTGAGTGTTTTGCTCCATTGGCTGCCTCTGGGTCAGCGTAGAGCAAACTTGCGGCCAAGCTCCCCGGTTCCAGCCTGCCGATAGCATGCGCAGTGGCGGATACTTAGAGAGACATATCGCCACTCTCATCCCGGTTTCTCCCGTCAGGCTGAGACTTCTCCACCAGCGCAGGAGTGATAACACACAGTTCCGTAATTTCGAAACCTCGATTCCGCTAGATTTCCCGGGTTTGCGCCCCTTCGCGCAGACTCATACGAACTCGATGGGTTAGTTGGCCCAGCCCCTCGAGTTCCCCGGACAGAAGGGCTCCCGAGTCTCTGTAAGTCTTTACCGGTCTTAAAACTAGCCTTCAGAATTGAGTCGAAATGGCTGGCCGATAGATTGCTCGCATTCAGCTGGGAGGCAATTATGCCAACCACTCGCACGCCGCCAGAACAGCGGGCAACAAGGCATTCGCTGGCTGTCCTGCGCCGCTGTTTGGATGAGCAGTTCCCCGGCGCGGTGCAGGCCGAAGTCGAGTGTACCTGCGGGGCTCCCTATCACGCCCGCTTGGTGCCTTTCCGTGTGCAGGGGCAGCCGGCTGTGGCGGTAATCCCAGAAGGTGCCGCCGTCACGGCTGACGACCTGCGAGAGGCGCTCCGCTGCGACACGGTGGAAAGGCTGCCGAGCGAAGCACTGGGGGTTCTCTTTGCCAGCTTGGAAGCCCGCGGTGCGACGGCACTTGAGGACCCGGACTTTCCGACCATCTTCTTTGACGAGAGTTTGCTGGGCTGGCCTGAGGTGGTGTTCTGCCCGCGGATGTTTCTGGGCAAGCCCGGCGACTGCTTCCGTGTGCCCACCCGGGCCTTTCTCGATTTGAGCTACGCGATCGTCGCGCCGCTGACGTCCGCCAACTATCACTCGCACGACGAATGGGGCGTCTGAACAATTCAGAGTATTCCGGAGGGAATCCATGCCACATCGCGTCCTCATCCTTGGTGCTGCCGGACGGGATTTTCACAACTTCAACGTCTGCTTCCGCAACGTTGCTGAATACCGCGTTGTGGCGTTTACGGCCACACAGATCCCCAATATCGCTGGCCGGCGCTATCCGGCGGAGCTTGCCGGATCATTCTACCCCGAAGGAATACCAATTCTGCCGGAAGAGCAGCTCGAAGACCTGATCGCGAAGCACAAGGTGGATCAGGTGGTGTTTTCCTACAGTGACGTTTCCCATCACCATGTAATGCAACTGGCCTCGCGCGTGAACGCGGCCGGGGCAGATTTCCTGCTGCTCGGGGCCGACCGCACCATGCTGGATTCACGGCTGCCCGTGATTTCGGTCTGTGCGGTGCGCACCGGTTGCGGCAAGAGCCCTGTCTCCCGGCGGGTCGTACAGGCTTTGCGTGAGCTTGGCAAACAGGTAGCCGTCGTGCGGCACCCGATGCCCTACGGAGACCTGGGGCGCCAGCGCGTGCAACGCTTCGCGGTGATGGAGGACCTCGACCGTCACAATTGCACGGTGGAAGAGCGTGAAGAATATGAGCCTCACCTGCGGAATGGCACGGTCGTCTATGCCGGCGTGGACTATGAAGCCATTCTGGCCGCGGTGGAACAGGAGGCGGAAATCATCCTGTGGGACGGCGGAAACAATGATACGCCGTTCTTCCGTCCGGACATGGAGATTGTGGTGGCCGACCCGCACCGCCCGGGTCATGAGCTGCTTTATTACCCCGGCGCGGTGAACCTGCTCCGGGCTGACGTCGTGATCCTGAACAAAGTGGATACCGCAAGGCCCGAGGACGTGGAAACCGTCCGCAACAACATTCGCCGCGTGAATCCGGACGCGGCCATTATCGAAGCGGCCTCTCGCCTGGAGATTGATCATCCGGAACGGATCCGCGGTGCGCGTGTCCTGGTGATTGAAGACGGCCCCACGGTCACACACGGCGAAATGCCCTTCGGCGCCGGTGCAGTGGCCGCGCGGCAAGGAAACGCAGCCGAATTGACGGACCCACGACCCTATGCCGTCGGCAGCCTGAAGGAAACTTTTCAGAAATATTCTCATATCGGCGCGGTGCTTCCGGCCATCGGCTACAGCCCGAAGCAGCTTGGCGAGCTGGAAGCGACGATTCGGCGCACACCCTGTGACGCCGTGGTGGTGGCCACGCCCGTGGACCTTGCCAAAGTCATACAGATTTCGCAGCCAGTCGTCCGGGTGCGCTATGAGGTCGTCGAGCGCAGCGATCTGACGCTGGCCGACCTACTTCGCCAGTTCGTTGCGTTCCATCAGCCGGTGGGCGCCTAGCGCTGCGGGGAGGTGGGGCCATGTCGCGAACCTTTCAGGGCCTGTTCCTGGACCTGTGGCGGTTGCGTCCACGCGCGGGTCCGGGAAAGCGCGATTTCCTCACGCTTGACGACTTGACCGTCGAGGAAATGGAGAACCTGTTGAGCCTGTCCGCAGAAGTCAAAGCGTACCCGGGAATTTTTCGCCATGCGCTGCAGGGCCAGTCCGTGGCGCTCGTGTTTGAGAAGCCGTCGCTGCGCACCCGGGTGACCTTTGAAGTGGGGATTGCGCAACTGGGCGGCCATTCCGTTTATCTGGCGCCGGCGGACATCGGCCTTGGCAAGCGCGAACCGGTGCGCGACGTGGCCCGAAACCTTTCGCGCTGGGTGAACGGGCTGGTGGTGCGAACCTTTGGCCACAAGATTCTCGAGGAAATGGCCGCCTCGGCACGCATTCCCGTCATTAATGCCTTGTCCGATTTGCTTCACCCCTGTCAGGCACTGGCCGATGCCCTAACTCTTCAAGAGCATCGCGGGCGGCTGCCGGGCTTGCGGTTGGCGTATCTAGGCGACGGCAACAACGTAGCACACTCGCTGATCCATGCGGCCGCGAGAACCGGTATCCACCTCACGTTGGCCACTCCACATGGCTACGAGCCCAATCCCGTGATTCTGGAGCAAGGCTGCCAGGTCGCCGTTGCAACTGGGGCGGTGATTCGCGTGGTCAATGACCCAGCCGAAGCGGTCCACAACGCCGATGCCGTTTACACGGACGTCTGGGCAAGCATGGGGCAGGAGGCTGAGGCCGGCGAGCGGAGGCGCATTTTCGCTCCCTTCCAGGTGAATTCCAATCTGATGGCTCTGGCCAAGCCCGACGTCCTCTTCCTGCACTGTTTGCCCGCCCATCGCGGCGAAGAAGTGACGGAGGAGGTGCTGGAAGGTCCACGGTCGGTTGTGCTCGACCAGGCGGAGAACCGGCTGCACACGAGCAAGGCAGTCCTGCTCGCCTTGCTGTGGGAGGCGCGGCCGTGAGGTCCATCGCCGTCATTGCCATCGGCGGAAATTCCCTTGAGCAGCCCGGCCGCCCGACAACGTTTGCTGAGCAACAGCAGATCGCCCGCATCACCTGCGAGGGAATTGTGGATGTGATGCGCGCTGGCTACCGCGTTTTGGTGACGCACGGAAACGGTCCCCAGGTGGGTGAGGCGCTGCTGCGCAGCGAGCTTGCCGAGAAAGCCGTCCCGCCGATCCCACTCGATGGCTGCGGTGCGGAAACACAAGGTCTGATCGGCTATCTGCTCCAACAGGAACTGACCAATGTTTTGCAGGAGCGGGGATTATGGCAATCCGCCGTGAGCCTGATTACCCAGGTTGTTGTGGACGCGGATGACCCCGCCTTCCAGCAACCATCCAAACCGGTCGGGCCGTTTTACTCGCGGGAAGAGGCGGAACGCCGGCGGCGCGAGCTTGGCTGGGCCATCGTCGAAGACGCCGGGCGGGGCTGGCGCCGCGTGGTGCCCTCGCCACGCCCGCTGGAACTGGTTGAGATTGCTGCCGTGCGTGCCTGCCTCCGGGCCGGGAGCATCGTGATCGCCGCCGGCGGGGGCGGAATTCCCGTTGTCCGTCGCCATGGCCGCCTCGAAGGAGTGGAGGCAGTCATTGACAAGGATCGTACCTCAGCCCTGTTGGCCCGGCAGCTCCATGCCGAGCTCCTGATGTTTTCTACCGGAGTGAACCGGGTTGCGCTGAACTTCGGCCAGCCGGATCAACGTTTTCTGGACCGCCTGAGCTGGGAAGAAGCCGAGCGAAACTTGAAGCTCGGTCAATTTCCCCCCGGCAGCATGGGGCCCAAAATCGAAGCCGCCCTGGAATTTCTGGCCGCGGGCGGCCAGCGCGTGCTGATTACCTCACCGGAAAATATTATCCGCGCCGTGCGCGGCCAGGCGGGCACCGAAGTTTTGCGGCCGCAGCGTGCCGCTCAGCCGCGGTGGTCTGCCGTCGGATGACCAGTGCGAGCGATGCCGTCCTGCGCGTTGGGTCTGCTGCTGCGCCAAATCCCAACATGGAGATAATCTGGAGCGAAGAATTCGGAAAGGCATTGCGTAAGTCCTTTGGGCACAGGCAGCGAATGGGAATGTCACGACTCACAGTCTGGCAACTGGCTTGCCGCGTATGTGTTCGGGAAGGCCCTGCGGGCTGGCGGCTTCTGCTCGCGCTGGTCTGAGGAGGGAAAACCAAGATGATTTCTTCCCGTCTAGTACGGCTGATTGAAGCGAACTCCGACCAACTGGCCAATGGCCTGATGCAGAAGCTGCAGAACCACCCCGCCCTGTCCGAATTGTCCAGGGTGCCGCCCGAGGAGTTGAGACAGCGCGCCTACGAAGTCTACCGCAATCTCAGCGACTGGATTCTGTGCCGCTCGCTGGCGGACCTTGAACGGCGCTACCGCGCCATCGGAATGCGGCGGGCAACGCAAGGCGTGCCGCTCAGCCAGTTGGTGTATTCAATTCTCCTGGTCAAGGAGCACATGTGGGATTTCCTGGAACAGGAAGGACTCGTGGACCGCCACGTAGAGCTGTTCCAGGAAATGGAGTTGTTGCACGTCGTGAACCGGTTCTTTGACCAGGCGGTGTACTACGCCGCACTCGGCTATGAGCAGGCTCGCGGCGCGCAGGCCGCCTAGCAGTGTGCTTGCAGCGGAATCAGTCCGGGGGAATGATCCGCAGCTTCTCGCCGCGTTCTGAGGAGAAATAGGCATGGAAAACTCGCTGGATCCGAATCTGATTGTCTACTTCAAAGGGGCCTTCATGCCGTTGGGCGAAGCCAAAGTGGGTCTGCTGACCCACGCGTTGCATTACGGCACCGGCGTCTTCGAAGGCATCCGCGCGTACTGGGCGGAAGAAGAGCAAGAACTATATATGTTCCGCCCGCGGGAGCATTATGAGCGCTGGAAGCTGAACGGGCGCTTGCTCAAAATGGATATCCAGCAGTCGGCAACAGAGCTGTGCGAGCTGACGCGCGAACTGATTGTGCGCAACAATTTTCGCTGCGACCTCTACATTCGCCCGCTGATGTTCAAATCGCGCGAAGGCATCGGCGTGCATTTCGGCCCGGAAGCAGAGTTTGCCATCATGGCATTGCCTTTCGGCAAATACGTAGACAGCACGAAAGGCTTGCGCGTCTGCGTTTCTTCCTGGCGCCGGGTGCCGGACAACGCCATTCCCGCCCGCGGGAAAATCTGCGGCGCCTATGTGAACAGCGCACTGATCGGTGAAGAGGCGCGCAGCAACGGCTTCGATGAGGGCATTGTGCTGACTGAAGATGGCCACGTGGCCGAAGGGTCTGCGTCGAACATCTTCCTGGTTCGGAACGGCCAATTGATCACTCCGCCCGTCTATGACGACATCCTGGAGGGCATCACGCGCGCCACGGTGATAGAGCTGGCCCGCGAAATGTGGGTGGAAACGAACGAACGCCGGATCGATCGAACCGAACTGTACATGGCCGAAGAAATCTTCTTTGCCGGAACGGCGTTTGAAATTGCTCCGGTGATCGAGGTGGATCACCGTCCCGTGGGCCGCGGCGCCATCGGCCCCATGACGCATCGCTTGCAAGAAACCTACGCGAATGTCGCTCGGGGACGTTCGGCTCGCAACAGCCACTGGCGAATGAGTGTATATCGCGAAGCCGGCATGCGCGTTTCGCGCTGAGCGGCCCTGCGAAGGGGGAGATATGGATCTGCGCACACGACGGCATTTTCACGATGAGCACGCCGAAATCCTTAGATTTTTAGAGGACTGGGAAAAGGGGCTCGACATGGCCGCCAGCGAAGACCCCGAGAAACGCTGCCAGGGGCTGCGCCGCCTGCGCGATATGCGCGAGCGCGTCAACGGCATCCAGGAGCACTGCTGCGAAGAAGAGCAAAGCACCGAATCCGCCTTCCGCCTCTATCTGGACGACGAAATGTTCGAGCAGCTCCGAAACGAACACGATGTGCTCGAACAGATCTCCAATGATTATCTGGAAGAGCTGGAGAAAGTCACCGCGCCCCCGCCGGCCGAGCGGCTGGTAGCCGTCGGGCGCCGCCTGGTTGAACAACTGCGCCGGCACGTCGCTTTTGAGGAAAAGCTCCTCGAACAGGTCCACCAGAGCGCCGAAGCGGTAGAAAAAGTCATGCTCCGTTACACCCAGGCGGCCGAGTGAGCAAGCGAAGTTCTCCTGAATTCTCCGGACACAGACTGCCCCGGCACGGAACCTGACGCGGAGCAGGTGTTCGGTTAGGTCACACAGTGGCGATGGATGCTGGCGTCGTCAATTCTCCCAGACCGAATTGATAACCCCGATCGAAGGCCGCCAGATTCAGTGCTTCCGTTCCGGACGGAACGGAATCCTGCACAGCGCGGCGCGCCGATTCCGGCGTCAACACTCCAGTCACCGCGGTGAAGAAGCCCACCAGCACCATGTTCATGACCAGCTTGCGCCCCAGTTCTTCCGCCAGGCGGCTGGCGGGCACACGGAACAACGTGACGTTCCCTGGCAACGGTTCGGCCTTCACCAGCTCTTGTTCTACGATCAGCGTTCCACCCTCGCGCAATGCCGGTGTGAACCTGCGATAGGCCTCCTGCGATAGCGTGACCAGAAAGTGCGGGTTGGTCAGGTAGGGGTAGAGCACCGGCTCGCGCGATACCACCAGTTGGACGCTGCACGCGCTCCCGCGCGCCTCCGGACCAAAACTCTGCGTCAGCGAGACGTGGTAGCCGTCGTATAGCACCAACCCCCGGCCGATCACCATCCCGGCCAGGATTACTCCCTGGCCCCCCAGCCCCGAGATTTGGATTTCAACTGCGGACATGGTCTTCGATGCAACCCGTGTATTGTGCTTCCAGGGTGCGCCCGAGTTGCTCGTTCAAGGTGTCCAGAAATGTTGGCCGCTCGATGTCCACGAACTTCCCGACGACAATCGGCCCCTGATAGCTGATGGCCAGCTCTTTGGTGTCCGCGCCGTGCCGCGTAACGCTCGCTTCCTTGTAATACTTCATCGTCTCCAGTCCATCCCCCAGCCGATTGCGTCGCTGGTACAGCGTGGGGCAGGGGCTCAGGATCTCCAGGAAGCTGAAACCTTTCTTGCGGAACATCTCGGTCATGGCATGGGTGATTTGCCGGACGTGAAACGCCGTCCACCGCGCCACGTAGACCGCCCCGGAAGATTCCGCCAAGTAGGGCAAGTTGAAAGGCTGCTCGGGGCAGCCGTACGGCGTGGTGCTCGTGAGTGCCGTGGATGGCGTCGTCGGCGCCACCTGCCCGCCGGTCATGCCGTAAATGAAGTTGTTCACGCAGATCACCTTTAAATCCACATTGCGCCGGGCGGCGTGGATGAAGTGGTTGCCGCCGATGGCGATCAGGTCGCCGTCGCCGCTGTACACGACAACGGTCAGTTCAGGATTGGCAATCTTCAGCCCGGTCGCAAACGGAATCGCCCGGCCATGCGTCGTGTGGAACGAATCCAGGCGCGCGTAGCCTGCCACGCGCCCGGTGCAGCCAATTCCGGATACGACGGCCACTTTGTCCAGGTTGAGTTTGGCCTGCTGCAACGCGCGCGCAAAGCAGTTCACGGTGGTACCGATTCCGCAGCCCGGACACCAGATGTGCGGCATGCGGTCGGTGCGCAGAACTTCTTCGACCGGGTTCGGTGGCAGGCAGACCTCAGTGTTCATCGGTGCATCTCGGCCGCTCGCGCGGATTGCAAAATGGCTTCCAAAATCTCCTCCGGGTGATGGACAGTGCCCCCGGCATGCGCCACCAGCCGAACCGGGGCACGTCCGGCAACACACCGCTCTACCTCACGCACCATCTGCCCCATGTTGATTTCCGCGACCACGACGCCCACAGTGTCTGGCCGCGCTGCGAACTCACGAATTCTTGATTCCGGGAAGGGCCAGACGACAACCGGTCGCAACAGTCCCGCGGCGATACCTTTTTCTCGCGCCATTTGCACCGCACGCAAAGCGACGCGCGAAGTGATCCCGTAGGCGACGACGACCACCTCCGCGCCTTCGAGATAATGTTCTTCGACCCGCGCGATCCGCTGCACGTTGTCGCGAATTTTGGCCACCAGTCTCCCCACGAGCTTCTGCTGCGCTGCGGCGTTCATTGCTGGATAACCTTGCTCGTCGTGCGTCAATCCGGTGACGTGGAACCGGTAACCTTCCCCGGCCCGGACCATTGCCGGCACGTGATCGCCGTTGGCTTGAAACGGCAGATAGGATCCGGGAGACTTATCGGAAAACCGGCGAGGAACTAATTCAATTTGCGCGGCAGGTGGAATCACTACGCGTTCGGTCATGTGGCCCACGATTTCGTCCATCATGACCAGCACCGGAGTCCGATACTGTTCCGCCAGATTGAAGGCTTCGATTGTCAGGTCGAAGCACTCCTGCGGGGAATTGGGAGCTAACGCAATGATTTCATAGTCTCCGTGCGAACCCCAGCGCGCCTGCATCATGTCCGCCTGCGCGGGCAGCGTGGGCAGCCCGGTGGAAGGTCCTCCGCGCTGTACGTTCACGATCACGCAGGGCGTCTCGGTCATTGCTGCGTATCCGATATGCTCCATCATCAGCGAAAAGCCCGGCCCCGAAGTGACCGTGAATGCCTTCGCACCCGCCCATACCGCTCCCTGAATGGCAATCGAGGAAGCGAGCTCGTCTTCCATCTGCACAAAGACTCCGCCCAGCAGCGGCACGCGCTGTGCAAAGCGCTCGACAATCTCCGTGGAAGGTGTAATCGGATAGCCCGCAGCAAAGCGGCAGCCGGCCGCCAGTGCGCCTTCGGCGCAGGCCTGGTCGCCGTCCAGGAAGTGAACCCCCGTGAGCACGCCGCGCGGATCCGCTTTCATGATGCGACCTCCGTGCTCGGTTCACCGGATTCCGGCGTTGGCGAATACTTCAGCATCACTCCATAGATGGCAAAATCCGGGCAGTACAAGCCGCACAGATCACAACCGGTACAACCGTCAGGATTCACAAGTTTGGGCGGATGGTAACCCTGGGCGTTGAATTCAGTAGAGAACCCCAGCACGTGCGGCGGGCAGAAAGCGATGCAGAACCCACAGCCTTTGCAGCGCTCCGGTATCAGGACAATCGTTCCCCGAGCCTTGCGCGGCTTCGCTGGGGCGGCCATCTCAGTTCGGGAGGCATCCGATTTGGAGTCCGTGTGCAAACCTCCCCCGCCCGTTACAAAGCAATCGCCTCTCCAAGGCAAAAATCCACTATGCTGTGTAATATCTGAACATTGCGAAAAGGGACGGGGGCTTTTACGGGCTGCTTGCGCCGCAAAACCCACCCTCGGTGCGGCATGTCCCACGTTACGCGGTTCCTTGCTGCTTTCGCGGGCTCTAGCCGAGAATGCCTTCCAGTACGAACCGCGTAGCAGCAGCCAATACAGTCGCCAGCAGGAAAGTGTAGCCCATGGCGGCAAACGTCAGCCTGCGCCCGACCTCTTTCATCATGGCTGCGATGGTGGCCAGACAGGGGATGTAGAAGGTGATGAAAATGGTGAACACAACGATCTGCGTGGAGCTCATCACACTGGCAACCGCGGTCGTGCCCAGCGCCTGCACGAGCATCAGCATGGACAACTCCTTGCGGAGAATGCCGAAAATGAGCGTCGTACCCACCACCGCGGGGAGTCCGAGCAGCGCCGTCAATGGCGAGAATGCGGCATTCACGTAGCGGTCCAGGTTCCAGAATTCCGCCAGCCCCAGCACCACGCTGCCGGCTACCAGAATCGGCCAACTGACCATGATGAACTCACGCAGCCGCAGCCAGACCTTTTTTGAAATTACCGGCAGCGACGGCCACTGGTAGCGCGGCACTTCCAGAATCATCCCCGGGCTGACTTCGGGCCACAACCGCGTCAGCAGCCAGCCGGAGCAGAACACCACCACCGCGTTGAATCCAAAAATCCCCAGCGCCCACGCCGGTCCCAGATAGAATGCAACGAGCGCAAAGATAACCGTTGAGCGCGCCGAGCACGGCACCAGCGTGGCCAGCACTGTAGCTAGGAAGCGGTCGCGCCGCGACGGTAGCACGCGGGTCGCCAGGCAAGCCGGCACGCTGCAACCATAGCCCAGCACAATGGGGAGCACGGAAGTCCCGTGCAGCCCGATGCGGTGCAGCATGCCGTCAAGCAGGTACGCAACGCGCGGCAAATAGCCGACATCTTCCAGCAATGCCAGACCGAACAGGAACGGCACCAGGTAGGGAAGCAGAATCGCCGCGCCGCCGGCGATTCCGTCCCAGATGCTCTTGGCCACGGTAAAGCCCAGTGTGCCCTCGCTTAACGCAATGCTCCACCGCGCGAACGTCGCGTCCAGTGCACTCTGCATGGCCCGCTCGACCACTGCGCCGAAGCCGAAGACTCCCCAGAAAAATCCCACGAGCAACAGCACCAAAATTACGTATCCCCAGACCGGGTGCGTGAGCAGACGATCCAGCGCAACGCGAAAATCGGAGCGCGGCCGCCCGACCGTCGCCACCTGCTCGAACAGCCGCATGGCGCGATCGTGCCGCTCTGACATAATGACATCTTCCGGCGGGCGCCCGTGTGAGGCTTCCAGTTCCTTTCGCAGTTTTTCCGCTGCGGCACGGACCTGCGGCTGCGCCGCAGGCAGCATTTCATCGTCGCCCTCCAACAGCTTGACGGCAACGAACCACGGGGGCGGGAAGCGAGCGGCATCCCCGTTTTGCAGATGCGTCTGCATCAGCTCGACCACGGAGATAATGTCGCGGTGCCAGCGCAAGGCAGGCGAAGGGAGCGGTGGCCGGCCGGCGACCTTCAGCACCTGTTTGAACAACTGCTGCACCCCGACGCCTCGATGTGCGATCGTCTGCACCACCGGCAGGCCGAGCAGTTCCGAAAGTTTCGCTGCGGAAATGCTGATGCCTTTGCGCTGCGCTTCGTCCATCATGTTCAGGCAGACGACCATCGGCAGGCCGAGTTCGCGCAATTCCAGCGTGAGCTCCAGGCTGCGGCTCAGCAGCGAGGCGTCCAAAACATTGACGACCACGGCGACATCCGCATCGAGAAGAAATTTCTTGGCGGCTGATTCGGTGGGATTGTTGGTGGTGAAGGAGTAGATGCCGGGTACATCCACCAGGTCGAGATAATTCCCGTTGACGCGCACCTTGCTCCAGGCCAGCCGAACTGTGGTTCCCGAAAAATTTCCCGTTGCCGAGCGATACCCTGCGACGGCATTGAACAGCGTACTCTTGCCGCAATTGGGCTGGCCAATCAGCGCAACTTTAAGGGTGCCTTTCCGGCTGCGCTTAGGCGGGCAGGTGGCCACTTCGCAGCAACAGCTCACCGGGGGAGCTTCTTCGCAGGAGGGAGCGCTCTTGCGGGCGAGTTTCACGGCAGCGGCCTGACCAGGATTTTGCGTGCGAGACCCCGTCCCACAGCGACGGTCGTGCCACGTGTTTCAATCAGAATAGGTCCCCCTAGCGGGGCACTTTGCTTGACGTAGAGAACTGTTCCACGATGGACGCCAAGCTGAGCCAGCCGGCGGCTTACTTCGCGCCCACCCTCCACCCTCACGACCTCCGCGTGTCTCCTGCCTGGAGCGCGGTCCAGCGAGCAGGGCGCAGTGCCTCCGCTCGAGCCAGTGTCCGCACGGGTTGTCCCCAGCCAACTGAAAAAGAGCATGGGCAGGTCCTTGGCCACATGATCCGAGTTGCAACATTGTTGCCATTTGACCAACAACAGTTATGTCTTGCTGTACAAATGACTTAAGCGTTGAGCAGCGCGAAAATTTGGCTACACGGACAGCTATCCTTCGCAACTCTGCGAAAAACCGCGCAGTCGGAACGAGAGCTGGGGGGTTTACGCCGTCAGGCGGACGTGTCACTCTCCCCGCTGAGGCACAAGGGGCCGACTAGCTGGGGTTCGTTCTGCGACGTGCCTACAAACGGTCGGTCCGCGAGAGGTTACTTTCCTCTCCAGGCCGGCTTACCCTGCTTGGCGCGGACTTCCAATTCCTTACCGTCCTTGCGGAGCGTCCGCGTAATGATGACGGCTTTCCCGTCCACCTGAATCCTCGAGCCAGTGATCGAAACGCGCTCGCCGACCTCCACAAGGAACCCTTCCCGGGCCAGAAACCAAGTTGGACCCACATGCACCTCGATGGTTTCTTTGTCGGTTTTCACCATTAGGTGTTCGCCGCCCCAGCAGTCTGAAGAGCCCCAAGGAACGGAGATTTTTTCCGTGACAATTCCCTCGATGGTGACCTCCGCGTTCGGGTCGTATTTCGGTTTGCCGCGTTGCGGCGTCGCGCTCGCCGCCAAGGCGACGACCGCAACAGCTGCCACGGCGGCCATGGAAAAGAACTTCCGGTTGCGCTTCATAACCAGACTTCCTCCTTCTCCGGTAGATCAGTTATTTGCCAGTCAAAACTGAAAATACGCTTCCTTGGCAGAAGCAAAGCAGACGCCTGAAGCAACGGGAATCGTAGGCTTTTAGGCACCCTCTGAAGCTTGGTCGCGATGGCAGTTCTCACCTGGCGCGGCGAGAAGCGCTTTCAGGCTGGGCGAATTGGGCGCGGAGCGATAGACGGTGCAGAAGTAGCAGTCGCGGACATCGATCCCCGGGCATTTCGACCGGTTCAGCCAGCATGGCCGGGCTGAATCGAACACCAGCGGACATTCGCTCCGGCGGTCGTAAGGACAATTGCGAAGCTGCCAACAGGGCAGCATCGCCAGCAGGTGCCGAATGCTGGCCAAGTTCAGCCGTACTTCGCGAATCAGACGAAGCAGCATGGCGATCCAGGGGTAATCGTGCTCGGTAAAATAGCGGGTTCCCCGGGGTGATTTCAGCGGAATCAGCAAACCTTCTCGCTCGTACAGCCGCAGCAGGTCCACCGAGACACCAAAGTGCTTGGCCACCGCTCCTATTTTGATGGCACCGTTCGGTAACCGGCCGTCTTTGCGTTTGATGGCGACTCGCATCGCGCTGAAATCCGGAGTCCGCTATCCGGATTTGCGGACTCTCGCCCCTGCCCTCCGCTGGGGAGCTAGCACATCCGATTCCAAGCTCGTGTCTATGTCAATTTACTGCCAAGCAGGAACTTATCGTTCCTGTCAAGACTGCAATCAGGGGGGAGCACGATTCCAAGAGCGAAATTCCGCATTTGCGGGGCTACCTCGCACAGACGCAACCCTGAAAAATGAGCAGCCCGAAGCCGAAACCTGCGGCATTCTTGCTTCTTCACCTATCATCTGCGGGCAAGTGACATGGTCTCAAACTAGTCCGCCGCTGTCGGTTCCGAAAGGGGAGCTGTTTTTTTCAGACGCACCGGATCAGTCTCCTGGTCCTGGGCGTCGACCACCGCCAGCGCTGCCATGTTGACGATCTCCTCGACCTCGGCGCCGCGCTGGAGCACGTGCACCGGCTTCGACATGCCCATCAGGATCGGCCCGATGGTTTCGGCTCCGCCCAGTCGCATCAGCAGCTTGTAGGCAATGTTGGCTGAAGTCAGATCCGGGAAAATCAGGACGTTGGCGCCGCCGCGGAGCCGGGCGAATGGATAGGTCTGCTCAATGATTTCCGGGACCACAGCCGTATCGGCTTGCATCTCCCCGTCCACCACAATGTTCGGGTCGGCTTGCCGCACGAGTTCAGCCGCACGGCGCATCTTCTCTGCGAATGGGTGCTTTACGCTGCCGAAATTTGAGAACGAAAGCATGGCCACCCGCGGAGTGATGTCGAATCGCCGCGCAGTTTCCGCCGCGCACAGCGCGATCTCGGCCAGGTCTTCGGCCGACGACTCGATATTCACGGCGCAGTCGGCCAGGAAGTACATCTCGCCCTGCCGACTGATCATGGCATAGCAGGCGGAGACCTTGTGCAGATCTTCCCGCATTTTGATGACTTGCAACGCCGGCCGGATGGTGTCGGGATAGTGTTGCGTAACGCCGCTGACCAGCGCATCCGCGTCGCCCTGCTGCACCATCAGCGAGCCGAAGATGTTCCGGTTTAAAATTAAGGAGCCTGCTTCTGTGAGTGTGACGCCGCGCCGCTGACGTAACCGGAACAGCTCCTCCGCGTACCTCGTGCGTTTCGGCGAAGTTGCCGGATCCACGACCTCGATGCCCTCGAGCGAAATCCCCAGCTCGGCCGCCCGCCTGATGATCACTTCGGCGTTGCCCAGCAAAATGGGCCGGGCGATCTTTTCTTCCACCAGAATATGGCAGGCGCGCAGGATCTTGTCATTTTCCCCTTCGGGGAAAACGACGCGCTTCGGCCGCGCCTGGGCTTTGTGAATCAGCAGGCGCGTTACTTCGCGAGCCTTGCCGAGGCGGCGTTCCAGTTGTTCGCGGTATTCCTCCAGATCCACTGGTTCCTGTGCGACGCCGCTTTCCATGGCTGCTTGAGCGACGGCGGCCGCCTCCCAGACCAGGACGCGCGGGTCGAACGGCTTGGGAATGATGTACTCGGGTCCGAAGCGAATCCGGTCCACCCCGTAGGCCCGGCAGACGGAATCCGGCACGTCCTCTTTTGCCAGCGCCGCCAGCGCGCGTGTGGCTGCCAGTTTCATCGCCTCGTTGATGGCGGTGGCGCGGACGTCCAGTGCGCCCCGGAAAATAAACGGGAAGCCGAGGACGTTGTTGACCTGATTCGGGTAGTCCGAGCGTCCAGTCGCCATCAGAACATCATCCCGCGCAGCCAGGGCGTCTTCGTATGTAATCTCCGGGTCGGGATTGGCCATCGCGAAGACCACCGGCCGGTCGGCCATCGTGCGAAGCATGTCCTGCGTCACGGCCCCTTTCACAGAAAGTCCCACGAAGACGTCGGCGTCCGCGACTGCCTCTGCCAGCGTGCGCAGCTTCGTGTCTGCAGCGAACCGCTCTTTGTACGGATTCATCCCCTCTTTCCGCCCCTTATAGATGACGCCCTTGGTATCCACCATCAGGATGTTTTCGCGTTTCACACCCAGTCGAACGTAATGCTCAGCGCACGCAATTGCTGAGGCCCCCGCCCCGTTGAACACTACGCGGACTTTGCCGACATCCTTGCCGACGATTTCAAGAGCGTTCACGAGCGCCGCACCGGAAATGATTGCCGTGCCGTGCTGGTCATCGTGAAAGACAGGGATTTTCATGGTCCTCTTCAGGGTTTCTTCGATCAGGAAGCACTCCGGCGCCTTGATGTCTTCTAGGTTGATTCCACCGAAGGTGGGTTCCAGCAACTGGCACACGCGGATGACATCCTGCGGGTCCAGGGAATCAATTTCTATGTCGAACACGTCAATATCGGCAAAGCGCTTGAACAGCACGCCTTTTCCCTCCATCACCGGTTTGCCCGCCAGCGCACCGATGTTTCCAAGGCCCAGAACCGCCGTGCCGTTCGTCACCACCGCCACCAGGTTGCCCCGCGCGGTGTATTTGAACGCGTCGTGCGCATTCCGTTGAATCTCCAAGCATGGTTCGGCCACGCCCGGCGTATAAGCCAGGCTCAGGTCGCGCTGCGTGCGACAGGGTTTTGTGGGAATAACTTCTATTTTCCCGGGCCGCTTCCCAAAGTGATAGTCAAGCGCTTCTTGCTTGCTAATGGCCATGTTTCCTCCTCTAACTCCGGTGGGGACGCGAACCGACACCACGCGACACTCCCAGAATCGAGACAGCACTTTGCGAGCCGACGGAAATCCTGAGTTCAAGTTTTGGGGTGGACTCAGTGCAAAGAACTTAACGGTCGCTGCCACGGGCGGCCTGGCGCAGTCGCCTGCCATCCGGTGCAAAAAGTCGCAGATAGTGGCTCAAATTGCTGAGCTGCCCCTCTTTGGGGCACTTTTTCGCGTGCCTTTCACTGGGCACCGGTCAGTTGTCCGATGCTACCGAGACCGCACGGCTTGGAGGTCGGGCTCTTATCTTTCGCAAGTTCAACCGATTCCAGATACCGACTGGTGAGCCATGTCCCACAGGCAGACCTCAGAAATGCGCTAACCGGCGCATGAGTCCCCATCGAGCGGTCCTGGGTACCCCATATTTATCTCAACGTGAACGACTTAGGGACTTAGGCAGGGGCCAAAATATGGCCCCGTTTTTGCCCCGCAGAATGTGGAGGAATCGGACATGCCTCGGAACGCAACGCTCGAAGCGGCATCTCACGAGGTGGTTTCGCCGGAACCCCTCAGCCAGAAAGCAAGCCCGGAGGAATCAAAGGGGCGCGCCGGAAGGCAAGTCGAACAAGAACATCCCTTCCACCACCACCAGCTGTTCAGAGATGCGTTACTGGAACTGAGCACGACTCGGCCCGGTCGTCGCACACGGGACTTCATGGTTTCGCTGCTTGTGCACACACTGGTTCTGACCCTGGTAATCTTGGTACCCTTGGTGTACACGGAAACGATTGATCTGAATGCGTTCACCCGGACGTTTTTGGTTGCGCCTCCCCCGCCGCCACCACCCCCTCCGCCGCCGGCCGCGACGGCAGCTGCGAAAGTGACCAAAGCTCCGCGCCGCGTGTTCACCGCGGGCGGGAAGCTTCTGGCCCCCACGGCGATACCCAAGGAGGTTGCCATCATCAAGGAAGAAGCGCTGCCGCCAGATGTCGGCCTCGGGCTTGGTGTGGAAGGCGGAGTGCCTGGCGGCGTTCCTGGCGGACAGCTCGGCGGAGTAATTGGCGGAATCGTGGGGAGCTCCCCACGGACGCAGGTTCCCCCTCCGCCGCCGCCGAATGCGCGCGCACCGGTGCGTGTCGGTGGTCGGGTTATGCCGCCGAAACTCATCTATGGGCCGCAGCCGGACTATCCGGCGCTGGCCAAGCAGGCCAAGATTCAAGGTGACGTCGTTCTCGACGCTGTGATCGACACGCAGGGCAATGTGGTCGAGCTCTCCGTGATCAGCGGGCATCCGCTGCTCGTTCCGGCCGCACTGGCTGCTGTCCGGCAGTGGAAATATCAGCCCACCTATCTGAACGACGAGCCTGTTCCGGTGGCATTGCACGTAAACGTCAAGTTCCGGTTGCAGTAGCAAACGTGGACAGCAAGGAGAAGGACACGACATGCCCTGGAGGGAAAGCTACGCCAAGAAACGCCTGACGCCTTCCGAAGCACTGCAGTGCGTGGAATCGGGCTGCCGGGTGTATATCCATCCGGGTTGCGCAGAGCCGGAAGCGCTGGTCGAAGCTCTTATCGAACGTGCACCGCACGTCCATGATGTTGAAATTGTCCACCTGTTGACTCTGGGCCGCGCCGATTACGTGGCGCCATATATGGCCGGTCACTTCCGCCACAACGCGATGTTTATCGGCGCCAATGTGCGCGAGGCAGTTAATAGCGGCCGGGCTGACTACACACCCATTTATCTGAGCGAGGTGGAAGGGCTGTTTGAGAGCGGACAGATGCAACTCGACGTGGCCTTGATCCAGGTTTCTCCGCCTGATGAGCACGGCTTCTGCAGCTTCGGCGTCGGCGTGGATACCACCCTGACCGCGGCTCGCTGCGCCCGGCGCATCATTGCCCAGGTCAACGACCAGATGCCGCGCACTTACGGCGACAGCTTCATTCACATTGACCAGATTCACGCCCTAGTGGAAGTATCCCGGCCGCTTTGCGAGCTACCCCGAGAACCCATCACCGACCTCCATCGCGCCATCGCCCGCAACGTCGCAAGGCTGATTGACGACGGCGCCACACTGCAGCTCGGCATTGGCGGCATTCCGGATGCCGTCCTGATGGAACTCGGCGACCGCAAAGATTTGGGCATCCACACCGAAATGCTCTCTGACAACGTGATTCCTCTGATCCAATCCGGGGTCATTAACGGGCATCGGAAAACACTCCACCCCCGAAAAGCCATTCTCAGCTTCGTCCTGGGGACGAAGGAGCTGTTCGACTTCGTTCACGACAATCCCATTTTTGAGTTTCATCCCGTGGCCTATACCAACAACCCGTTCGTCATCGCGCAGAACGACCGCATGGTGGCGGTCAATTCCACGCTACAAGTGGACATCACCGGCCAGGTCTGCTCGGATTCCATCGGGACCTATCTCTACAGCGGCTTCGGGGGTCAGGTGGACTTCATCCGCGGCGCGCGCCATTCCAAGGGCGGAAAGCCCATCATCGCCATGCCCTCGACTGCAAAGAACGGCACGATTTCGCGCATCGTTCCCGTGCTGACACCGGGTTCGGGGGTGGTGGCTTCGCGCGGGTCTATCCACTACGTGGTCACTGAGTTCGGCGTGGCCTACCTGCACGGCAAATCCATCCGTGAGCGCGCCGAGGCTCTGATTCAAATCGCCCACCCGAAATTCCGGGATGAGCTCTACGACTACTGTGAAAAAACCAACTGGCTCCGTCGGCCCGCGCGGACCGATTTTTCAGTGGCTCACGACGAAGCTGGTCCGCAGCCGCTTGAATCCGTAGAAGCGACCCAGAGCATGGAGTGAACAATGGCAGAACCGCCCCGTGGTTCGGTAAAGATTGACCCCAACGAATGCAAAGGCTGTGGCCTGTGTATTGACGCATGCCCGCCGCGCTGCCTGGTCTTTGAAGAAGAACTGAGCGCCTACGGCGTCCACCCGGCGCGCTACACCGGCGAGCGCTGCACCGGCTGCGGCATCTGCTTCTACACCTGCCCGGAGCCGGGCGCCATCACCGTTTATCGCTTGTCCCCGCCGCCGAAAGTCATCCCTGCAACGGAGGCCAACCGTGCGGCAACTCTGTAAAGGCAACGTCGCGGTCATCCAAGGCGCGGTACTTGCCGGCTGCCGTGCCTACTATGGCTATCCGATTACGCCGGCCAGCGAAATCGCCGAAGCAGCTGCCTTCTACTTGCCACAGGTCGGCGGAGTTTTTTTGCAGGCGGAAAGTGAAGTGGCGGCCATCAATATGGTCTACGGCGCTGCTTCGGCCGGCCAGCGTGCAATGACGGCGTCGTCCGGCCCTGGCGTCAGCCTGATGCAGGAAGGGCTTTCCTATTTGGCCGGTGCGGAACTGCCTTGTGTGGTCGTCGATGTTGTGCGCGGCGGCCCGGGGCTGGGCAACATTGCTCCGGAACAGAGCGACTACTTCGCACTGGTCAAGGGCGGTGGCCATGGCAATTACCGCAATATCGTCCTCGCCCCTGCTTCGGTTCAGGAGATGGCCGATCTGACCGTGCTGGCCTTCGAGCTCGCCGACCGTTACCGCAACCCCGCAGTTCTGCTGACCGACGGGTTCATCGGACAGATGATGGAGCCGCTCGAGCTCCACGCCCACATCACTCCGCCGCCGGAAAAACCCTGGGCAGTGAAGGGTACCGCAGATACGCGGAACAATCTGATCACTTCGATTCACCTGGAGCCGGACGCTTTGGAAGCGCACGTCCGCAAGCTGGAGGCGAAATACCGCGAAGCCGAAGAGCGCGAGCCACGACACGAGCTTTACCTGGCCGAGGACGCCGAAGTGCTGCTGGTTGGCTATGGCATCGTCTCGCGCGTGCTGCGATCGGCGGCCGAACAGGCGCGCGAGCAGGGCTTGCGCGTGGGACTGTTCCGGCCAATTACGCTGTGGCCCTTCCCGAAGCTGGCGCTGCGCCAGGCGGCGCGGAGGGTCCGCGCGGTAATGGTCGTAGAGATGAGCACCGGCCAGATGGTGGAAGACGTCCGCCTGGTGCTGCGCGAGCAGGTACCAGTGCACTTCTACAGCCGCGTGGGCGGTAACGTCCCGCTGGCTGAGGAAGTCAATGCAAGGATGCTCGAGAGTATAGAAGCTGCTGTCCGCTAAGCCTGCTCAACCGGAGGAGCAACGTGGCCCAATACGAAGTCGTACACGAAAAGTCGCCCGTGTTTTATCACCTCTACGAGCGCAAGGCCGAGTTGCAGCATCAGACGCACTACTGTCCGGGCTGCGGCCACGGCGTCGTTCACAAGCTGATTGCGGAAGCAGTGGAACAAATGGGCTTGCAAGACCGCTCAATTTTCGTCAGCCCGGTAGGCTGTTCGGTGTTTGCCTATTATTACTTCGATGTGGGCAACGTGCAGGCCGCGCACGGGCGCACGCCGGCCGTGGCCACCGCGCTGAAGCGCGCCTGCCCGGACAGCATCGTCATTGCCTACCAGGGTGACGGCGACCTGGCTGCCATCGGCACAGCGGAGATCATCCATGCCGCGAACCGCGGCGAGAAGATCACCGTTTTCTTCATCAACAACGCCATCTACGGCATGACCGGTGGGCAGATGGCGCCCACCACGCTGGTCGGCCAGACTACCACGACGACGCCGTGGGGGCGCCGGCCGCAAAACGAAGGCTTTCCGTTGCGCGTCGCCGAGCTGCTGGCTTCGCTCGAAGCGCCGGTCTATATCGAACGCGTGGCGCTCTCCGACAGCAAAAACATTATGAAAGCGCGAAAGGCGGTGCGCAAAGCGCTTCAGTTGCAGCGCGACGGTGCCGGCTTTTCGCTGGTCGAAATCCTCTCGCCCTGTCCAACCATCTGGAAGATGACCCCCACGGAGGCGCGCAACTGGGTCGCCGAAAACATGATCAAGAATTTTCCGCTTGGCGTCTTCCGCGATCGCAAGGCTGAGATGCCCTCAAACGGCGGCCCGCCACAGCGCGCCATCGAAGAAGTGCTCGGCTTGGCAGATGTTCGAACTGTAGATGAAGTGCTGGCCGGTGCAAGGCCGGCCGATGAGCGCGAGTGGAAAATCAAGATTGCCGGTTTCGGCGGCCAGGGAATTCTGCTGCTAGGGCAGATCCTGGCCGAGATGGGTATGCGGGAAGGGAAGGAAGTGAGCTGGCTACCATCTTACGGCCCCGAGATGCGCAGCGGCAGCGCCCATTGCCACGTGTGCCTGTCGGGCAAGCGAATCGGCTCTCCGCTGATTGAACATCCCAATGTACTTATCGCCATGAATGAAATCTCACTGCGCAAGTTCGTGCCGAGCGTCGCTCCCGGCGGGATGATTCTCTACAACCGCAGCACCTTCCCCAGCGACCTGGATGTTTCCAACGCCCGCGTATTCGTGATTCCGGCCTCGGAGATCGCCGACCAGCTCGGCGCGGCGAAGGTAGGCAACGTCGTCATGCTCGGCGCCCTGCTAGAACTAACCAGCGCGCTCAGCTTTGAAGCGGCGGCGAAAGTCCTCCGCGCAACCGTGAAAAAACAGGAACTCCTCGATGTAGACCTCCGCGCGCTGCAAGCAGGCCGCGAGGCGGCCCGCAAGTATGCTGTAGAAGCCGGCTGATTCCGCTTTTTCGTCTGGCCAAGTGAACCGCTATTCAGCGACCCCCTTGGCGGGCGGCTAGCCAATGCCGCGGCCACGCGGGGTCTCCCGGCATCTCCTCCGCCTCGAATTCGCGCATCGTGGCGACGGATTTGGGCCGCCGCCGCTGCGATCGCTTGCTAAACTGCAACACCGCCGCTCAGCTTGTTGTAGAGCCAGGCAAAGATGGCCCCGCCAATCCCTCCATCCACGAAACCGTACAGCGTCCCGACAATCAAGTCACCGAAGCTCCCGGAAGCATGATACCCGGGGTAGATGGAGCTGCATGTCTTCAGCATGGCTTCTGCATATTCAGGCCAAGCCATGTTGGCCAGGCCAATCACCAGCAGCCCGCCGCCCCACAATAAGCCGGCTGCCAGCGCCAGTCCTCGGATCGAAAGTTTCATCGCTCACCTCGCAGGTAAGGATTTGGTCAATCGGAATAAACTCCATCACCAGCACTTACGGTACTTTTACCGCTCGCAGCTCCGTTTCGCAAGGGCGCAAGGATTTCAGGCGGGTAGCGCTTCCGCGCGCACGGTAAAAACGGGACAGTGCGCTTCGCAGACGACTTTGTAGGCGGTGCCCGGCGGTAGGTGGCCGGGAAAGCTGGCGGTCTTTTTCACACCGAGCACGATCAAATCTGCTGGCGGCTGCTTCGCGCCGCCCAGGATGGCTTCAGCCGCCGGACCGAAACTGACCACGAATTCGGGTTCACACCATAATTTGGCCTCGGCGGGAACCAGAGCGTTCATCCGAGCTGCAACGCTGCGCCGCACTGCCTCCATTTCTCGGGGCGACAACCTTTCGCCATCCCCCACCGCGTGCAGTAGCGTGATCCGCGCCTGGAATTCCTGCGCCAGGGAAAGCGCGTAGGCCGCGGCATGGTCGGATGCGGCTGAAAAATCGCTGGCGTACAGGATGTGGCGGAGCTGGATCTCATGCGGCGCTTCGGCCGGCACTTTGGGGCCGACGCTCAGCACCGGACAGGGCGCCAGGCGAAAGATTTCTTCCGCTACCGATCCCAGCACGACCTTGCGTACGCCGGTGCGGCCGTGCGTGCCCACGACAACCAGGTCCACATCGTTTTCGTGGATCATTTTCGACAGCGTTTCCCACATCGCGCCCTGCCCGAGCAGGACCTGATGTGGCACGCCGCGCAGCATGCCTGAGATGAGCAACTGTGCCATCTCTTGCTCGGCGTGACGTACCGCCTGGCTCAGAGGCGCCATCGTTGTGCCCATCATCATCGGTTGAAACGGGTCCGGCAGGATGACGTGCGCCACATAGAGCATCGAGTCGTAGCGGCGCGCGACAGAAAGCGCGTAATGCAGCGCCCGCTCTGAGCAGGGGGAAAAATCTGTGGCCAATAGGATGCGCCGCAACGCAATGCGTGATCTAGGCCCGGCGATCTGCATCGGCTTTCCCACGCACTTACCGCAGGCCGGCCAGCTCCTGCAGCCTGCGCCAGTTCAGCAGCCGGTCAGCCTGCGCTTGCTCGAGAAATTCGTCGGGGTTACCACTGTCGTCGAAGTGCCGGGAGAAGCGGCCCTCGGTGCGGGCAAACTCGACGAAATCCAGCGGCTTTCCCGCTTTCGGCGGAACGTACCAGTCTTCTTTCATCGCCGGGTTGCCTTGCAAGTTCAGCCGTTCGCGAATCCGCTCACCCTTGCGCGGGTCGTAGATGAGCAGCGGGAAGGCCCGCGATTCGACCGCAAGCCTGGCCTGCACGGCTGCGCGGTCGTCGCCGATCCCGTGTTCGGGCATGCACGCCGCATAGACGATCACGACCGCCGGCCCGGGGTACTCATTGGCCGCCATGACGGCTTTATAGAAGTGGTTCAGGTGCGCCGGGGTCGTTTGTGCCACGAACACGCCCGGGTGCATCATGGCGATTTCCGCCAGTTCTTTGCGACGCTCGCGTTTGCCCGGCTGTGCCTTCCCAAAGGCGGCCATCTTCGCATCCTGCCCGGTGAACGTGGCGGTGGAAGTCTGCCCGCCGGTGTTGGAATAGACCTGCGTGTCCAGCACCAGAACTTTAATGTCCATCCCGGACATCAGCATGCGCGAAAGCGACTGGAAGCCGATGTCGTAAAGCGCGCCATCGCCCCCCAGCACCCACAGACGCCGTTTCGTGTGCCCCTCCTGATCCCAGCGCAGCCGGATGCCCATGGCGTCAGCGGGTGCATTTTCAAACAGCGAGTTGGTCCAGGGCACGTGGAAGGGATTGAAAGGATACGTCGAGCCGAACACCGTATTGCATCCTGTCGCGGCGACGATGCCGACGTTTTCCGCGCCGTAAACGAAACCGGTTGCCGCCAGCAGCAGGCGCACCGCAGTGGCTTCTCCGCAGCCCATGCACGATCCGGCACCGCCGGCATACAGCAGCGCTCGGCTGGTCAGCATCATGTCGCCCAGCGAGCGTTCATTGATAAACTTCGCCGGGGTTTCCGGCAGATGGTGAAACAGGTCCATGGCCAGGTCGTAGCGGCCCAAATCAAGATCCGTCTTGGGCATCATGCGCAGCGCTTCGTGCGACCCGCACACCACCACGCATTCTCCGCAGCCTTTGCACTTGTCCGGATCAATGAAGATGCCGAACAAGCCGCCCACTTCGCCCTTGTTCTCCAACAGCTCGTAATACTTCTGCGTCTTCGTGAACTGGCCGCGCAGCGCGGCGCGCAGTTCGGAGCGCTCCAGGTGGCCGAGGTTCACGTCCAGTGTTGCCGGCTCCACGACTTTTGCCAGGATGGCTGTGTCTGGACATTCATTCACGCACTCCATACAGCCCACGCACTTCTCGGCGATGAATTCGGGAATGTCCGGCGCCAGATGGCGGAAGCTGCGCCGAATAGCGCTGGCTGGTGGCATCAGGCTGCGCGCGACGAATTCGTCGGCCTCCAGGTCCGGCTCGGCTCCTCGTGTGTAGCCGCCGATGATGCGCTCACAGAAATCCGAGGGCACCAGCCCGCCTGACGAACGGCAGGGGAGCTGAAAGCGGTGACCTTCGGGCTGGGTCTCCGCCGCTGCGGACTCTTCTTGCGCGGAAATTTTAACTACCTCCCGAAAACCACGCCGCGCAGCAGCCAGATTATCAGCTACGACCTGTTCGCCGCGCTTGCCGAAGTACTTCCGCAGGGTTTGCTCGAGCGCATCGAACAACTGATCTTCGTCTAGGCCGGCGCGTTCGCGGAACGGCGTCAGCCGCAGGAATGCGCCCAGCAGCACGATTCCCTGCATGCGGATTTGCAGGTCAGCGCGGCTGGCCGATTCGCGCGCGATTTGCAGCGCGTCGAGCGCAAACAGGCGGTACTTCTTTTCCAGGATCTTGCTTCGCGCCGATAGCGGCAGACTGTCCCATACTTTCTCGGGTGGCAGGGAGGATTGCAGATAGATGATGCCGCCCGGCAGCAGCCCCTCGAGCGGATTGCCCGAGAGAAAGGCGTTCTGGTCCTGAATGGCGACGAAGTCCACGACGGCAAGTTCGGCGTGCAGCCGCACCGGCTCGGGAGCCAGCGTCAGGTAATAGTTTGTCGGCAGCCCTTTTTTCTCCGAACCGTACTTCGGGAATGCCTGCGCGTACAGTCCGAACAGGTCCGAAGCCACCGAGGCTATCACTTTGTTCGTGGTCACCGACCCGAAGCCGCCCACCGAGTGGCCGCGGAGCGAGAATGCTCCTGCTGGGCGCACGTCGGGGTCTTCGGTCATCTCTAGTGCGTCACTATGCTTCACGCCAAGCACGAAGAAGCGCTTGCCGCCGGGCTGGCGCATATTCTCTACCGCGGCCAGAAAATGCCCGGGCCGGACGTCGCGCCCGCCCAGCCCGGCAACACCGGAATAAATTTCCGGCAGACGTCCAACTGCTCCTGCATGGTTCATCAGGCTGTCGGCCAGTGCAGCTTTGACTTCCGCGGTCAGCGGGTTCGATTGTGCCAGCGGCACGTCGGCGCGTTCGAATACGGCAGCCGCGCGGCAGCCGCTCAGCAGACTCGCGAGTTGCGCCGCGGGGAATGGCCGGAAGCTGGTTATATGGATGACGCCGACCTTGACGCCTTTTTCTCGCAGATGATCCGCAACCGCTTCCGCTGTTTCCATCATCGAGCCCACGCCGACCAGCGCGTATTCGGCATCTTCCATGCGGTAAGGGCGGAGAAAGTCGTAGCCCCGGCCCGTCAGCTCCGCGTATTCGCGCATGGCCCGCTCAAGGGCCGGCGCCACCCGGTCGTAGAAGTAGCGCTGGGCCACCTTTCCCTTCATGTAGCTGTCCTGGTTCTGCACCGGGCCACTGAGCAGCGGTTTTTGAGGATCGAACAGCTTGCGGATTCGCTCCGCAGGCTTGCCGACGAACAGTTTCATCAGCTCAGGCTCCGGCAGGCTGACCGTCTCCAGGGTGTGCGTAGTCAGGAAGCCGTCCTGCACGTTCAGAAACGGGGTCTCTGAGTCTTCTGCGGTGCGACGCGCAATCAGGGCGAGGTCAGCGGCTTCCTGCACGTTGCGGCCGAACAGGATGCCCCAGCCGGTGTCGGCGACGCCCATGACGTCGTCATGGCCGCAGTGCACGTTCAGCGAATGCGAGGTCAGCGCACGCGCCCCGATGTGGAATACAACCGGCAGCCGCTTCCCAGAGATGACGTAAAGCACTTCCTTCATCAGAATCAAGCCCTGGCCGGAAGTGAAATTCGTCACGCGCCCGCCCGCAAGCGCAAACCCTTCGCAGGCTGAGGCAGAACTGTGCTCGGATTCCGGCTCGAGGAACTGCAACGGTTCGTCCCACAGATTGCGCTTGCCATTCGCGTACTCCACTGCGAAGCCGTCGCCCATCGGAGTGGAAGGTGTGATGGGATAAGCGCAGGCGCCCTGTGAAATGTGCGACTCGACCCAAACCACCGCTCCCGAGCCATCCGTCGTCGTGCGGATTCCTGGAAATCGCGGCGTCTCCTTATCGGTTGTATCCGTACTCTGTCGGACTTCAGGTTGTGCAGGCACGCTCTTCCCCTCTCCGATAAGCTTCAGGTGCACAAACGGTTCCATAACTGTCCACCGTAATTGCAACAACCCAAGGTGGTTAGCGGTCCGCCACGACGATGAACTTGGCCAACATGCGCCACTTGGCACAGAGCCTGCGCCACTGGCCTCACGCATGCACCGAATTCCCCTGTGCCGGGCATCTCAATCTCCGCAAACCGCAACAGACTAAACGAGTTATACTTTCCGCCCGCATAGCAGTAATGGAATCCCGGCTGCAAGTCCTATTGTCGAGGGTACCTCGGCTGCTGCTACGCATCAAAACAGAGTGGCGGCTCCGGAAGTGGTATCCAGCGAGGCGAATGATGCCGATGGTCAAGGCAACTGAACACACCTTACCGGCCGCCCAGGTGGTTTTCGAGCTCCGCGCTGCTACTCCGGCCGACCGCCCGGCACTGCTCGAAATGTATGAGTCGTTCGCGCCGAAGGCGGCGGCAATGGGCCTGCCTCCACGCCACGGCATCGAGCAGTGGCTGGAGAGTGTACAGAGCTTTCCGAACCTGCTCATCTGGGCGGCAAGTCAGGTAGTCGGCCACGGCTTACTCTGCCCGCAGGACGGGTCCGCGGAAGTCGCCGTCTTCATCCATCAGGACTTTCGCGCGCGCGGACTGGGAAAACTTTTGCTCAGCGAACTGCTTAAAGAAGCGCGGCGCATGGGCCTGCGCCGTGTGTGGGGCATGACGGAACTCGACAATGTTCCCATGCTGCGCCTCGCCCGATCGTTGGGATTTGTTTCCGGCGACGACCCGCGCGAGTTCTATCTGGATCTGGAAAGTCAGTCCGGTGAAACGAACACGGAGATGCCCGCCGCCTGAGTCAGCGTCGCAGGCAACGCGATCATCCGCCGGGTACTGCTTCGCGCCCGGCGCCTTTGCCGGCTAGGGTGTGAACTTGAGGGCCAGTACCAGCAGCGCGGCGAAGGCCACCGCGTGCGCCACTTCGCTCCATCCAAGCCGGCGAATCGGGAATCGCCGTCCCAGCTGAAACAGTAATCCCGCCGCACGAAGCACACCGGGGGTAAACGCCAGAATCGCCATTGCAGGCAGGGAATCGCGTGCCGCGGCGGCCGTCAGGAAGGCGATTAGCAGAACGTGATAGGCGAACACGGGCCAGGCAAAACGGATTCGTTCGGTCCAGCCGTCAAAACTGCGATGCACCAGCAGACCGCGCACGCGATACTTCACGTACAGCACGCCGCCTGCAAAGAAAAGCAGATTCAGCAGCCAGACCTGAATGCCCAGGGCGTCCAGTTGCCCGCGCGCTGCAATCCACACGGCAGGCGCTACTAGCGTCAGCAGGACGACACCAGCAAGCTCAGCGGCCAGACTGCGTTTTTCCAGTGCCTCGCGGCTGTGCTTGCGTTCCAGCGCGTTTTGCAGCAGATAAAGTGCTCCTGCCGCAGCGGTCAGCGGGATCAGCCCGTAGCGGCGTTCCGCGAATATTAGCCAGCCGCCGGCCAGTGCTCCTGCAGTCGCTAGCGAAACATGTATGGGTTCGACCAGATCACGCCAATTTCCCTGGGTTCCCAATGATCCGCGCAGTAGAAACAGCGCGAGCGCGGCCACCAGGACGAGACATACGGATAGGCTCTGCGTGCCGGCCAGCAGCACCGCGCTCGTATAAGGCACCAGCAGAATTCCCCAAGCGCCGTGCTCGGCAGGCATGCGGAACTTGGACATCGCTTTTCGCTGCATGTGGTTTGGAGCAGATTCGCACGAAGAGAATCTACAAATTAAACCCTCCGGGGGCAACCGGCAGTTGGATCGCCGCGCCCGACTTTTTTATCCAAGCCGGCTGCCTCCCGGAGAGTTAACTGCGTTCCCGCGGAACACATCTGGTTGCCCAGGTGAGGGGGTAGGAACCGCAGGAAACGCAAGCCCGTGGAATCCTTGTGAGGAGCCGCCGCCGCTCAGAGGCAGACTTGGCTGGTCTTGCCTGTGGCCTTTTTTCATCGCGCTCAGGTTTTTGGGCGTTTCAATTAAGGCGGGATTCACCGAGGGCCTCCGAGCGGCGGCGAAAACGTCCGTAGCGTTCTTCAGGCTTCGAACGTGCGCTCCTGTCTCAAAGCGCCGGCTACTCGGGCCGGCGCACGAAGAATCTCGCAGGAGCCGGGGGAACGCCATATCCCCATTGTCGCGGGGATGGATGAGTGTGGCCCCGCAGCCGGGGCGTGTGCCAGTGTGCTCGCTCTTCGCGTCGGAACCCATCCAGCGTTTTGTAGCTTCCGGCGTCATCTCTGCCCGGCTCCTTGACCAATTATCGAGAATGATGCGACCGCATAGAGACCTATCGCAAACCCCTTGCCAATCCACAGCAAGGAGTTCAACGCTTAACCTATTCATTGGCCAAGCCCTAGCGTTTTGGTTTGCGGCCCCTGAGCGCGTTTCTTTGCGCGGTGTGCGATTTGCCCCAAAGAGTGCGCAATTCTATCTTCGCGGCAGACTTAACGGGCAGTGGCCGGAATAGGCTTCTTGATTGAAAACGCGGTAAATGCCCCACAAAGGGCAGCCATTTCTCGCAAGCCGGGCCGTTCCCATCCCTGCAAAAATCTGGAGCGAAGCGCTAAATGTTTGCAGGTCAACATATTACTAGGCGCTGCCACCGCCTGTTGGTTCCTCAGATTTGGCATCCCGAATGCCCCAATGCCTTGCGGCAATACGCTATGCTGAGACAGGATTTGAACCCCTACCTCGTGATTGTCGGCACGAATCACCGTCGTGCAGGTGTTGAGCTGCGCGAGCGGTTCTGGCTGGGGGATAGCCGGCTATATCCGGCCCTACAGGAACTGAGCCGGGCGCCGGGCGTCGAGGAAGCGGTCATTTTGACCACTTGCAACCGGACCGAGTTTATTCTCTGGTGCGAAAGTCTGGCAGCCGGAACCGCGGCCGTGTTTGGTTATCTGACGCGGGATTTCGGGTTGCTTCCAATCGAGCGCGACCACTTTTACGAATTCGCCCGCCACGAGGCTCTTCAACATGTGTTTCGGGTTACGGCAGGCTTGGATTCCATGGTTATCGGGGAGCCCGAAATCACCGGCCAGGTAAAGGCAGCCTGGGCAAAGGCGCAGCATGCCGGTACGACCGGCCGGTTCCTGGATTCTGTTTTTCAGAAGGCGTTGAACGTAGCGAAGCGTGTTCGTTCGGAAACTGCCATCGGGCAGGCGGCTGTCTCCGTTCCCTACGCGGCGGTTCAGCTCGCGCGGCAGATTTTCGGCAGCTTGAAAGGCCGGAAGGTGATGATCCTGGGCGCAGGCAAGATGAGCGAGCTGGCTGTGCGTTATCTGGTTTCGAGCGGCGCTGCCGCTGTCCGTGTCACCAACCGCACCTATGAGCATGCCGTCGCACTGGCCGGGGAACTCGGCGGCGAAGCAGTTCCATTTGAGCAACGCTGGATTCACCTGGCCGAGGCCGACATTGTCATCAGCTCAACTGGCTGCCCGCACTTTGTATTACGAGCCGAAGACCTTGAACGGATCCACCGCTCCCGCCACGGTCGCCCCATTTTCCTGATTGACATCGCCGTGCCGCGCGACATCCACCCGGAAGTCCGCGAAGTGCCCGGGGTTTTCCTCTACGACATTGACGACCTCCAGCAAGTCGTGGCCCGCAACCTGGCCGAGCGGAAAACCGCAGCCGTGCAGGCGGAGAAAATTGTCGCGCATGAGGCGGAGCGCTTTGCACGCAAGCTCGAGGCTGAGCGCATAGTGCCGACCATCGTCGCCGTGCGCCGGTGCCTCGAAGAAATTAAGAACGACGAGTTGCAGCGTTACCGCGCAGAAAACGTATCCCTTGACTCTGCACAGCAGCAGGCAATCGAACACTTTGCCGCACAGCTCGTGGCACGCATCTCAAACCAGTTGGCGCGTGAACTGAAGCTGGCAGCACAGGACCGCAGCCCCGAAGTCTTGACAACTGCACTCCGGCAACTGTTCCGTTTGCCAGCCCCGCGCGGGCTGAGAACGCAGACGGCCGACACGATTTCTGTTTAGGGAACCTTTTGAATAAAAGGGAGTGCCGCGTAATGCCGCAACAGCATCCATCAGCACCAGCCGCTCCAGCGGCAACCTGGACCAGCCGCGAGGCTTATTTGCTGGCCCTGGTCTGCTTGGTGGTCGGTCTCATCGTCGGCTACATCTTTCGCGGATCGGCGCCGCTTGGATCTCCGGGGCTGACCGCCGCGCCGCTCGCCAGTGCGCCTGCCGGAAAACAGCCTGCCCAGTCGCCCCAGCTGCTGGCGCAACTTGCAAAGCCACTGCTGGCAGCCGTCAAGGCCGAACCGAATAACATTGAAGCTCTCATCCAGCTTGGGAACTTTTACTACGACAACCAGGCCTATGCGGAAGCGATCGAATATTACTCACGCGCGCTGGAGTTGCGCCCCGGCGACGTCAACGTGCGCACTGACCGCGGCACCGCCTACTGGTATTCGGGGTTTCCGGAGAAGGCGGTTGAGGACTACCTGCAATCGCTGTCCATCGAGCCGACCCACCCGCAGACGCTGTTCAACCTCGGCGTGGTCCGGTTGCACGGACTGAATGACGCGGCGGGCGCCGTGAGCGCGTGGGAAAAACTGCTTCAGGTGCAGCCGCAGCACCCTGAGCGGGCGCGCATTGAAACTCTGATTGCCCAGGCTCGCGCCCAGATGCCTTGAACACAAGGCGCCCGAAGCCGGCAGGCCCTCCAGTGAGCGAAAACAGCATCCGGCATCTGCAGGCCGAACACGCACACTTCGTGAAGGCTATCGGGGCGCTGGAAGACTGGCTGCAGAAGGCGCAGGCAACACCGCCCCTTCAGCAGGTAGACTGGCAGGAGGCCCGCAGGCTGTTTGAGCCATTCGCCCGCGACGTGGCCTTGCACATCCGCAAAGAGGAGCAGGTTCTGTTTCCCGTGCTTGAAGCCTACCTGCCAAAAGATGTTGGCCCGCTGGCGGTGCTGCGAGGCGAGCATCGCGACATCAGCGGGTATCTAAGTTGTCTGCTGGAAGCACTCGGGGTGCTCGTCAGCGAACCGGAAAATCGCCGCGCCACACAGAGCTTCGCTACCGCCGGGCGGGCGATTCTTCAGCTCGTTTACGACCATCTGTATAAGGAAGATCGTGTGCTGCTTCCCATGGTCGCACGGTTCCTTTCGCCCGAGCGAGACTCACACCTGCTGCAACGGATGGAAGCTCTGGCCGCTGTGGTGAATTCCCGCTTGGCACCCTGAGCCAGGCGGCATCGGGATGTAAAATATGGGCAGCGACTGTACCTCCGGAGTGAGCATCGCCGGGCTGTCCGTAAGGAGGGGGCCCATGAAGTTCGCCAAGCAGGAACTGATTGAACGGCTGAAGCTGGAAATCCAGGTCATCGAGAAGGGTGGCTACTACCCTTCGGTGCGCGAGCCGCACAAGGAGCTGCGCATCTTCCGCGATTCGGTGAGCTGCCTGAACGTCGGCCTGGAAGAAAAAAAGGAGCCTTGCGTCCACTGCTTTCTGATGGAGTTCGTCCCACCCGAGCACCGCGACAAGCAAGAGCCGTGCCACTACATTCCGCTGAATGAACGGGGAGACACGGTCGCTTCGCTCAGCGCGCAGGGCAACCACGACCGATTGCAGGACGCGGTGCTGCACTGGCTGAAAACCACGGTCGCGCGCCTGGAATCGGAAACGGCTGCCGGAAGGTAACCGTTTTCCAGGCAACACGGAGCAGCTGCCGCCGCGTCCGTCAGAGAAATGTAAGGACACTTAGCACCCGGAGCCGCGCTCGCGCAAAAACCACTGCCATGGACGCCCTGACAATTCATCGCCTGCACTTCGCCTTTACGGTCACCTATCACTATCTGTTTCCGCAGCTCACCATGGGACTCGCGCTGCTTATTGTCGTGCTGAAGACGATGGCGCTGCACCGTTCCGATGAACATTTCAATCGGGCGGCGCGTTTCTGGGGGAAGATTCTGGGCATCACGTTCGTGTTCGGCGTGGTTACCGGGATTCCGCTGGAATTTCAGTTCGGGACCAATTGGGCCATGTTTTCAAAAGCTGCCGGTGGCGTCATTGGTCAAACGCTGGCCATGGAGGGTGTGTTCGCTTTCTTCCTCGAGTCGGCCTTCCTCGGTCTGTTTCTATTCGGCGAGAAAAAGCTTGGCCCGGGCGGCCACTGGTTCGCTGCTCTTATGGTGTTTCTGGGTTCCTGGATTTCCGGCTACCTGATTATCGCCACAAACGCATGGATGCAGCACCCCGTCGGCCACACCCTCGGCCCCGACGGAGAAATTCTCCTTTCGAGTTTCTGGGCCTTGCTGCTGAACCCCTGGGCCGTCTGGCAATACCTGCACAACATGAGCGGTTCGGTGATTACCGCCGCGTTTGTAATGGCTTCCATCGGAGCATACTACCTGCTTTCCGGCCGCTTCACCGATTACGGCAAGACGTTCATCCGCCTGGCCGTGATTGTCGGGGTGATTGCCAGCATCTTTCAACTGTTTCCCTCCGGCGATGCGCAAGGCCGTATGGTCGCGCGCCACCAGCCGGCCACGCTGGCGGCCATGGAAGGCCTGTTCGAAACTCGTGAAGGAGCGCCGCTTGCCATCCTCGGCCAGCCCGATGTGGAGAACCGCCGGCTGGATAATCCGCTGGTCATCCCGCGCATGCTGAGTTTTTTGACCTACCGCCGGTGGATGGCGCAGGTCAAAGGACTGGACCAGTTTCCCGAACAGGACTGGCCCGACAACATTCCACTGCTCTACTACAGCTACCACGTGATGGTCGGCCTGGGAACAATTTTTATCGCCATCATGACGATTGCCGCGTGGAAGCTGTGGCGCGGCACCTTATTCCGCTCAAAGGCGATGCTCTGGACGCTGCTGCTGGCCCTGCCGTTTCCTTACATCGCAAACACCGCCGGCTGGATGACCGCGGAGGTCGGCCGGCAGCCGTGGCTGATTTACGGCCTGATGCGCACCGCCGAAGGCGCTTCGCCGCAGGTGGCCGCTGGCAATGCCTGGTTCACGCTGCTTGGCTTTATGGGCATGTACACCGTGCTGAGCATCCTGTTCCTGTTCCTCGTCTATCGTGAGATTGACCACGGCCCGGAACCGGCTGCTGCCTCACTGCCTGCCGCCGGCGGAGCGGACTGACTCGGAGAGATTCCTAAGATGGAAACCATCTGGTTCATCCTCGTAGCCATGATGATCGCCGCGTACGTCGTGCTCGACGGCTTCGACCTCGGCGCCGGCATCATCCATCTGTTTGTCGCAAAAACAGACAGCGAACGCCGGCTCGTGCTGCGCTCCATCGGCCCGGTGTGGGATGGCAACGAAGTCTGGCTGCTGGCAGCGGGTGGCACGCTCTATTTCGCGTTTCCGGTCCTGTATGCTTCTGGTTTCAGCGGCTTCTACCTGCCGCTGATGATTGTGCTGTGGCTGCTGATCCTGCGCGGCATCTCTCTCGAGTTTCGCAGCCATGTAGAAAGCCCGGTGTGGCGGCCGTTCTGGGACGTAGTTTTTTCGCTGGCCAGCGCGCTGCTGACGATTTTCTATGGCGCGGCATTGGGCAACGTCGTGCGCGGAGTGCCGCTCGATCGCGATGGCTGGTTCTTTGAAGCCTTGTGGACCGATTTTTCCCTCGGGCCGAACCCCGGCATCCTCGACTGGTACACGATTCTGGTCGGTTTGACTGCTTTTCTGGCGCTCACGCTGCACGGCTCGCTGTGGGTGGCCATGAAGACGCCGGACCCCGTCAGCGCCCGCGCCCGGCACATGGCTTACGGCGTCTGGTGGGGTGTGGCGGCGGTCACCGCCCTGCTGACTTTGGTGACGTTCCGCGTGCAGCCGCAGGTATCGGAAAGTTTCGCCTCGCGACCTTGGGGCATCGTGTTTCCTGCGCTGGCCGTGGCCGGAGTGATTCTGGCGTGGTGGTACATCGTCTCCCGACAGGATGTGAAGGCATTTCTGGCTTCGTGCGCGTATTTGCTCGGTATGCTGACCAGTGTGGTGTTCGGCCTTTACCCGCTAGTGCTGCCGGCGAGCACGAATCCTGCTTACTCGCTCACCATCTACAATGCCAAAGCCGCCGACTACGGCCTGAAGATCGGGCTGGTCTGGTGGGTCATCGGCATGGTGCTGGCCGTTGCCTACTTCAGCTACACCTACCGTAACTTCTCCGGCAAGGTTCGCCTCGAAAATGAAGGGTATTAATCTTCGGCGGGCATCTGGATCCTGCTTGCATTGCTACGATCCGGGCTGCGGAAAGTGCTCTTCTTCTTTTTCCTCGTCGGAGTGCATCAGGCCGAATTTTTTCATTTTGTAGCGCAGCGCGTCGCGGCTGATGTCAAGCAGACGCGCGGCGTGGGTCTGATTGCCTCCGGATTGTCGCAGTGCCAGTTCGACCATGGCGCGTTCGATCTCTTCCAGCGAAGTCCCGCCTTCGGGGATCGAAAGCGGAGGCAGCCAGCGCCCGTTGGCCAGGGGCTGGCCGCCGGTGGGGGGCGAGGAAGTGTGTTCGAACGCGGTCACGCCGGCATGCGGCTGCGTGACGGAAAACGGCAGATAGTCCGGTCGCAGCACCGGCTCGTCCTCCAGAATCATCGCCCGCTCGATGGCGTTCTTCAGCTCGCGGACGTTGCCCGGCCAGTCGTAATTCAGCAGCAGCCGCCGCGTCTGTTCGCTGATTCCGCGGATGGATTTGCGGAACTTGCGGTTGTAATGCTCAATGAAAAAGTCCACCAGCGGCAGCAAGTCCTCTTTGCGCTCGCGCAGCGGCGGAATAAAAATCGAAATGATAGCCAAGCGGTAATAGAGGTCCTGGCGGAAATGGCCTTCGCGCACGGCGCGTTCCAGGTCGCGGTTCGAAGCGGCAATCACGCGCACGTCCACCTGGATGTCACGCACGCCGCCGACGCGACGGATGACCTGGTCCTCCAGCACGCGCAGCATCTTCGCCTGCAGAAACGGCGTCAGCTCTCCGATTTCGTCCAGGAACAGCGTGCCACCGTCGGCCACTTCGAACAGCCCCTTCTTCATCACCTTGGCGTCGGTAAACGCGCCGCGCTCGTGGCCGAACAGCTCTGATTCCAACAGCGTCTCCGGAATCGCCGAAACGTTGATGGGCACAAACGGCTTGTCCTGCCGCGAGCTCTGGTAATGAATGGCTTTCGCGATCAGGTCTTTGCCGGTACCGCTTTCGCCTTGAATCAGGATGGTGGTGGCCTCGCTCGAGGCAACCTTACGGACGAAATTCATCAGCTCGGTCATCTTCCGCGAGACGCCCACCACTTCGTGGTAGCCGGTGCGCTTGCGCACCTCGCCCCGCAGCGATTCCACTTCGGTGCGCAGTCGCGTGGCCTCGAGCGCATTTTGCAGCGTGACCTGCAGTTCGTCGAAGTCGAGCGGCTTGCCGATGAAATCGTAGGCGCCCATTTTAATCGCGGCTTTCACGTCGTCGAGCTGTGGATCAGCGGTCATCATGATCACGGCGCGGGCGTCGCCTGTCTGCTTCAGCTTTTCCAAAACTTCTAGGCCGCTCTGGTCGGGCAGGCGGACGTCGAGCAGCACAGCTTCGGGCTGTTCGTCGCGGGCGACGCCCAGAGCGGTGCCGGCGTCTTCCGCTTCCAGCGGCTGGTAGCCCCATTCCTCGCACTTCTGCCGGAGCGACCAGCGCACCAGTTTTTCGTCGTCCACAATGAGGATTTTCGGCTGCGCCATCCTCTTCTTACTCTACTACGAAGCGGCGTCTGCCAGCGCGGCATTTCGTCGCGGCAACCAGACGCGGAAGGTGCTTCCGCGGCCCGGTTCGCTTTCCACCTGGATGCGGCCGCCGTGGGAATCCACGATGCGCCGCGCCAGCGAGAGCCCCAAGCCGGTGCCCTTACCTTTGGTGGTATAGAACGGCTTGAAGATGTTTGGCAGATGTTCGGGCGAGATGCCGCAGCCTGAGTCGGTCACGGCAATCGTCGCGTACTCACCCTCCGCTCCAATCTCCACCAGAATCTTTCCGCTGTTCTCGATGGCCTGCAGAGCGTTCAGCAGCAGGTTCAGCAGCACCTGCTGAATCGCATCAGGGTCGTGTTCCACCGGCCCAAGTTCGGCTGCGAGGCGCAGTTCCATTTCTACTGGTCGCGAAGCAGCCTGCTGGCGGGCCAGCGCGACTGCCCGCTCGGCCGTGGTGTTCAGGTCGGCCGCGCGCGGGCGCGGCTCTTTCGGCCGTGCGTAGTCCAGCAGTTCGTTCAGGATTTTCTGGATGTGGCGGACTTCCTGCTCGACTTCCTTCAGGATATCGCGCGTGGCACTGTCTGCCGGCAAGTCGCGGCCGATAATTTCAATCACGCCGGCGATACCGGCCAGCGGATTGCGAATTTCGTGCGCCAGCCCGGCGGCGAGCTCCCCGAGCGTGGCCAGGTGCTCGGCGCGGGTCATCTGCGTGCGGTGGAGTTGCTGAATCTCTTCCCGCGTTTCCCGCAATTGCCGTACCATTTCGTTGAAGCTGCGGCCCAGCTCGCCGATTTCGTCGCGGCGGCCGGCGAAGCTGACCGCCACTCCCAAGTCGCCGTCTTCGAGCCGCGCGATTTTTTCCTGCAACTCAAGCAGCGGACGGTGCACCAGCACCGCCAGCGCCGCCAGCAGCACCGCGCAGATGACCACTGCTCCACCCGCCGCCACCAGCAGCACCGTGCGGCGGTCGGAAGGCGGGATCGAAAGCGTTACCCAGAAAAACAGGAGAATGCCCGCCAGCAGAGTTGCTGCGACCGGGAGAATCGCTTTGAATCTCCAGTTGATCTGCACGTCGGGGAAAGGCGCGGCCATCGGCTCGTGCTACTATTACCTTTCATTATCCCCGCTCGGCCGCAGGCCGACAAGGAGTTTCCCCGATGGAGAGCTTCATCGAGGAAATGAAGCGCTACCTGGGGTTCGGCCCGGAAGACGTGGCCCTGCTGCGACAGCTCGGGCCGCGCATGGAGAAATACCTGCCCGATCTGGCCGAGCGCTTTTACTCGCAGATTCCTCATCATCCTAATGCTTTTCGCGTGTTCACCAGCGGCGAAGCCCAGATTGCCCGGCTGAAACACACGCTACAGCACTGGGCCCGCGGCCTTTTCACCGGCACCTACGACGCAGCCTACGCCGAAGACCGTTTCCAGATCGGCTACCGGCATGTACGCGTCGGGCTGGAGCAGAAATACGTGATCAGCGCCATGGGCATCGTGCGCACATTCCTGGCGGAATGCCTGCTGCTGGAGTTTCCGGCCAGCGACGAGCGGCTGCGCTACAGCCGCTCGCTGAGCAAGGTGCTCGATCTCGACCTGAACCTGATGTGTGAATCTTATATGCACGCAACCATGCAGGGGCTCCGCGCGCTGAACGTCCAACTCGAACGCGCCAACCAGGACCTGGCCGAGGCCAGCCGCACCAAAGACGAATTCCTGGCGCACATTTCGCACGAGCTACGCACGCCGCTGAATTCCATCCTCGGTTTCAGCAAATTGATCCTCGACGGGCTGTGCCAGACGCCCGAAGAGGAGCGTGAGCTGCTCCGGGATGTTTTTTCGAGCGCCCAGCATCTGCTCAGCCTGGTGAACGACATTCTCGATATCGGGCGCATTGAAGCTGGCCGCATGTCGCTGCATCTGGAAGACGTCAATCCGCGCGACTTGTTCGATTCCACCATTCCGCTGGTGGCGATCCAGGCGGTGGAAAAGCGGCTCGAGTTGCGCGACGAGACGTCGAACCAGGCGCTTCCGCTGCTCCGCGCTGACGAAGTCCGCCTGCGCCAGGTGCTCTTGAATCTGCTTTCAAATGCCGTCAAGTACACACCATCCGGCTCGGTGGTTCTGCGCGCGCACGTCGAAGAAACTGCGCGTATGCTCCGCATTGAAGTCGAAGACACTGGCATCGGCATCCCGGCGGAATTGCGGGAAGCTGTGTTTCACAAATTCATCCAGCTTTCGGCGGGCGACTCACGCCGGACGGGAGGCACCGGTCTGGGCCTGGCCATTTCGCGCCGGCTGGTGGAGATGATGGGCGGTAGAATCGGTATTGAAGACGGCCCTCGTGGGCGCGGCACCCGGGTCTGGCTCACTGTGCCGCTGGCCGGAGTTACCGAGGCGCAGCCCGCAAAGCAGAAAGGCCGCGAGCAAAGCGGGATGGCCGGGATGGAAGGAGTTCCTTGAAGCACATCCTGATCGTTGAAGACCACGCTTTGGTCGCCAAGTTCTACCGCCTGGCACTGGAGCGTGCGGGCGGATTCACTTGCTGGATTTCAGAGGACGTGGACAAGATTTTTGCCGCTGTGAAGGACGGCCGCGTGGATCTTGCTGTGCTAGACGTGTCTCTGAGCGAGACCCGCTGGGAGGGCCGGCCCATTGACGGTGTTGAGCTATCGAGAATGCTGAAGTCCGCCGCCGCCGCAGCCGGCCGACCGCTGCCCATCTTGCTGGCTACCGCGCACGCCATGGCCGGAGACCGCGAGCGGCTGCTCGAAGCCTCGGGCGCAGACGATTATCTCGAAAAGCCCGTCTATGACGCCGACGTACTGGTCAGCAAAGTCCGCCGGCTGCTCCCGGACGGCTAAACCGCGCCGCAGGTCGCGGCAGGCTATTCCTTCTTGAGTGAGCGAATGTAGGCGATAACGTTCTCGACGTCCTTGTCGCTCAGTCCCGCGACCGGCCGCATCTTGCCGGTCCCTTCTTTAATAATCTTGACCAGCTCTTCGTCGCTCTTGGCCAAAACTTCTTTGTCGCCCAGATGCCGCATTTCGACCTTCATCATCTTGGCGATGGCCGCCTTGGGCGCGCCGGAGAGTTCATGACAGGTGGCGCACTTTTTCTGATAGACCGTCTTTCCAGCCGCGGCGTCGCCCCTCGCGGCTGAAAGCAGCGGAACAGCAGTTGCCAACAGCAGAATCATGCTTAGTCCGAACCAGCGTTTCATATTGCCCTCCTTGCTCTGGGTTGGGTGCTGAGATGGAATTTTCACCCCGCGGGCGCTAGCGATGCACCACATCCCCGCGGTTGTTGATCGCCTCCAGTTGTTTCAAATACAGGCGCAGCCCCAGCAGCACCACCAGGATAATCACCAGCGAAACCGCCAGGCCCAAGCGCCGGAAGTCGTATTCCTCGAGGGCCCGTACTCCGGCTTGCTCAGCCGTTCGCGCCACCTGCGTTCCGTTTTGGACCTCTTTCTCCACTTTGGCGGGCTGAAAGCTGTGGATGGCCACGCGGGCTTTTGTCAGGGCGTCGCGCGCCTGGGCCAGGTCGAGCTTGGGCTCGCCGACTTCCATCCCTGCCTGCTCGGCGCGGTCAAGCACGTTGCGGGCCTGCTCGATGGAGCCCTGCAGTTCACTCAACATTTGATGCATCCTGGCTGCGGCGAGGTAGCCCGCGTCACCTTCGAGGTGACAATTCAGGCAAAGAGATTCCGGCCCGGTGCTGATCATGCCGTCGGTCGGCTCAATAATGCGGTGGTTTTCATGGCAGGTCACGCAGGCGGGCAACCCCATGGCCGAGAATGCGGGCTTATGCGGGCTGTCGTCAAACAACTGTGCCTGAAATACGTGGCAGGTCGAGCAGACAAATTCGACCGATTCCACGCCTGGCGGGGCGGCGCCGTGATTGCCGTGGCAGGTCGAACAGGTCGGCGCGCTCAGGTCCCCCCGCTCGGACAGAGCGCGGTGATGCACGCTGGCCCGGTAGCCGGCCAGCTGATCGGTTGGAATCGAGTACCCCTTCATATACTCCGCATCGGAATGGCAGCGGGCACACGTCTCCGCCACGTTCAGCGGGTGCACCGCCGAGCGAGTATCGGTGGCGGGCCGGATGCCGTGAACGCTGTGGCAGTCCGTGCAGACGGCCACCTTGGTGTCGCCTCGTGAGAGCCGCTGGCCATGCACGCTGGTCAGATACTGGCTGTACTGGTCGGTTCGTGCGGACGGATTGAACCGGCGCATGTATGACGCATCGGAGTGGCACTGCGCACACAGCTTCGGGATCTGCCGTCGGATGATTTTGCCGCGGAAGCCTTTCGCCGGGTCCATGGACAATAAAGGGTCGTCTTGGGTCGGGTCGCCACCGTGGCAGCTTGCACAGTCGAGTCCCTTCTGCGTGTGGATGTCCTGCGCCGCCCGTTCGGGCGTCACGCCCATCGGCGGCGGCAACAGGGAATGGCAGTCGAGGCAACTGTTCTTCCCTTGCGCTTGTCCTGACACCGGCCATAGAAGGAAACAGGCCAGCAACACAAGCCCGCACGTTATTTTCTCTGCCAAGCCAGACCGTCGCGCGGGGCCTGCGATTGTGCGAACTTTGCCTGCCACCATTGTTCCTTCAGCCCGCGAGGTAAGCGTACAGCGTCATTCCGGCCATGTACGCCAGGACAAAAAAACCGATCCCGGTGATCCACCGCTGCCGCCGCCCCTCAGTATCGCGGTCAAAAAACGGCAACAGCGTCCACAGCACCGCCGCCACGCCAAATACAATCACGCCCACCTGTTCGCCTTCAAGAATCCAGAGTTTTGCCGGCAGCAGCTTCAGCGTCTGAAACATGAACATAAAATACCATTCTGGCTGGATGCCGGCTGGCGCGGGCGCGAACGGGTCGGCTTCCGTCCCCAGCTCCCAAGGCGCCAGCGCCGCCAGCGCGCCCAGCACGCCCAGCGCGACGTACCACGCCATCAGCTCGCGCAACATAAAGTTCGGAAAGAACTTCATCTCGCGTTTTTCCGGCGGCAGCGACTGCCATTCTCGTTCCAGCGCCGGGGGCACGCTGATGCCGAACTTTTGCACCAGCAGCAGATGGGCCAGCAGCAGCAGCGTTGCGATGCCCGGCAGCACCGCCACGTGAAAGCCGAAGAAACGCGTCAGCGTGGCCCCGGTCACTTCTTCGCCGCCCCGCAGGAAGACCTTCAGCCAGCCGCCCACCAGCGGCACCTGCGCGACCATGTCGGTGCCGACTTTAGTGGCAAAAAATGCCAGCGTGTTCCACGGCAGCAGGTATCCGCTGAAACCGAACGCCAGCACCAGCAGCAGCAGCGCCATCCCGCTCACCCAGGTCAGTTCGCGCGGCTTGCGGTACGCACGCAGGAACAGCACGCTGAACATGTGCGCGAACGCGGTGAACACCATCAGGTTGGCCGCCCAGGAATGAATCGAGCGCACCAGCCAGCCGAACTCAACCTGGGTCATGATGTGCTGCACACTGTCGAAGGCTTCATCGCTCGAGGGACGATAGTAGAGCAGCAGAAGGATGCCGGTGCAGACCTGAATCCCAAACAGAAACAGGGTGATTCCGCCTAGGTAGTACCACATCGAGTGGCGATGCTGGGGAACGGTTTTTTTGCGCAGCGGGGCAGTTAGTTCGGCCCACCCGAACCGTTCGTCGAGCCAATCGCGCAGGTGGCGCAGCAGCCTCAAGTCATGCCTCGCGGTGACGGCTGACGACGATGTCTTCTCCCTGAGGGCGCACCCGGTAGGTTTCCAGCGGACGCGGAGGCGGCCCGGCGATGTTGCGTCCGTTCAGGTCGTAGAACCCGTTATGACACGCGCACCAGACTAGGTGGAGGTCGCTGCGGTATTGCACGGTACAGTCCAGATGCGTGCAGGTGGCAGCCATAGCGCGATACTCCCCGTCTGCGGTCAGAATCAGCAGGCCGGGGCGGTTGCCGAAACGGAAGATTTTGCCGCTGTTGGGCTTCAGCTCGCCGACTTTGGCCGCCACCACCGTATCGCTGCCGAGATCCGCCCTCTCCGGAGGGATCAGGTAGCGAATCACCGGGTAGAGGAAGGACGCCAGGGAAGCGAGCAGGCCGCCGCCGAGCAGGAATTCCACAAAGCGCCGGCGGCCGGAAGGGGTGCGGTCTGGTTCGGCGTGAGCGCTTTGTTGCATCTCAATAGGTTCGCGAACAGTTCACGCGATGTGCGAATCCGGCGTCCGGGCCAGAGAGATTATCTCCGGCCCGGACGACTTCGCAATCAGAACGAGAAGCGGACCGCGCCGAGCACCAGGTTGCCGCGAAAATCGCGGGCCGAGGTGAAGAGGTCAGGCAGTTGCTTCTCGTTGTAGCCGTAATAGCCCCAGTTGACCTTCCAGGTGATATTGCGGTTCATCTCGAAGGCAAGACCGGCGTTTGGCTTGTGATAGTTATAGCTCAACGGCCCCGGGGGTGCATTCGGAGCGATGATCAGCGTACTGCCGGTCGTGCTGGTGATCGAGTAACCGAGATGGGTGGTGAGCCGCCTCACCGGTTTCCACATTAGCTGGAAGTAACCGTAATGGGCATCGTGGTTATAGAACGAAAGTCCCTGAATCGGCGTGGCGCCGACAATCGGACAAGGCAGCGAGCCCGGCGGCGGCGGACCGAAACCGATCGTGAAGCAGATATTGGTCTGGCTGAACACGTCGTTGAAATCATAACCGAAGTCGAGCAAAAAGCTTTCTCTTGGCTGCAGCACCGAGTTGAAACTGTAGCTCCGGTCGTGCTGCAGGTGGTTAATCTGGAACACGTTGTTCCGCCGCTCGACGATCATAATCGAGCCGTTGAATGTGGCCCAGTCGTTGACCCGGTAGCTGGTGCGCACACGGTAGATCTGGAACTGCCGCGGGCTGATGCGCGTGAACACGTTGTCCGCGGAAGCGGCCTCCAGGTCGAAAGCCACACGCCACTGATCCACCGGCCGCGCCCAAAAACCGAACAGAGCGGTGTGCTCGTTGATGGGTGTCAGCTCGATTTCCCCTTCGGGCTCCGTCGTCACCCGGCAGGAACCGTCCGGCTCGAGCGGCTGGCCCGCGCAAGCGCCGCGGTTGGGCCGGTCGGGGAAGAAATGCAAGTCCTCGGCAACAAAATGACCGTGGCGGATTTCCCGGTGGGTGTACCGATAGCCGACGCGGATTCCCACACGACGGGTGAAATCGTACAGCAGTTCAATCGTGTTTGTCCGCGTGTCCTGGCCCAGGAAAGCGCTGATGTCCTCGATGAGGATGTCTGCCGGCGAACTGTTCGTGTGCACCGGGGTCCCCAGCGTGTTGGTGCCCGGACAGTCCAGCAGCGGATTCACTGCGGGAAAGGTGTTCGCCGTAATCAGTATCGAGGTGCTGAACTGCGAACATTCCTGAATCAACACCTGTCCGGGAATGCGGAAGTGCTGCCAGTGGAACGTGTCCACGACCTTGAACTTGTCGGTTACGTAGAACGTTCCGGCCAGGTCCCCGGTCACAGAAATGCGGCGGCCCTGAGCCGGCGCCTGCACGGTGAACTGGCTCTGGTTCGTGCGTGTGACCCGGCCCTGAAACAGTTCATCGTATCCGATCAGCTCGTTGTCCGCGGAGCTGTAGGCAATTCTTCCCGAGAAGTCCACGTTTTTAAAGTAGCTGGATTGAAAGCTGAGCTGTTCGGTCGGAAACAATGTCCGCACCCGGCCCTGCCGGCTGTAGGTCAGGTAAGCGTTGCAGGTCGGGTTCACGGTTCCATCCGGCAGCAGCGGAGTCGAACAGGGCTGTCCGGCGCCGGTGTTGAAAATCAGCCCGAGGTCCACCGGCCGGCCGTCGGAAAGGGAGAACGTCAGGTTGCGGTCTTCCCAGGTTGTATCTCCCTTGTAGTTGATGAAAAACTGGTCGTAACTGATGTTCGTTCTCGGGAAAACGCGTAGGTCAACTCCGGCCGAGTAGTTATCTAGCGTCGTCTTCCAGCCCTGGAAAACCAGCACGTCAGTTCCTTCGTGGAAGCTGCTGAACGACGGCCCTTCCATCACGTTGCGGCCATAACCGAAGCGCAACCGGACAACGCTCTGGGGCAGCAGGGTGAGGTTTACGTCGGACCGGCGCCGCACCAAGAACAGCCGGTGGGGCGAATCCGTAATCGGCACCGCCGGATTGGAAGTCGGCGGGTTCAGCGGGTTGGCCAGCAGGTTGAAGTCCCAGTAGTTGCGGTTGCGGTGAAACGACGCACTGAAGTTGTACCAGCGGTTCTTATACGCCCGCAACCGTGTGACGCTTTCCGGGTCGCCGCCGTAGCCGAAGCTGTGCAGAAAGAAATCATCAAACAGCAGTCCGCTGTGGTTCAGCGAGCGCATTTCCAGTGTGTGCTCCAGCAGGCGCGGGCCTTGTTCGAGGTCCACGAACGTGCGGAACACGTCCAGGTTGCCGGTGAACTCTGTCCAGCGAGCCCCCACCTCGAAGGACTGCTTGATGTTGTAGTTGCCGCGGTTGATGCCTTCGAGCGGCTTTTCCTCGTCTTGCGCGGCAGCCGGCAAGCCCAGGGCCAGCAGCAGCGCGAGCAAGAAGAGTTGGAGAACCGGTCGCTTCCAATACATGCTCTCCTCCCGACACACAGGCTCGGTTCGCGGCGCGGGGCGAATCGTTCTGCTCTTTTGGTGAATTGCAATCATCGCTCTGCGCATCTCGGCCTCCTATTTGAAGAACACTTCGCTCACGTTCGAGCCGTGAACGGTGACGTGGCAGAGAGTGCAGGCTTGATACTTCTGGGTCTGGTTGTGAAACGAGGGAATGCCCGGTACATCGGAATCCAGCGTCAGCGTGTGGCATTCCAGGCACAGCAGGTTAATCTGGCTGCGCCGCAGCAGCCGTGGGTTCGACGAACCGTGCGGCACGTGGCACGCCATGCAGCCTTCAGTCTTGACCGGGGCATGCTCGAACACAAACGGCCCGGCCTTGTCGGTGTGGCAGCTGAAGCAGACCGCATCCTGCGCCGAGGTGGACCGCAACTGGCGCGTGACGAAGCCGCCATGCTGGTTGTGGCAGTCCGTGCAATCCACCAGGCCCTGATTTACGCGGTGGCGAAACGGCCGGTTGAACTGAGGCTTCACCTCCAGGTGGCAGCTATAGCACAGCTCTGGCTGGGAGTTGACCAGCAGGAACTGCTTTTCCTTGGCCTCGTGGACCGAGTGGCAATCCACGCAGCTTACGTCGTTCACGTTGTGTGCCGACCGCGCGAAGTTGCTGTGCTCCTCGCCGTAGAGGTGGCATTGCATGCAACGGTCGCTGATGGTCTTGGTCGAAACGCCTTTGAAGTTGAAGATTTTGGTCACATCGCCGCCGCCTTCGACGTGGTCCGCGCCAGGGCCGTGGCACGCCTCACAGCCTTGGTATTCGGGGCCGCGCCGTGTTTCCAGCATGGTCTTCCAGTGCGGCGTAGTCTCGAACTTCTGATACATATCCGCATGGCAGGCCTGGCAGGAATCCGCGCCGACGTACTTCGAAACATCCACTTGCTGCGCGGAGCGGTGCGCCGGCGTTGCTTGCTTTCCGGCGGGCTCACTCAGCAATTGTCCTGCGCCGAACAACAATCCGCCGGCCAGAGCAACTGCCAAAAATGCCCAGGTGAGTTTTCGGGGAGCGTTCATGGTGTGCTCCTTGGAGTCCAGAGGGTAGGGGATCCCGGGTTCCGGGACGGGTTGATCCTGGTTAAGGTGGTGGTCGTTCGCCCACTCACAGAAATTCTATTACTCATCTGCAAAGGGTCAAGTGATTTTGGCGCGGCCCTGTGGAACTTAGCCGGCTGAGTCATCCAGAGGCCTCCACTGCCGGCCCGCTACGCATAGGCATGCAGGCCGGGCAACAGGTACGTGACACCGAAAAATGTGAACAGCACAACCGCAAAACCCACGATTGCGAAAATGGCGGCGCGCCGGCCCCGCCAGCCCCGCGTGATGCGCATGTGCAGGTAGCCGGCGTAAACCAGCCAGGTAATCAGTGCCCAGGTTTCTTTCGGGTCCCAGCTCCAGTAGCTGCCCCAGGTGCGGTTGGCCCAGTAGGCACCCGCGGCAATCATCAGCGTCAGCAACGGAAAGGCAATCCCAATGGACTTGTACGTCAGCTGGTCGAGGGTCTCAGCATCCGGCAGTATCCGCTCCAGCCCATCGCGCCGCCACAAAAGCATCAGGTACAGCAGCGACGCCGCGAGGCCGCTGGCCATTCCGGCCAGAAGAAACGGGCTGGCCGACAAGCTGGTGGGGAATAGCCCTTCGGCTTGTGGCGAGGCATACATGCCTCCGCGGGTGCGCAGCACAAATGCCGCCAGACCCAACACCTGCACGGGCAGTCCGACAAAGAAGGCACGGTTCGCCCAGCCCAGAAAACTTTCTTCCTTGTTCCAGACCGCCCACAGGTAGAGACCCAGCGGCACCAGCACGGCCGCCAGCACCAGGAAGAACATCCAGCCCAGTCCAGGCACGACGACCATCAGCGGCTCGCCTCGAGCGATGAAAATTTCGCGCCCGGCGCTCGCATCCCACGCAGCCACCTGCAACCCGCCGCTGGTGTCAAACCGGCTGGCGATTCCCAGATAAACGGCCGCCAGCAGCGCGCTCGTGCCTGCCAGGAAAGTCTCTGTACGCACCCGGTCCCGAATTAAAAACATCATGGCCAGTGCAAAGCTGACCGCACAGGCGGCGTAACCCAGCATGGCCAGCGTCACGTGGATATGCAGCCAGGTGGACTGCAGCGCGGGCACCAGCGGGCGCACGGTTGAGGGCATCAGTTGCATCAGCAGCACGCCGAGGACCGCCAGCGGCATCGTCACGGTACCGATTACGCGCACACCGAAACGGCGTTCGACGACTAATGTCAGCAGTGCCACCGTCCACACGAAGCTCAGCAGCATCTCGTAGATATTCGAAAACGGCGGCCGGCCGGCAATGTACCAGCGATGAGCCACCGCCAGCGTGTTCAGCGTGAAGCCGGTCCAGGTGGCAACTGAGGCGTGTCGCAGGTATCGTTCGTTGCCGGCCACGGCAAAGCCCACATACAGCGCGGTGGCAGCGCCGTAGAACACCAGCGCACCATAGAGCAGATTCGGCTCGGTAAAAATTTCACCGCTCTTCAGCACACTGAGCAGTGGCGTCAGCAGCAGAACGATCACCGCCAGGCTGACCAGAATGACCAGATGGTTGCTCGTGGCGCTCGGTTGAATTGCCGTTGTGCTGCGTCCCATGATTTGGATTTCCCCCTCTAAAATTCAGCTCCGTGCGGGCTGCGTTTGATTCCGCGCCGCTGCCGGCGCCTGGCGGCTTTCCAGCTCGGCGTGAATGGTTTCGGTCAGCCGCCGGAAGCGGTCTTTGAATTCGGTCCGGTTTTTGCTCGCGGACGCGCCCACCCACAGCACCTGCCGGCCGTGGCTGTCACCTACCGGCACGACCCAGAACCGGCTGTGCACCATGTAGAAAGCCATAATCAGGCCCAGGCCCATCAGGATGCAGCCTGCCCACACGGCCCACTGGCCCGGTTCGTAAGCGACCTGCAAGCCGGTGTAGTAACCCATCTCCAGCCCGCGTACCTGAAACGTGTAGGGAGATTCGCCGGGGTGGGAAAAGTTCGGGAAGCGCGGGAACAGCCACACTTTCGATTCGCCGGCGGTTTTCGATTCTACCAGGAGCTGGATGGCCGGGTTGTTCGGTTCCTGCGAACGCGTGCGAATCTGATTGCCGACGAGGACGAAATCAGGAACGAAGGCGGCCAGGCGCACGGTTGTGTTTTCGTCCAGTGCCGTCCGGCGGCCCGGGTACAGCTCCAGGGTGAGCGACCGCGTTGGATCAGCAGCCGCAGTGGCGGTGACCGTCACCTGCCCTACGTCGCCGGTGGAGCCGTAACTGGATTGGAAGAAGCGCAGGCCGCGGTAGACGAGCGGCTCGTTCACTTCGATCTCTTTTCGCAACACTTCGCGGCCGTCCTCCAGGACGGTCAGGTTGGTCCACCAGCGACGTGGCGTGCCGTCTGGGTAGTTCTCCTGTCCTGCGTCTTCACAGCGGATGGTGAAGGGCAGCACGTACTCGCTGCCATCGCGCCGCTCGATGCGATTGCTTTCCTCGGCTTGCGTCAGCGCGACAAATCCGCGCCAGCCCCACACCGCATCCACGATGCCCCCGGCCAGAATCAGCAGCAGGCTGGCATGGACCACGTAGGGCGCCAGTCGAGCCAGCCGGTGGCGTTCCACGTACAGCGAGTCTCCGCCATCCTTGCCCACCCGCTGGGGAGTCATCCCCATTTTTCGAAAGGCACGTTCGGCAGCTTCCAGACCCGCTTCGGGATTGCGGATGGGGATTTCCTCCTGGAGAGGGAGCGTGGCCTGAAAGTGCGGCTCGGGGCGCCGGTAGGGTCGGCTGAAAAACCGCCAAACTGCCGGAAACCGCTCAATGGAGGCGAGCACAATGTTGATACACAGTAGCCCCATCAGTGCGATGAACCACCAGGAGTGAAAGACGTCGGTCAGCCCCAGGCGGTCAAGCCACGCTAGTGTCTGTGCATCGTAGGTCCGCTCCAAGTTGGCGGGGTCGGTGAGCGGCCGTTGCAGGACGATCGTTCCAGCGGCGGAGGCCAGCCCGATGAGTATCAGAAGGATGATGCCCGTGCGGATGGAACTCAGAATCTTGTAGGGTTTCTGCAGTGCCGATCTCCGGCCAGCATTCATACATCCACCCCAAGAAAAACCGTTGATGAGAAACGCAACTCGGATGCCATAACGGGAGTGTGAGCCAAGTCCTTTGGTTGCTGCAGATTGCATCGCGCCTGTTGCCTTCTTCATCTTCGCTATGCGGCATATCACCCAAAGCCTCCGGCCCAAAGGCTGAATTCCCCGCAACCTCACAGCGAATTGTAGTCCAACGCCCAAGCTCACGTCTGGTAGAAACTCTCACCCTTCAATCAGTTAGGTTACCCAAATCCGCAATTTCCAGCGATGGCGCTTGGGCTGCTTATCGAGTGATTGAGAACAGCAACGGAGACCCTACGCATGGACTCGCGGCCGAAGATTCTGCTTGTGGAAGAGAACCCATTGCTGCGCTGGTGGATGCAAGGAAGTCTGTTGCGCGAGGGATTTTGGGTTGTTGCGCCATCCAACCCCGACGAGGCCACACGACTTGCAGGTGTGTTCGCCTTCGACGTTTTGATTTGCAACTGGCGGCTGTCAGACGGGCGCGACGGTTCAGAAATTCTGCTGGCGGCTCGCTCTGTGAATCCGGAGGTCTTCGCGGTTCTTATTTCTGCCGACGCGAATTCTGAATTGATCGAGCACGCGCGTTTGGCCGGTTTCCGCCAAGTGATTCGCAAGCCGTTTCCGTTGACCGCCATTTTTAGCGCGTTGGAAATGCGTGGCCTCCATCCCGCGCAGGCCGCGACACGGTGAGAAACTTGCCAGGTTCGGCCCTGGCGACTACGGAGGAAGCGATGAAAACTTACTGTTATTTCTGTGGAACACCGCTCACGATGCTGGAAGTTCTGATGGCCCAGTTTACGCACGGCTACCAGTGCCGGCATTGCTGGAACCGTCTGCGGGTGACTTCCGAGGCAGGCTGGCCGGGCGCCGGCATCGCCAACCAGCGGACTCCGGCAAGCCGGTCTCGCACCGCTCTACGGCCAGCAAAAAGGAGGGCGGCATGAGTCTGCTGAATTCCTATTCCTACGACGTCAGGCTGGAATGGAGCGGCCGCCGCGCTGGCAAAGCAACGGTCGAAGGTTTCCCGGAACTGGAAATTTCCGCCCCACCGGAATTCTCCGGCGAACCAGGAAAGTGGACCCCCGAGCACCTGCTGGTTGCCTCGGCGGCTAGTTGCCTGATGACCACCTTTCTCGCAATTGCTTCGCTTTTGAAATTCGAAGTGATAGGCTACCGCATGAAAGCTGTGGCGCGACTCGAAAAGGTTCCCGGCGAAGGATACCGCTTTACCGAGATAACCTTGCTGCCGGAAATCACCGTCGGCAGCTCGGACCTCGAGAGGGCCGAAAAGGCCGTGCGGCAGGCTGAGAAGCACTGCTTCATCAGCAATTCGCTCCGCGCCACGGTTCAGGTCGAGCCGCGGTTTACTGCCGCTGCGCTCGAACCGGCGCGCTGACGCCGGAATATGGCCGTTCCACAGAAACGATGGGACTCTCTGACCGGTTCACCGCCTGGCTGCGTCCCGCTGTCTATCTGGGCAACAATGCCCTGACGCTGCTTGGCGCCGTCCTGACCACCAGCTCAGCCGTCACCATGCTTGGCTTTTGGGCCTTCGAGCTGTTCGGCCACGGCCACGTCCATCCCTACATTGGCATTATTGTTTTCCTAATCCTGCCGGGCATTTTTGTACTCGGGCTGGTTCTGATTCCGACAGGCGCATTCTGGCGGCGCTACAAGCTGCGTGCCGCCGGTATTTTGCCGGACGTCTATCCCAAGGTGGACTTTCGCGAGCCGCTGCTGCGCCGGGCCGCCGGTCTGGTGGCTGTGGCCACCGTTTTGAACATCGCCATCCTCGGCACGGCCAGCTACCGCGGCGTCACCTACATGGACTCGGTGCAATTCTGCGGGCTGACGTGCCACACCGTCATGGAGCCGGAGTACACCGCGTACAGCAATTCGCCTCATGCCCGGGTGGATTGCGTGGATTGCCACATCGGACCTGGCGCCCCGTGGTTTGTGCGCTCAAAACTTTCTGGTGTGCGCCAGGTATTCGCGGTCGCTTTCAACACCTACAGCCGGCCCATTCCCACGCCGGTGCGCGAATTGCGCCCGGCGCGCGAAACCTGCGAGCAGTGCCACTGGCCTACCAAATTTCACGGCGACAAGTTTCTGGTTCGCACAAAATACTCTGAGGACGAGCAGAACACTCCGCTGACCACGGTTCTGGTGCTGAAAATCGGCGGCCGCACTTGGCAGAATTCTGTCGGCATCCATGGCCGGCATTTCGATGAACGCGAGCGCGTCACTTACATCACCACCGACGACCGCCGCCAGGTGATCCCCTGGGTCAGCTACATTGACGACGACGGCAAGGTGGTCGAATACACGGCCGATGACGTCGAAATCACACCGCAGGAGCTCGCCCTGGGCGAGCGCCGCACCATGGACTGCATGGACTGCCACAATCGCCCCACCCATATCTTCGAGCTGCCCGACCGCGCCGTAGACGATGCGATCACCGAGGGCCGCATCAGCCGCCAGTTGCCTTTTGTGAAGAAAAAAGCGGTTGAGCTGCTGACTGCCGAATACCCCGACAAGCCCGCTGCTCTCGCGCGGATTCACGCCGGGCTCACAGCCTTCTACCGAGAGAATTACCCCGAGATTTACCGCGAGCATCGCGGGCTGGTTGAGCTGGCTGCGCAGCAGGTTCGCGCCATCTATGACCGGAACATTTTTCCGCAAATGAAGATCACCTGGGGAACCTATCCCAATAATCTCGGCCATATGGATTTTCTCGGCTGTTTCCGCTGCCACGGCGGCAGCCATACCAGCCCGGATGGCCGTATCATTAATCCGGATTGCACCGCCTGTCACAACATCCTGGCCATGGACGACCCGAACCCGGACATTCTCACGCAGCTGGGGCTCGGCTCACCCTGAAGCTGTTGGCGGGCGGCAGGAGCAACGGGCGGAGTTGTGGAAAAACTTCCAGGAGCTGCACTGCTGATTGTCTTCGCTCTGGCCGACCCGGCCGCCGCGCAGGGCGAAATGTGCCTGGCCTGTCACAGCGACTCGGACCTGCGCTCCGAAAAGGGCCGCAGCATGTACGTGGCTCCGGCCAAACACCAGAATAGCGTCCACGGAGCGTTAGGCTGTACTTCCTGCCACACAACGATTACGGAGTTTCCGCATCCGTCGCGCATCCCGCGCGTGGATTGCTCGGCTTGTCATGGCGATGTGTTCGCGGACGTTTCGAACAGCATCCACGGCATGTTTGGCGCGGATTCCTGCCGAAACTGTCATGGCCCGCCACACGAAATCGGCCGCGCGGCAGAAGTTTCACCGCAGCAGTGCGCCTCGTGCCACGCCGGGGCCGTCGAACAGTACCAGTCCAGCATTCACGCGCGGTTCCGTGCCGCCGGCGATGCCCAAAGCCCGACCTGCCAGACCTGCCATGGGCCCACGCACAAAATTGTGTCCGCCCGCGATCCCGCTTCGCCCGTGGCGCGCAGCAACCTGCCAGAAACGTGCGGAGCCTGCCACGCCAACCCGGAATTCCTGGCGCAGCACGAAATTCCGTTTGCGCGGCCTATTGAGTCGTACCGGTTGAGCGTCCACGGCCGCGCTGTCGCTGCCGGCAACGAGCAGGCGCCCGGCTGCTCGGACTGCCATTCGAGTCACGCGATTCTGCCCGCCCGCGATCCCCGCTCAGCGATCAATCACTGGAATGTGCCGGAAACATGCGGAGCCTGCCACAGCGAGATTGGGAAGACTTACACCGAAAGCGTCCACGGACAGGCCGTCGCACGCGGCGTGCGGGGCGCGCCGGTCTGCACCGACTGCCACGGCGAACACACCATCCTGGCACCGAGCGAGCCGGAATCCCTGGTGAATCCAGCGCGCGTCTCCAGCGTCACCTGCGGCCACTGCCACGCCGATGAACGCCTCGCGCAACGTTACAACCTGCCGCTCGATAAGGTTCCCGCATTTGAAGACAGCTACCACGGCCTGGCCCTGCGCGCCGGCTCGCAGATTGTGGCCAATTGCGCTTCCTGCCATGGCGTGCACAACATCCTGCCGCCGTCCGACCCGCGCTCGACGATTCACCCGGCAAATCTTAGCGCAACTTGCGGCGCCTGCCATCCCGGCGCGGGCGAGCGGTTTGCCATCGGGCCCGTGCACGTGCGGCCGGCTTCGCCAAGCGAGCACCCCGTCGTCGCTTTCATCCGCATCACCTACTGGATTCTGATTCCGCTGACCGCGGGGTTCATGCTCTTTCACAACCTGCTGGACTTTCTGGCCAAGCTGATTCGAGGCCATTTCGTGCCGCGTACCGGCGAAACCCTGCCGCGCATGAACCTGCACTTTCGCATCGCGCACTGGCTCACCGCCGTCAGCTTCCCGGTGCTGGTGGTCACGGGTTTCGCTCTGAAATTCCCCGAGCAGTGGTGGGCGCAGCCGCTGCTTCATTGGGAAAGCCAGTTTGCGCTCCGCGGCACAGTCCACCGGGTGGCGGGCGTCGTGCTGGTGGTTTCGTTCTTCTACCACGTTGTGCACCTGATCGTGTCGCGCCGCGACCGCATCATTCTCCGCCATTTGCGGCCGGGCATCGAAGATGTGAAAACGCTGTGGGGCGCCATCTGCTACAACCTTGGCTTCGAGCCGGCGCGTCCACGCTTCGGTAAGTTCAGCTACGCGGAAAAAATTGAATACTGGGCTTTCATGTGGGGCACGGTGGTGATGGCCGTTTCCGGTTTTCTGCTCTGGTTCAACAATTTCACGCTGCGGTATCTTCCCAAGTGGGTCAGCGATGCAGCCACCGCGATCCATTATTACGAAGCCATCCTAGCAACTCTGGCGATTCTCATCTGGCACTTTTACATGACGATCTTCGATCCCGACGTGTACCCGATGGACATGGCCTGGCTGACAGGCAAGACGTCTGCAGAGCACGTCAAGCACACCCGCAGCATCGAATATATCAGCGCGCTGCAGCAGCAAGCGGCTCGCGCCAAAAATGCTGCGGCCCCGGCAAACAAAGACGAGGAGCGGCCGCACACGGCAGAAAAAGAATCCGCTGAACCGGATCAGGAGAAACGGTAACTCCCCGCCACGTCCGCACTGCCACCGGCCGGTTCTGGTCCGATTGGAAACCTGATTGCTCTCCTCACAGTTCCGGACGCTGCGAGTGCCGGATGCAAGCCCAACGGAGGTGGACAATGAAGCGCATTTTCAGCGGCACATTGATTGTTGCCCTGCTGGTGGTCCCGCTGTTGTTGATTGCCGGGCCGCAGGCCGCCGGAGACGCCAAGGCCGGCAAGGTGGTCTACGACCGAAAGTGTGCCTCCTGCCACGGCGCCAATGGTGAAGGTAAACCCGCGCTGGCCAAGGCCTTGAAGGTCGAAATCCGCGCTCTCGGCTCAAAAGAAGTGCAGGCTAAAAGCGATGAGGTCTTGGCCAAAGAAAGCAGCGAAGGCGTCGGCAAAATGCGCCCGGTAAAAGGTCTGAGCGAAAAAGATGTGGCCGACTTGGTGGCCTACATTCGCTCCCTGAAAAAGGACTGAACTTTCCTGGCGGAATTTGCCACATGCAAGGTGCGCACTGCGCCACAGCGCGCAGCCTGCGCGCCTTTTTGCCCTTGGCCTGCGATTTTGTCTCTCTAAATATCGAGCCTTGTGTACTCATTTCGGTTCCTTGTTTGCTTTTTCAGCGGCCACGAGGGGGACCAGATGTCATTTGCCACACGCTGCCTGAGAGCCCACCGCGGTCTTACATTTCTTGCGACCACTGTGCTGGCCGCGCTGTTCTGCGCCCTTTCTGGAATTGCTGCTCCGGCGCCGCAGCAATCGGCTGAGTCAGCCCCCGTGGCCAGGCCGCCGCATTTCGATGCCGGAGTCGAAATTCGCCTGCGCAACGAATCTCGCGACAACGCCGACTTTCAGCCACCCGACGACTTTGATAACTTCCTCGGCTATCGTTTGCGCATCAATCTGAAATTTTATCTGCACGATCATTTCACGCTTTTCATTCAGCCGCAGGACGTCTGGCTGGCCGACGCCGCTACCGACAAAGTCGTTCACGACCTGAACACCAATCTCCATCAGGCCTGGTTGGACTGGCGGCCAGCCGGCGGCACGCGATGGGAGTTGCGCGCGGGCCGGCAGGAATGGATTTATGGAGAAGAACGCCTGCTCGGCGCGTTTGGCTGGGACAACGTCAGCCGCTCGTTCGATGGCGCCCGGCTGCGCATCAAAGCCGGCGCCTGGTCAAACGATTTTCTCTGGGGCCGGCAGGTGAGCTTGCGGCGCGGCGGCGCGCGCAGCCGCGACGGCCATCTGGACATCTCCGGAGCCTACCTGAGTCGCGCCGTTGCGGATTCACCACGGCGATTTGAGGTCTACGGCCTTTTCCTGCGCGACGGCATGCGTATCCGCGGTGAACTGCAACTCGCGCCGGGCAGCACGCGCATCTTTACGGCGGGTTTCCGCTTCGTGAATCGTCCTGCCACGGGCTGGCGCTTTTCTCTCGAAAACGCCTGGCAGTTTGGCGAACGCGGACCCGATTCTCACCGTGCCGCGATGCTCATCGTGACGGCAGGACACGCCTGGGGCGGACGCTGGAAGCCTCGCTGGCAGATGGAATACGCCGTCGCCAGCGGTGACAACAATCCTGATGATGGCAAATCGCGCGAGTTTAACAACCTGTTCCCCACGAATCATCTCTGGTACGGTTATGCCGATTTGGTCGGGCTGCGCAACGTACACGCCCTGCGCAGCACAGCCGCCGTGGCGCTGCATCCAAAAGCCATCTTTGAACTCGACCTGCACGCTTTCTGGCTGGCTGCCGCGCGCGGCCCGTGGAGAAATGCCGGCGGGCGCGTGCTCGGCTTCGATCCCACTGGCCGCTCGGGTCGCGAAATCGGCCAGGAGGTTGACTTCACGCTGCGCCTGCCGCTGCACAAGCACCTGGATTTTCTCAGCGGCTATTCCGTATTTCTCCCCGGAGTCTTCGCCCGGCGCACCCGCGGCCCCGAAACCCACCATTTCGCCTACATCCAAACAACCTTGCGGCTTTGATTTGACGTTCTCTGCACTGGCGCGCTCGCTGTTGTCGAACGGCACTGCTTCGATCTGCCCGCGGCTTGCTGTAGGATTGATGTGCCTCCGCCAGCACCGCTGTCCAATGCAGATATAGGAGAGCGGCGTTGTGGTTCAAGGCTAATGTCCGTCTGCGGCGAGGGAATTTACCTGGTGAGATGAAGATCGCCTCCAGACTATCTTTGATCTTTTCGACGGCAATGGCCCTGGCTGCCTGCAGCGCAGCCCCGCCCGAGCCGTCCACACCTTCACCTGCCCCGCCACGCATTACTGTGGTTGCTGTGGGTGACATGCTTCTAGGCCGGAAGCTGGGCCGGCTGATGGCTGAGGCGCAGGACTTCACCCTGCCATTTCATTCGCTCGGGAAAGAATTGTCTGCGGCAGGCATCACTTTCGGAAATCTGGAAGGGCCGTTCTGCGAAGAGCCTCCTTACCCGGATGAAGGTATGGTGTTTCGCGTGCGCCCGCGCGCCGTCGAAGGGTTGCAGTTCGCCGGGTTTGATGTGCTTTCGCTGGCCAACAACCACGTGCTCGACGGTGGCTTCACTTGTTTGCGTTTCACACTCGGCCATCTTCGCGAAGCGAATATTCTGCCGGCTGGCGCTGGCGAAGATTTCGCGGAAGCGCACGCCCCGGTTATTATCGAACGCGCCGGCGTGAAGTTTGCTTTCCTTGCTTATACCTACGCCGAGTACAACGACACGCCAGGAGCCACCCGGCCGGTCGTAGCTGGGCGCCGGCCGGAAAACGTCCGGCGCGATGTGGCCGCCGCGCGCGAGCAGGCTGAAGTCGTCTTTGTGTCCTTGCACGATGGCGCGGAGTATAGCCGCCGCGTCGCCCAGGAGACCGAAGCGTTCGCACACGCGGCCATCGAAGCCGGAGCCGCGGCCGTCTTTGGCCATCATCCGCACGTCCCGCAGCGCGTCGAGCACTATCAAGACGGCTGGATTTTCTATTCGCTCGGCAACTTCGTCTTTCAGCAGCACACGCCTGGCACGCGCACCGGCCTGATCGCGCGACTGATTTTCGCCGGCACCCGGCTCGAAAAGGTCCAAGCCCTCCCTGTCTTTATCGAACACTTCTCACGACCGCGGCATGCCACTGCCAAAGAAGCCGCGGCCATCTTGGAATCAGTCGGTCTTGAAGATTCCACCGTCTGGGTTCGCGCAGAAGCACCGCCGGCGCCGGTTGCCAGTCAACAGTAGATTTTCTGCTGGCGCCGTATTGTTTTGCGACCGTGGGTGCTGCGTCGCATCTATAATGCGTGAGCCGGAAAGTCGCGTTTCACTGGTTGAAAGATGGCCTATCCACCGATTGAAAATTACGGAATCATCGGCGACCTGCACACCGCCGCGCTGGTCAGCCGGGAAGGCTCGCTGGACTGGCTCTGCCTGCCGCACTTCGATTCGCCCAGTGTGTTTGCCGCAATGCTCGACGACCGCTGCGGTGGCCGGTTCCGCATCGGGCCCGTCAGCGAGGACGTAACCTTCAAGCAGTTTTACCTGCCGGATACCAACGTCCTCACCACGCGCTTTCTCTCTCCCAAAGGCATTGGCGAAGTGACCGACTTCATGCCGGTTCATCCGGGTGCCCGGGAGCATCATTATGTTTTTCGTCGCGTGAGCACGGTACTGGGCTCGATGGCCTACCGTATGGAGTGCTGCCCGGCGTTCAACTATGCCCGCGACAAACACCAAACCACACTCACCCCGAACGGCGCCTGCTTTCACTCTCCGAAACTCAGCTTGAGTCTGGCCACACGCATCCCGCTGAAGCATCATGGCGGCGCCGTCACCGCCGAATTCACCCTGAAGGAGGGCGAATCGGCCACATTTGTTCTGCGGGACCAGCCCGCCGAAGAAGAATGTCCGCCGCCGGTTTCGGAGGACGAAGCCTTCCGCATGTTTCACGATACGGCGGAATACTGGCGCCGCTGGATCGCCCGCTGCACATACAAGGGCCGCTGGCGGGAAATTGTCAACCGTTCGGCGCTGGTGCTGAAGCTGCTGACATTTGCGCCCACCGGTGCGATCGTGGCCGCGCCTACCACCAGCCTCCCGGCGAATATCGGCGGCTCGCGCAACTGGGACTACCGCTACACCTGGATTCGCGACGCCGCGTTCACCCTCTACGGGCTGATGCGCATCGGTTTTGTCGAAGAAGCTGGTCAGTTCATGAACTGGATCGAAGCGCGCTGCCACGAGCTGGAGCCCGACGGCTCGCTGCTGGTGATGTACCGCCTCGATGGCGGGCACGACCTGACCGAGGAAACACTTGGCCATCTGGAGGGCTATCGCGGCTCGCGTCCCGTGCGCGTGGGCAACGCCGCGCAGAAGCAGTTGCAGCTCGATATCTACGGCGAACTGATGGACTCCGTCTATCTGTTCAACAAGTACGGCACGCCGATTTCCTACGACCTCTGGCGCGAGCTGCGCCGGCTTGTAGACTGGGTCTGCGACCACTGGCACAAACCCGACTACGGCATCTGGGAAATTCGCGGCGAACCCCGCCACTTCGTCTATTCCAAAGTCATGTGCTGGGTGGCGCTCGACCGCGGCCTGCGCCTCGCGCAAAAGCGTTCCTTCCCCGCGGACCACGGCCGCTGGCTGCGCTGCCGCGACCAGATTTATGAAGACGTGATGGCGTGCGGCTGGAACAATGACCGGCAGGCGTTCACGCAGTTCTACGGCGGACAGTCGCTCGATGCCGCCAATTTGATTATGCCGCTGGTGTTTTTCATGTCACCCTCGGACCCGCGCATGCTGAAAACGCTGGAAGCCATCCGGAAGTCACCTTCGAAGGGCGGCCTGGTAGCCGATTCGCTCGTCTATCGCTACACCGCTGCAGAAAACGTTGACGGACTCGGCGAAGACGAGGGCACTTTCAACATGTGCACCTTCTGGCTGGTGGAAGCCATGACGCGCGCTGGAAAAGCTGATCCCAAGCTGTTGCAGGAAGCAAGGCTTAAATTCGAGCGCATGCTGGGCTACGCCAACCATCTCGGGCTTTTCGCCGAAGAAACCGGCCCGCGCGGCGAAGCGCTGGGTAATTTCCCGCAGGCGTTTACGCACCTGGCTCTTATCAGCGCCGCGTTCAATCTTGACCGCGCCCTTGGCGGCGAGCGCGGAGCCGGCTAGAGGGTTGGGCGGGCGATCGCAGCGTCCTCAGGAATCCGGCATCTGGCCCGGGCCGATGCAGACGCCGTTGATGTAATTGAAGTAGGCGACCGTCATCACCGTTTGGTAGAGAGCATTCTCGTCGCATCCGGCATCAAGCACTTCCTGTGCGCCGGCCTGCGTCAGTCCCTGCGGATTGCAGGGGAGCTCGTCGGCCAACTGGAACTGGACTGTTTCCTCCTTGCCCACCGGAGCGCCCAGGTAGTTCGTCGCCTGCTTCCGCGCAAGCTTTTTTCCACGCCCAGATCGCGCAGGACTTCCGTGTGCGCGGCCACGCGGTAGGATGACGAATTGATCCCGCCCCTCACCATCCCGATCTGTTCCTTCAGGACCGGGGACAGCCCTCCCTGCCTCGTCTCCTGGTCGCCCAGTGCCAGTTGTTCCACCCCGGTCGAAGGTTCGCATCCGACCGCGCGAAAGTAGTTGGGCAGGAAACCGAACTCGCGCTGGATTGTTTGGGGCGCTGGCCGCAGTGCCGGGGCGGTTTCCTCAGGGGCAGGAAGCTTGATGAACGACATTCAGGCACCTCATGCTTGGCACTTTGTTCGCTTCCGGATGATGAACGGCAGTGTGCGGGCCGCCACTGCCCTGTGCAAGCCAGAGGCGCCGCGAAGATCAGGCGGGGCTGGAGCGAGTTTTCTCGAAGAGTTCTATCAACACCTTGCAGCCCTGGGGGGAAACGGCAAGAAAGAAATTCACCCACGTGTCGTTTGCGCCCTCACGCGCGGCCGCATAGACTGGTCGGACTCCACGGGCCCGAAGAATTGTTGTCGCGCGGTCAACGCTCGAGACCGGATACTCCACCTGCTGGATGCCTTCCCCGATCTTCTCCAGAAATCTTGCAATCACGCCTCCGCCGGTGCGCGTTGTCAGAATATCCAGCCGAGCATCGCCCGCATGCAGCTCGAATTCTTCCGCGTCCTGGTCGGCCGGGACGCGGGCCAGTTGAGGATGGCCCCAGGCTTCGCGAATGCTCCGAAACGTTTCACGATGCACCGCCACACCAACCGTCGGCGGGCCGACCAGCAAGCTGGCAAATTCTGCATCTTCTCGCCAGCCACTCACCACCGAATCGCCCAGCGCACGCCCGTGCCGGTAGAGTTCCGCTGCTGCCTGCTCGCGCGCGCCGGAATCGGCCGAGTGCAGCCGGCCAATCCACTGCTGCATCTTACTCACCGGAAGCCTCCGGAAAATCTCGCGCCGGTTTCTGAGCTGACTTGATTCCTTCCTGCTGCGCACGTTCTAAGGCCCTCTGTTCCGCCTTTGCGGCGGCTATCGAGGCAATCACGGCGGAGGCCAGCACGCCGGCCACCACGCCCAGCGACAGGCCGATTGGAATGTGCACCCAGTTCACAATCATCATCTTTATGCCGATGAAAATGAGCACGACCGAAAGTCCGATGCTCAAATAGCGGAAATACGGCAGGATGCCTGCCAGCAGAAAATAAAATGCGCGCAGGCCCAGAATGGCGAAGACGTTCGAGGTGTAAACAATGAACGGGTCGCGGGTGATCGCGAAGATCGCAGGGATGGAATCCACGGCGAAAGCCAGGTCCGTCGTCTCCACCACCAGCAGGACCAGAAACATCGGCGTGGCATAAAAGATTTCGCCCCGGCGGACAAAAAACTTCTGCCCTTCGTAGTTCTCGGTCACGGGAACGTACTTGCGCGCCCAGCGGAACAAGGGGTTCTGTTCCGGATGGATATCTTGCGGCTTGTGCCGCAGCATCTTGATGCCTGTGTAGACGACAAATGCGCCAAAGACGTACAGCACCCAATCGAATCGGTTGATCAATTCCACACCGAGCCAGATCATCAGCCCGCGCATCACGAGCGCGCCCAGAATCCCCCAGAACAGCACTCGGTGCTGATACCGCGGCTCCACGCCGAAATACTGGAACAAGACGACGAAAACGAATATGTTGTCCACGCTGAGCGATTTTTCGATCAGGTAGCCGGTCAGAAACTCCAGCCCCTTCTGATGGCCGCCGTAGTACCAGATGCCGGCGTTGAAGAGCAGCGCCAGCACCACCCACACGATACTCCAGGCAGTCGCTTCGCGCAGGGAAATGGCATGCGCCTTGCGATGAAAGACGCCCAGGTCCAGCGCCAGCATCAGCAGCACAAAGATGTTGAAGGCGATCCAAAGCGCGAGTGTGCCCATGGTCAGCAACCGGCAGGCAAGTATACGCGAGGTTTCACAACCGGGTCAGCGTGCGGGCGGTTCCGCATTCAGGTTGCTCAGCTCGATGCGTGCGGTCGCGCCGGCGCGGACTTCCACCGGCACATCCCAGCGCAGGCGCGCGTCGCCGGCAATGGCCTCGTTTTCGAGTGTGCTGAGCCAGTAGCGCCCCGGCGCCACGTGCACGAAGCCGGCGCGACCGTCGAGGTCGGTTTCCGTGCGCGCGGCCAGATAGCGCGTTTGCGCCAGCTCGAGCGCCCGGTTGCGCACGCGGCGGCGGCGGTCAGCTTGCTCGCGCCGCCAGCGCTGCTCGGCGTCCAAGTGCGTCAGGTAGATGTCAATTCCGTCTTTCGTGTGCGGGGTGGATTCAATGGTTTTGCGGATTCGGTCCAGGTACTCCTGCTTTTCCCGCTCGTATTTTTCCGGATTTCGTTCGCGATCTCGCTCATCGTAGTTCGCCCGCGGAAACCCGACAGTCACGTCGCCGGCATTGCGCGCGAGATAGGCTTCGAAGAACTCGGGCACGCTGAGAATGTCGTCGGCCGTCAGGCCGCGCGTGAAATCAGTTCCGGAAAGCTGCGCGGTCCGCTTCTGCCGCATCCACTGTTTCAGTTCCGGCGAAACCTTCAGTCTATCTAGGAACGCGTCGAAATCGGGCCGCGGTTCGGCTTCCTCCGCTTCGGTCTGAATTTCCGAAAAGCTCTTTGTCAGCAGGAAGACGGGCAGCTTGCGCACCGGCTCGGAGCGCCCGGCAGTGGGCGTGGCGCGCACGACGAATTCCAGCGTGCCGGTCTGCGCATTCAAATTTGCAGCGAGAAGAAGACCAACAACCGTGCAGGATAAAGCGACGAGCTGTCTCATGCGCTCATCCTAACAGAACCGGGCGGCGATGCCCACGGGAGCGCATGCCAGGTTCGCTCACAGCAACCGGAAGTCCACCTGAATGGTCACCTCGCTGGCCACAGGCCGGCCATCCAGTCCAGTTGCCGGATTGAACTGCCAGTCCTTCACTGCTTCGATGGCCTGTTCATCCAATCCCAGGCCGACGCCTTTCAGCACCCGAATGTTCGTCGCTTTGCCTTCCGGAGTCACCACCACGGCCAGCAGCACCACGCCTGCATATTTCGACTTGCGGGCCTCTTCGGAATACTTCGGACTCGGGCAATAGCGGCAGGTTGCTTCTGAGCGAATTGTTCGCCGGCCCGAGCCCGGCCGGCCGCCTCCGGTGCCCCATCTTTCCCCTTCTAGGTAACCTCCCCCGGAGCCTTTATCGCCAATGCCCGTGCCGTCTGTGCCGCGTCCGAGGCCCGCCCGGCTGCCGGGCCCGGCGGAAAAATTCACGAGCAGCTCCATGGGATTGCCGATATTGGTGAACGGAGGATTTGGCACCGCCAGCTCCTCCGGTCCGAGCACCGTCGGCTGTGAGTGCAGAGCGGGATTTGGGTTTTTGATGCGCGGCGTGGGCGGCACCAACTGTATGCTGGCAAACGGCGGCAGGCTGCCGCGTGTCGGCGGCTCGGCTTCGTGCTGACCGCCGGCGCCGCCGCCTCCGGATTTTTCACCGGAGCTTTGCGGTGGCAACAGCATTCGGCGGTGGTAGATGATTGGAGGCTGGTCCAGCAATTCCCACACCGGGCCGCGAGAAAGCTTACTAGTCGGCAGGCTCAGCAACATTCCGACTGCGAAAAGGTGCAGCAGTACAGAAATACCGTGCGCCCGCCGGCCATCGGGTATGGCCGGTTCGCTGGCCCGCCGTGCAAAACCGTCGAGGTGAAAGTTGGATCTTGCCGATGCGGGTGTGAACAAGTTGGACAGAACTCGCGTCAACCGCCGCCGTCGAATCGCAAGCTGATTTTCATTGGGGCGAACATCGTTGCTCATCGCGGGCTCGCTTCTTTATGGTGATTCGAACACTGAGATTCCGCGAGGCAGGAAAAAGGATGCTTGTGCTACGGAAGGAAGCTCAATAGAGCCGAAAGTTGACTTCGATCATCTGCTCAACAGCAACCGGCTTACCGCCGGGGCCGATGGCCGGCTTGAAAATCCAGGTTCGCACCGCTTCGATAGCTTTCTCGTCCAGTCCCAGTCCCAGTCCCTTCACCACCTGAATGTTTGTGGCCTTGCCTTCCGGGGTGATGATGGCTTTCAGCAGGACCGTGCCCTGGTATTTTGCCTTGCGCGCTTCTTCAGAATATTTTGGGTCGGGGCAGTATGCGCAGGCCGGATACCCGACGCCTCCGCGCCCGGGCCGGTAGACTCCGCCGCCGAATCCGCCGCCTTCACCCGGTCCGAGCCCGCCGCCGGTGCCGCTGCCGATGCCGCCGCCTGCACCGGTGCCGATGCCGCCGCCCGACCCTGGCCCCCCCGAGCCGGTAATCAACTTCTGCAACGGGTCGCCCCAGTTCGGCAGGTTGTTGCTGGCAACGCGCACATCCGGCGGGCCAATCAACGTGGGCTCGATGGCCAGTTTCGGGTCGGGATTTTTCGGCGCGGCCAGCGGTTTGGCCAGTTGCTTTACGTCAAAGCGAGGCAACCGGCCCTTCGTCGGAGGCACCGGGTTGCGTTCGCCGCCGCCACCGCCGCCGCTGGGCTTGTCGCCGCCAGGCGGCAGCGTCAGCTTGTATTCGCCAATATCAATGGGCACAACTTCCCGACTCTTTGCTTCCGTGGTCGTCTGAATCTCCCCAACGACAGGAGCAATCACCAGAACGGCCAGCAGCAGGTGGAAGACCAGCGATACCGCCTGCCCTTGCTTAAACGTTTCGTTGGGTGCCCAGATGTCTTTCACCTCAACGGGCTTTGAGGTCACTTTGAGCGGCGGCAGTTTCGGCGGCGCCACCAGGTCGCGCAGGTTTTGCCACAGAATGCGATACCAAGGTTGCCAGGCGACCATCATCCTCCCGTCGGGCGTACCCCGCCGCAAATTCGGCGGCACCTTGCGGAAAAGTTCTCTCAGATTCTCCTGAAAGCCGGCGCCGAAGCTCATCGCGCCCAGCGAAGACGGTGCATTGGCGGGCACCTTCACGGGCCGCTCGCTCAGGTACTCTTTCAGGCGGGAAAAAAAACCTTTGGCCCAGGGCTCGCTGGGCACGAGGAACTTGGGCATCCTGTCAGTTCGCGGCGTCTTGGGGTCCATCGCAGTTATCACGGTCTGAGGAGTCTGGAGCCGCCTTGCATCGTTAATTTAGATTCAAGCGAGCAAAAAAGGATGTCCCGGCGCCTCCGGCTGACAGCCTTCCCGATTCATTGTAACATAGGGATCTCAGCGCCCATGGTTAGTTTCCATCCTCGGAACCGGGCCGTCAAGAACTACAAGGCCATTTCATGACCAAGCTGCGCGACTTCAAAGCCACACTGAATCTGCCGCGCACAACGTTTCCTATGAAGGCCAGCCTGCCGCAGTCCGAGCCGCGGCAATTGGCCGAGTGGGACCATATCCGTCTATATCACCGCATTCAGGAAGCCCGCAAAGATGCTCCGCTCTTCGTCCTGCACGACGGCCCGCCCTATCCGACCGGCGAGATCCATCTCGGCACGGCCCTGAACAAAATCTTGAAAGACATGGTCGTCAAGTCAAAGACCATGGCCGGCTACCGCGCCCCCTACGTGCCGGGCTGGGATTGCCACGGTCTGCCCATCGAAACACAGGTGGAAAAGGAACTGGGTCCGCGCAAAGCCTCGGTGCGCCCGGAAGAATTCCGCCGCATGTGCCGCGAATTTGCCGCCCGCTTCGTGGACTTCCACCGGCGCGATTTCAAGCGCTTGGGAGTATTCGGGTGCTGGGAAGACCCCTACCTGACGATGAGCAACGACTTTGAAGCCTGCATCGCCGAAGCGTTTCTCTTCTTCGCCGAAAAGGGCTACGTCTATCGCGGGCTGAAGCCGGTCTACTGGTGCATCTACAATCGCACTGCGCTGGCTGAGGCCGAAGTCGAGTACGAAGATCACACCAGTCCTTCCATCTGGGTCGCGTTTCCCGTCGTGCGTGATGGCATCAGTTCGACGTTCGGCGAAAATACCAGCGCGCTGGTCTGGACCACCACTCCGTGGACCCTGCCGGCCAACCGCGCCCTGGCCTTCCATCCCGACCTCGACTATACGGTGATGGAAACCGACAAAGGTTCGCTGCTTGTCGCCGCCGACCTGGTTTCCGCGATCGCCAATCAGCTCGGACTGAAGCCGAGGCGCGTGCGCGGCTCTTGGAAGGGCAGGGAACTCGAAGGCATCGAATTCCGCCATCCGTTTCTGGAGCTGCGCGTGCCCGCGGTGCTGGCCGATTACGTTACGCTTGAGCAGGGCAGCGGCATCGTTCACACTGCACCGGGACACGGCGCCGAAGACTTCTACACCGGACAGAAATATGGCCTGGAAACCTACGCGCCCCAGGACGACGACGGCCGCTTCATCGAGGGCTTGCCCGAATATAAGGGCAAAACCGTTTTCGAGGCCAACGAGCCTATCGTCGAGCTGCTGCGCCAGCGCGGGGCGCTGCTCGGCGCAAGCACGCTCCGACACAGCTATCCCCACTGCTGGCGCTGTCACCAGCCGGTCATCTTCCGCGCCACAGAGCAGTGGTTTATCAACCTGGAGCACGCGCAGTTGCGCCAGCGCGCGCTGGAAGAAATCAGAAAAGTCCGCTGGATTCCCGCTTGGGGCGAGGAACGCATCCACTCGATGATAGCCGGACGGCCCGACTGGTGCATCTCGCGCCAGCGCGTGTGGGGTGTGCCGCTGGTGGTCTTCTGGTGCGAGCAGTGCGGCGCGCGGCTGGAAGATTACCAGGCATTGCGCAACGTGGTCCACTGGTTCGAGCGCGAGGGGGCCGACGCCTGGTACGCCCGCACGGCCGAAGAGCTGCTGCCGCCGGGCACGCGCTGCAAGTGCGGTGCGGCGCGCTGGCGCAAGGAAACCGACATTCTCGACGTCTGGTTCGAGTCCGGCTCCTCGCACCTGGCCGTGCTCGACCCGGCGAAAAAGGAATGGCCGGCAGATCTGTATCTGGAAGGCCCGGACCAGTATCGCGGCTGGTTCCACAGTTCCCTGCTGGTGGCCATCGGCGTGCGTGACCGCTCCCCCTACCGGGCGGTGGTCACGCATGGCTGGACGCTCGACGAGCATGGCCGCCCTATGTCGAAGTCGCTCGGCAACGTCATCTTGCCGCGCGAAGTGTGCGAGAAGTGGGGCGCCGACCTGTTGCGCATCTGGGTGGCTTCGCAGGACTATCACGCCGACCTGCGCATGTCGGAACGCGTCCTTGCACAACTATCCGAATCCTACCGGAAGATTCGCAATACCTTCCGCTTCGCCCTGGGCAACCTTCACGACTTCGAACCCGCGCGCGACGCCGTGCTGCCCGGCCAAATGCAAGAGATGGACCGCTGGATGCTCTATCGCGCCGCCGAACTGGTGGCGCGCTGCCGGCGCTGGTACGAGGAGTACGAATTCCACCGCGTGTTTCACGCCGTGCACGATTTCTGCGTCGTGGACCTGAGCGCGTTTTACTTCGACGTACTGAAAGACCGCCTGTACACGTTTGCTGCCAGCGACCCGCGGCGGCGCTCGGCGCAGACCGCCGTGTACTGGATCGCTCACGCGCTGGTGCGTTTGATTGCGCCGGTGCTGACCTTCACTGCCGAGGAAATATGGAAGCATCTGCCGCGCCGCACCGAAGATCCGGAAAGCGTCCACATCGCGCTGTTTCCGGATGACGGAGCCCTCCACGCGGAAATCGCCGAATCGCAGGTTGCCAACTGGGAGCGCCTGCTGCGTGTACGCGAGGTAGTGCTGCGCGCGCTCGAGCAGGCCCGGCAGTCGAAACAACTCAACGCGTCACTGGAAGCACGCGTTGTGCTCGGCGCCAGCGGTGAGCTGGCCGGTTTGCTGCGCGAGTACTTCGCGGTGCTGCCCGCACTGTTCATCGTTTCGCAGGTCCAACTGACCGGTCCGACGCCCGCCGGTCAGCCCTCAGGACAGATGTCCGACCTGTCGGTTACCGTGCAGCGCGCCGAGGGGCAGAAATGCGAACGCTGCTGGAACTACTCGGTGCGCGTGGGCGAAAGTGCCGAGTTTCCCACGTTGTGCGAGCGCTGCGTGCCGGTGGTGAGCGCGCTGGAACGCAGTGCGGCTAGCTGAGATGACCCGCATCCTGCGCGCAGGCTGGTTCTGGCTGGCGTTCGGCGTAGTCGTGGCCGACCAACTCACGAAAAGTGTGGTGCTGCGCTCCACTAAGGAAAATTACAGCCGCGAAATCATTCCCGGCTTTTGCAATTTGGTGCACACGCGCAACCGCGGCATCGCCTTCGGCCTGTTTTCCGAGTTGAGTTCACCCTGGATGACTCTGGCGCTGGTTGTCTTTTCCATTGCGGCGATGGGCGTTCTCGGATGGCTGCTGGCGAGCGGCCGTGCCGGCCACCGGCTGAGCCGCACGGGCATCGCGCTGATTCTGGGCGGTGCGGCCGGCAATCTGGTGGACCGGCTGCTGCACGGCAGCGTGGTGGATTTCATCGAACTCTACGCGGGGGATTTTCACTGGCCGGCGTTCAACCTGGCGGATTCGGCAATCACCATCGGCGCGGTGCTGGTGGCAATCGAGTTGCTCTCCAGCCGATACCACGCACACCACGAAGTGTGATCACCGGCGCGGTATTCGAGAACTACTGAGCAATGTTTCCGGTTCTGTTTCAATTCGGCGGCCTGACCATCCACACCTACGGTGTGTTGGTGGCAGCGGGCGTGCTGGCCGGGCTGTGGCTGGCGCGGCGTCGCGCGCAGGCCGCCGCCGTGGACCCGGAGCGCGTCTGGAACCTGGGCATATACATGGTGCTGGCCGCTCTGGTCGGTGCGAAGCTGTGGCTCGTTGCCGTGTACTGGGACTACTACGCGGCGGACTGGCGGGAGCTGTTCAGCCTGACCACACTCCAATCCGCCGGGGTTTTTTACGGTGGATTTTTCGCCGCGCTGCTGGTGGCGGTATTCTACGTGCGCTGGGCGAAGCTCGAGTTTCTCACGATGGCCGACATCTACGCCGCCCCGCTGGCGCTGGGTCACTCCATCGGCCGCCTGGGCTGTTTCACTGCTGGCTGCTGCTGGGGCAAGCCCACCGGCGCCGCCTGGGCAGTGACGTTCACGAACCCGCACGCGGCCGAACTGGTCGGTGTGCCGCTGAACCGCGACCTGCATCCCACCCAGCTTTACGAGGCCATCGCGAATTTCCTGATTTTTCTCGCGCTGCTCGCCGTCTGCCGCCGACAGCGGTTCACCGGGCAGGTCTTCGCCGCATACGCGATTCTCTACGGTATCGCCCGCGGCACCATTGAGTTTTTCCGCGGCGACCCTGATCGCACTTTGCTGCTCGACGGCCAGCTCTCGCTGATGCAAATCGTCAGCGTCGCGTTGATTCTGCTCGGCCTGTGGCTGTGGTTTCGCAGCCGACCTCCTTCAGAGGAATCACAGCGATCGTGACCCGTGGTTTGTCAACTGGCTCCACTGGCTCAGTTTTTCAGACGATTGCAGTGGAATCTGAAGCTGCCGGGCAGCGGCTCGACCGATTTCTGGCCGGCCGCTTGCCCGGGCTGAGCCGCACGCGCATTCAGGAGCTGATCAGGCAAGGCCGTGTGCGCATCGCGGGTGAGTCTACGCGTGCCTCGCGTAAAGTTTCTGCCGGCGAAGTCATCGAGCTGGAAATTGTCTTCCGGCCGCCGCTGCGTGCCACGCCAGAACCGATTCTGCTTGACATCCTTTACGAAGACGACGACGTGATTGCCGTGAACAAGCCCGCGGGCATGGCCGTCCACGCTGGCGCCGGCAGCGCCACAGGCACCCTGGTGAATGCCCTGTTGCACCGCTACGGACGGCTTTCCGTTGAAGGCGGTACGCTTCGGCCGGGCATTGTGCACCGGCTGGATAAGGCCACCTCCGGCGTGGTGCTGGTCGCCCGAAACGACGCGGCGCACCGCGCGCTAGCCGAGCAATTCCGCCGCCGCGAGGTCGAGAAAATTTATGTCGTTCTCCTGCACGGCAGATTGAAAAGCACCGCCGGACGCATCGAGCTGCCCGTGGCGCGTGACCTGCGCCGCCGCGTTCGCATGACCACCCGGCGGCGCGAGGGACGTGCGGCCCGCACAGACTGGCGCACGCTGCTGGCGATGGATGGCTTCACGCTGGCTGAGGCGACGCCGCACACCGGCCGCACGCATCAGATTCGCGTTCATTTTTCCGCGCTGGGGCATCCGGTTGCAGGCGACACGCTATACGGCGCGCCGCGCCAGGTTCGAGCTGGCAGCCAAACCCTCCCGCCGCTCGGACGCAACTTTCTCCATGCTGCGCGCATCTCGTTCTTGCAGCCGCGCACTTCGGTGCCGGTGACCGTGCGTGCTCCGCTGGCCACGGAGCTCCGGGACTACCTGAAGCTGCTGGCGGCCGCTGTCGGAACCGCACCGACCTCCGTTGACCGTGTCCTGCAGGACTACTTATAATTTGTTGCAGGAGTGAGCCGATGAGGGTGTGCACCAGATTGGCGTTTCTGCTGGCTGCGGGGCTGATTCTTTCCACCGACCTAGCTGCGCAGCAGCCGGCGCCGCCGCCCGCGGCGCCGGAACGAGGCCAGCAGCCCATCGTCACCACGGTGGATTTAGTCAACATGGTGTTTACAGTCACCAACCGCCGTGGAAAATTCGTCACCGACCTCGGCAAGCAGGACTTTCAAGTTTTTGAAGAGGGCGAAGAGCAGCAGATTGAATTCTTCAGCCAGGAGACCGACCTACCCCTGCGCATCGGCATGCTGCTGGATACTTCCAACAGCATCCGCAACCGCCTCCGCTTCGAACAGGAAGCAGCGATTGATTTTCTGCATTTTGTGATTCGCCGGAAAAAGGACCAGGCCTTTCTGATGACTTTCGATAGCGAACCCGCCGTCGTTGAGGAATACACCGACGACGTGGGCACGCTGCAGGAAGCTATCCTGCGCCAGCGGGCCGGCGGAGCCACGGCGCTCTACGACGCTATCCATTACGCCTGCAGCCAGCGGTTGATGCAGCCGCCACCGCCGCAGGGCGACAATCCTGAGGTGCGGCGGATCCTGGTGGTCATCAGCGACGGCGAAGACAGCATGATTTACGGCAAGTCTCTCCGTGAAGCCCTTGACGCCTGCCAGCGCGCCGAAGCCGCCATCTATGCCATCAGCACCAGCACCGACTGGATGGCCTTCCGCGGAAGTGACAAGGAACAGGCGCCTGAAAAATATCACTTCACCCAAGGCGACAAGATCCTCCGGCAACTGGCAGAAGAAACTGGTGGCCGTGCCTTCTATCCCTACCGCCGGGAAGACTTGGCCGAGTCGTTCACCGACATTGGCGAGGAGCTCCGCAGCCAGTATTCTTTGGCTTATGTGCCTACCAACCGCATCGCCGACGGCCGCTTCCGCGAAGTGGAAATTAAAGTCAAACACAAGAACCTGACTGTGCGTTCGCGCAAGGGCTACTACGCGCCGCGGCCGGTGCAGCATCGCCGTATCGTGACCGACGATTCCGCGCGAAAGTAGAAGTCAGAAGGCAGAGATCAGGAATCAGAGGGCTGCCCTGCTAGCGGTTGTCCCGGCTGCCGCTGGCGTAGTAGCCCTTGCGTGCCAGCACCTTCGTTCCGCCACGGTTTACTTTTACCTGCAGCTTGCGGAATTTACTGTCGCGGCGGCTGTTCGCCGAGTAGTAGCCGAGCGTGTACTGATTGCGCAGCTCTTCGGAGATCTGCTCAAAGGCTTCATCGAGCCTTTTTTCGTCGCGCACGAAAATTGCACGGCCGCCGGTCTCCTCGGCCAGTTTGCGCGCCACGCCCGAGCCGCTCGGGCCGCCGAACCCGTAGTAGCCCGGGTCGGAGATCATGATGAAGTGGATGACCGTGTCGCTTCGCTGCGCCGCTTCCAGCGCGTCTTCCAGCTCCATGCGGCTGCCGGCGTCCACGCCGTCAGAAAGAATGACCAGCGCCTTGCGTCCCGCCTCGTTGCGGAGTTTTTCCCGGCAGGCCAGCCAGATCGCGTCATAGAGTTTCGTGCCCACCGGCCCCGAGCGCGCTACCGGGCCGTCGGGCAGCGGCGCATTAATGCGTGCGCGATGCACGGCCGCCTCGAGCTGTTCGGTCGATGCAGTGAAGTCGATCAGCAGGTCCACGTTCACGTCGAAGGTGATGACAAACGCCAGGTCGCCCTTGCGCATCACGCGCTCGAGAAACCGCGAAGCAGCCACCTGCTCCTCATAGAGCACACGCCCCTGGCTGATGCTGGTGTCCACCAGCAGCCCGAGCGTGATGGGCAGCGCCGTCTCCCGGGAGAAGAATGCAATCTTCTGTTCCTGGCCGTCTTCGAAGATGCGGAAGTCCTCTTCGGTCAAGTCGGTGACGAGTCGCTTATTCTTGTCACGCACGGTGACGAACAGGTTGACGAGCTGCACTTCGGCGCGGATCGGTTCCTGCGATTCCTGCTCTGGCTGCTGCGGTGGCCGCGGCTGGGGCATCTGCGTCGCGGGAACCGCCGGCCACGCCAGCGTGGCGCACACTGCAACCGCTAATATCGCTCTGGAAACTCTGCCGGGGGCCCTTTTCGCCTGCACGGTATAATTTCTCCGGGGGTAGACTACAACCTGTCCCCTCGGGATTGGATGCGTGCAGCGGTCTCCCAGCAAACCACAACCCGGCGTTCCGCGGCACGCTCTAATCCACAGAGGCATCGTACCTGATTTGCTATGCGCGTGTGGCCCTCATTCCCGGCGCTGGTTCTGGCAGCGCTCCTGGTGTGGCCCGCCGACGGAGGCTGGCAGAAGAACGCGTCCAGCCGTGCCCACGACGATTTAGGACTCGTTGTAGTTCCCGTCACGGTTAAAAACGCTGCCGGCGAATTTCTTCACGACCTTCGCCGGGAAGAGTTCCGCATTTTCGAAGACGACGTGGAACAGGAGATCCAGTTCTTCAGCACCGATCCTCTCCCGTTGATTGCCGTCGTCCTGATTGACAACGCGTTGCGGGGAAAACAGGCTGAGATGGTACAGCAGAGCCTGGGTGCGATTGCCGGCGGATTTGGCCCATCCGACCAGGTTGCGCTGGCCACATTTGAAACCTTCTTCCGCCAGGAAAGTGATTTTATTTCCGACAACGACCAACTGTACGACCGGCTGCGCGCGCTCGACCTTTCCGCGGAGTCCGCTCGACACGGCGGGCCTCTGGCGAATCCGCCCCGGGTGAACACTGCCCCGGCCGGTGGTCCGCCGCAGGATTTGCGCAGCGGTTCCGGTGCGCCTTCGAAGAATCTGGATGATGCTATCTTCGAGGCGGCGCAGCTTCTGCGTGAGCCGGCCCGCGACCGCCGCAAGCTGATTCTGGTAGTGACCGATGGCGCCAACTCGCGCAACAACACAGTCAGCTTTGACCGCGTGGTGCGCAGTTTGTTGTATCTTGGTGTCACCGTGTACGCTGTGGGCGTAAACCCGGGCATCCTGCGGCGCGAGTCGAATGTGCTGGAGCGCTACACCTATCGCACCGGCGGCGAAGCCTTCTACGCCGAGAACCGCCGCGAAATCGAAAACTACTATGGCCTGATCACTGAGCAGGCTCGCTACGCCTACACGCTCGGCTACACACCGCGCAATACCGACCGCGCGCGAGAATATCACTCCTTGGAAGTGCGCGTGCGGCGGCCGAACCTCACCGTGATCGCGCGCGACGGTTATTTTGTCAGCGCCCTTCCCTGATCGCACGCGCGAAAAGAATTTTTTTGTTGCCATGAAATCATTCGCGCAATTTCCCCTTGACATCATTTCACACTGCCCGTATAGAGAGGACAAGGAAACGCATGCTCACATGAAATGTCTGTGAGCTGTCCGCGTTTCGAGGGGAACAGAAGAAAAAAGGAGACAATGCGCGATGGCCAAAGAAGCAAAGAAGGCTGCGAAGAAGGGTAAGAAGTCGGCCAGCAAAGGCAGGAAGGGTAAGAACGGCCGTAAGTAAGCAGCCTTCGCCAAGAAGGATAGTTCCCGGCGGGGCGCAGCAAGCGCCCCGCTTTTTTATTTTCCAAGCTCGTCTGCCAGGATGATCCCAGCTCACTGCGCTTGGACTGCGAGGTTTTGCGTCGCGGCAGCAGGCCCGGCGGGCGCCGCCAATGCCGAAAACTATTCTTCCGATGGAACGATGTTTGCCGGTTGTTCGTGCTCGGGGCAGACCGGCTGAAACTCGCAATAACGGCACCAGAAACCGCTCTTGGCAGGAAACTCTCCGGCGCGGATGTCAACGGCGACTTCCTGCACGGTGTCTTGCGCTTCCGCGAGTGCTCTCTCGTCCCTCGTGGTAGCCACCGCGTCGTTCGTGCTCAAGTTGTAGAACACCAGCCGCACCGGGTCGTAGCCCAGCACCTCCCGCGCGCCCAGCGCGTACAGGCTGAGCTGCAGACTCTTCTCCGCCGCCTTTTCTTCCTTTGGCGTGCCGGTTTTGTAGTCTACGATCTCGACCTGCTTTTTGGTTTTCCCCACGCGATTAATCTGGTCAATCCGACCGGTTACGATGACGTTGTTCTCCATGGAGAGTGCAAACGTGCGTTCCTGCTCCAGCACGCGTGGCGGCGCGGCCAGGTACGCCTCGCAGAATGCGCGGAGCTGCTGAAGTCCTGCTTTCTTGTACTCGTCGCGTTGGTAGGCGTCGCGGAAACCCGCGTCAGACCAGTTGCGCTCGTACACCGCGGCCACGTCTTCAAACGTGATGCGGTGTCCTTTGTGCACCTGCGCAACGAATTCCTTGATCGTGGTGTGCATCACGTTCCCGAACGTCATCGCCGCCTGCGGCCGGCCTTCCAGTCCCCAAACGTTCCCCAGCAGGTATTTCATCGGGCAGCGGTCGTAGGTCTCGATTGCCGATGCGCTCAACTGGATCGGCTCTGCGGCCGGCGGATGGAACTCCTGTGCCCATTCGCCGATGCGCGAATAGACGCGCGAATCTCCGGTGCGCTTGGGAAACAGTTGCACCGCCCGCTGCGGCGCCGCGTCAACCACCGGAGCGAGCTGCACCACGTCGCGCTTGGCGAGGTCCGTGTTCATCAGGATGTCATCGAGGAACGGAGACGCTTTCGAGCGCTTGTGCACCACCGTGGTCAGCGTCACCCCGTGCCGCGCGCGCGTCAGCGCCACGTAAAACAGCCGCCGCTCTTCTTGAATGTGAAAGTCGCCTTCGGGGAGCAGCTCCTTCATCAGTTTCACCGGAAACTCCAGCACCGGGCGCCGGCGATTCGCCGGAAACGCTCCGCGGGAAAGCCGCAGGATGAAGACGTGGGAAAATTCCAGCCCCTTCGCGCCGTGCACCGTCATCAGTTGCACGGCGTCGTCGTTCGATTCTTCTTCCAGTGCGATGATCTCGTTCGCTTCCTGAAAATAGCCAAGGTATTCAACCAACTCCGAGAGTTTTTTCGTTTCGCTCTTGCGTTCCCATTCGGCGATAAATTTCAGCAGTCGCTCCAGGTAGCGACGGTCGGAGTCGGTGGGCAACAGTTTCAGTTGCAAGCCTTCGATGAGCCCGTCCACAATGTCGCTCGCGGGAACAAATTTCGCGCGAGTGTGCAATCCGCCGATCCACATCTGCAATTCGGCGATGCGCTGGTTGTCGCGCACGAAGGGGAGATCGCCCTGCGCATCGGCGAGTACGTCCCACAGTCCGCGGCCCCGGCGGTGGTCGGTGCGCTGCAGCAGCCGCACCAGGCCGGCCGCGTCGAGCCGCCATGCTGGCGCCGCCAGTACCCGGGCACAGGCCACATCGTCGGCTAGGTTGTCAATCAGCCGCAGATAGGCGATCACGTCGCGCACCAGCGGATTTTCCAGTATCGAAAGGTTGCGGATGACGAACGGAATGCCACGGCGCCTCAGCTCCGTGACCACCCCGTCGCGGTGCGTGTGCATGCGGTACAAGACCGCGCAGTCGCTCCACGGACGGCCTTCACCATGCAGTCGCTCTATTTCACGGACCACCCACGCGGCTTCCGCATCGGCATTGGCGAACTCCGCGATGCGAATGTGCTGGCCTTCGGCATTTCTTGTGAACAGTTTTTTGTCGGGCAGATAGCGGTCTTGGTTGTGGCGGATCACCTCGTCAGCGACGCGCAGGATGCGCTGCGTCGAGCGGTAGTTCTGCCGCAGCGACACGCTCTCGCCAAGCTTCGGCGAGGGATTGCCGGCGGCGAATTTCTCCGCGAACAACTTGAAACTGCCAAACGACGCCCCGCGAAACCGGTAAATGGCTTGATCGTCGTCGCCCACGGCCATCACGTTGCGCCGGCTGCCGGCCAGCAGCCACAGCAGCTCGATCTGCGCGATGTTGCTGTCCTGAAATTCGTCCACCAGAATGTAGCGGTAGCGCTCCTGCAGCAGCCCGAGCAGGTCCGGGTTCGACCGGAGCTCCATTACCGCACGCAGCAGCAGCCCGCCGAAGGTCACCACGTTGCGCTCGCGCAGCATCTGCTCGCTTTCGCCGAAGGCGCGGGCCACTTCCCGCTGCCGGGCGACTTCGGCTTCGCGGGCGGCGCGCTCCTCCGGCTCGAGCTTGTCCTTTTCCCGCTCGCAGCTTTGCGCCAGCTCGTCGACATAAGCCTGATAATCCTCCGGGGTCACCAGCTCGTCCTGGCAGCGCGAGAAAAACTGCGTGAAGTCGCTCAGAAATCTTCCCGGGTCGGCCAGCTTCATGTAATGCTTCAGGTCCAGCCGAGGCAGGTTGCGCCGAAGCAGCACCCAGTAGTCCATTTCGTCGAGCACGCGCAGCGCGGGATTCAGTTGCGTCAGCAGGTCGTGGCAGAAGGCATGGTAGGTGCCCAGCCAGACGCGCTCGCCGCGTTCGCCGGCCACGCGCGCCACCCGATGCCTCATCTCCGCCGCGGCTTTTTCGGTGAACGTCAGCCCGAGTATCGCCTCGCCCGGCAGCTCAGGCTGCGATTCGAGCAAATATCGGATACGCTCGGTGATGACGCGCGTCTTGCCCGTCCCTGCTCCGGCGACAACCAGCAGCGGGCCCTCGCCGTGCTGAACCGCGGCGCGCTGCTCATGGTTCAAGCGCACCACCGCCACCCCGCCCGGTTCCGGCATTTGCAAAATCTTCGCCATTCGCCGCTATCCTAGCCCATCACGGTCACGCTTGCCATGCCTCGCTCCTTCGCGGGCCGCTTCTACATCAAATTGACCGGCCGGTGAGCGGCGCCTATACTGGAAAGACAAATTGGCTGCGAGCATGCATTCGGCAGAGGAAATGCACTTCAGGGAGACATCATCATGGAAACGCCAGTCATTTTGAGCGCGGTACGTACTCCGGTGGGCAAGTTCATGGGCGGGCTTTCTTCCTTTTCGGCGGTGGACTTGGGTGCGAAGGTCGTCGCGGAAGCCGTCCGCCGCGCGGGCATCGAGCCCGGGCAAGTGGACGAAATCATCATGGGCAACGTGGTGCAGGCCGGGCTGGGACAGAATCCGGCGCGACAGGCGGGCCTGGGTGGCGGCCTCGATAACCGCGTCGCCGCCATGACCATTAATAAAGTCTGCGGGTCGGGACTGAAAGCGGTCGGGCTGGCCGCGCAGGGCGTGCAGCTCGGCGAGGTCGAAATCGCAGTTGCCGGCGGCATGGAATCTATGTCGAACTGTCCCTACTTATTGCCGGGCGCACGCTCCGGTTACCGGCTCGGCCATGCGCAACTGATTGACTCAATGGTTTGGGATGGCCTGTGGGACAAGTACAACGACTTCCACATGGGCATGACCGCCGAGCTGGTCGCCGAGAAATACAAAATTTCGCGACAGGAGCAGGACGAGTTTGCGCTGGCCAGCCACCGCAAAGCCGTCAACGCCACCAAGTCGTGCTACTTCGAAGCGCAGATTCTGCCCATTGAAGTGCCGCAGAAAAAAGGCAACCCCATCGTCGTGAAAGCAGACGAATCCCCGCGTGAAGACACTTCGCTTGAAGCGCTTGGGCGGCTGAAGCCCGTGTTCAAAAAAGACGGCACCGTCACCGCCGGCAACGCGCCAGGCACCAACGACGGCGCTGCAGCGCTGGTCGTGACAAGCGAGCGCGTGGCTTCAACATTGGGCAAGCAGCCCATGGCGCGCATCGTGGCACAGGCGGTGAGCGGCGTGGAACCGAAGTGGGTGATGATGGCGCCAGTCGAAGCCGTCGAAAAGCTGCTGAAGAAAACCGGCTGGGACCGCGATAAAGATGTGGACCTGGTCGAGTTGAACGAAGCCTTCGCGGTACAGGCGCTGGCAGTGATTCGCGAGCTGAAACTGAACCCTGAAAAAGTCAACGTCAACGGCGGCGCCGTCGCCATCGGGCATCCCATCGGAGCCTCCGGCGCGCGCATCCTGGTGACGCTACTCTACGAGCTGCAGCGGCGCAACCTGAAGCGGGGTATCGCGGCGCTGTGCCTCGGCGGCGGCAACGCCGTTGCCCTAGCCGTCGAACGCTAGCTAATAGTGGTTGTGCATGAAGCTGTCCCCTACTTGGGGCGTTTCATCTGCCAGCGGTGAATCCTTTCGCCCCTGCTCGGTGTCACGGCATCACTAACGCGGTGGAGAGATGCTGCCGCGTTGGGCGTATGTTAGTTGCAATTTCCCGTTGTTGCTAGTCAGGAAAACGAGTTCTTTGCCGTTGTAGCACGCCAGCGCGCCTCCGAGCGCAGGTTCGGGAAAGTATTCCTCCAAGATTTCTCCAGATTGTGGGTCCACAACTTGAAAGATCCGCTCCGACTCGTTGCCGAACATCAAGAGCAAGCGACCCTCGGCCAACTGCATGGCATGAGGAAGCAGTTTAAGATATCGTCTGCCGGGGTTAACTTCCAGTTTGCGGACAACTTCTCCAGCCGGAGATACGACATAAATCACAGCGGGTATCGTCTGGCGAAGCAAATAGGCGAAGCCATCTTCCCCAGTAAGTGCGATACCGAACTCCACCCCCGTGTTAATTCCGGCGAGTTCGGGTTCCTCCTCCCGGGCGGATTCCTCATCCTTCGCAGTTTCCTCGTCTCTTGTTTGCCGGGAAAGGTTTCGAACAGTTCTCCCGGCCCGGTCAAAGATTGCGGTGAAGGCGGGGAAGCCCTTTTGTTCAGAACCGTCATTTAGTTCGACGCCCGAAATCAAAAAGGAATCTCCGGACTTAAACGCAGTGATCTGGGTTGGTCTGAAAAGATGGTCAAGCAGGGTTTTGGATTTGAACATACCTTCCTCTCTGAACTCGACCAAATAGACCTGTTCCGGCCCTGCGGCAGTGGCAAAGACGCGCCCGTCAGGAGAGACAGCAAAGTCATAGGCGTCCAGGTTGGCAAGTTCTGGCTGTCCTTCGAAGGTGTATTTTGCTTTCAATTTGCCATCCGGACCCACTTTTTTCAAGGTTCTGACCGCAGCGCGGGCTGGCTGCCCATCCAGCGACCGAAAATACAAATTGCCCTCCCGATCGCACTTTGCTGGCATGAAGAGTCCCCTGATTCCTTCGGGGGACTCCACGGTCTTGATTACTTCAAGCCGGTATTGCATGGGCAACTGTCCCGGGCAGACCAAGAAGGAGAACAGGAAAACCAGGCTATCACGAATTCTGCTCATGCCGCTCTCCTCGGAGGAAACCGCGCAGGCAAGAAACCTCCTCCGCAAGCCGGGAGGTACAGCCTGGCGCGAAAGCTGGGCCCGATTTCCTGAAGAGTTCCAAAGTCAACCGAGCAGGGAGAACCCGTAACAACGCCATCCACCTGCTCACTGCAGCATGTGAGAATGGTCTCGGTGCAGCTGAATGTGGCTTGTAAGGGATTCCCGCACCAACAAGGTTTCGTTGTGCGACGACAGCCCTGGCCCTCACATTCTATAGGGGTCGGTGAGCAGTTTTTGGACCAGCACGCAGTGATCGAAGGCGCGGATTCAGCAGCGTTGGAAGGTTTCTTCGTATCATTGGGAGCCCCCCGAGCAATGATGGGAAGCACTGCGAAGCCAACCAAAAACACCATTGTTGCGGTCAGGCTGGTTCTATGCATGGTTCCTCCCTTCGATAAGTCACCGATACATAGCAAGATGGTTATCACAAACTGGGGGGGAATCAAGGGAAATCTTATGCCCTGCCGATGGAGCGTCGTGGGCTGAATATGCCATTATGGTGTGGATCATCGCCGCATAATGCGATCTGGAGGCGAGTGCAGGCCCGCAAAATGGGACGCAGGAAGAGAGTAAGCGGCATCCCGTGGTTGCAGTGGCCATTGCCTGGATTCAGGCCAGGCAATCACTGGCCCGGCTGATCTGCGACGGACGCAATCGAGATGTGGTACCTTGCTTGCCTGCATTGTGAAGGTTATGTTTTGCCCTGTCTGCAACACCGAATACCGCAAGGACTACACCCGCTGCGCCGAATGCGACGTGGAGCTGGTCGCCACGCCGCCGGAGCCGTCCGGGGACGAGGAAGGGGATGGGCCGTTGGTGCGCCTCTGGCGCGGCGCCGACCCGGTGCTCTACTCGGCCTTGACGGCGGCTTTGAACTCCGCGGGGATTCCGTTCTTCGACAATCCCCCACGCGACCACGAAAACTGGCTCTCGGCCCGCGAGCACACCGGGTTCGGCGTAGGTGTTCCCAACCTCGACATTCACGTTCTGCAGAGCCATTTCGAAGCGGCGCGGGAAATTTTGCTCGACTTGCTGAATTCCAAGGACCACGGAGAAGAACCAGAGATTCGGTTTTGAGGGACCAATCTGCGCGGAGGGCACGTGATCAACCGTGAGCCGTCGTGTTTCCGCCTGGCGTACCGTAACTTCTGGGTGCTGTTCGGCGCCATCTGGCTGCTGGTGGGGACGGGGTTTCTGGTAAGCTCACTGGGGGGACTTGCGCAGAAAGTTGCCCCGGAGTTGTGGCTGAGGGCGGCGGGGGGAGCTGGATTCGGGGGCACCGGCGCAGTTCTGTTCTTCAGAGGATTGCGGCGAGTGCGCACGATTCAACGTCTCTATCGCGAAGGGATTCGCGCCGAGGGCACCGTCACCGCGGTCGAGCCGACCAGGGTCACCATCAACAAGGTTCGCCAGTGGGTCGTGCGTTTCACTTTTCACGACTATACCGGCCGTCTCCAGGAAGCGAAAAGCGAATACATGCCGCCGGACGAAGCCCGGAGATGGAAGCCCGGTGACGCCGGCACGGTGCGATACGACCAGCGCGACCCTGCCATCAATCTGTGGATCGGTCGCGATTCGTCCTGATGCTTGACCCTCTCCCGCCGCTTGTGATTCTCTGAATCAGCCCGACATTCTCCAGGAGGCCTCGTGAACATCGCTGATATCAAGACCGTGGGCGTGCTCGGCGCGGGCACCATGGGCAACGGCATCGCGCACGTCTTTGCCAAGTACGGCTACAACGTCATTCTGCGCGACGTCGAAAAGCGCTTTCTCGACCGCGCCCTCGATACCATCGGAAAAAACCTCGACCGCGAAGTCAAGAAAGGCAAAGTCGCCGAAGCCGACAAGCCGAAAATCCTGGCGCGCATCCGGCCCGTCACGGAAGTCCCCCCGCTTGCCGCGGCGGATTTCGTCGTCGAAGCCGTGCCCGAAGAACTCCGCATCAAAGCCGAGGTGCTTCAGGCGGTGGAAGAAGTCGTCCGCCCGGAAGTTGTGATGGCTTCGAATACCTCTTCGATTTCCATCACCGCGCTGGCGGCTGCGACCGCCCGGCCCGACCGCTTCCTCGGCATGCACTTCATGAACCCGGTGCCGGTGATGGTGCTGGTGGAAGTGATCCGCGGCTTGCAGACCAGCGAGGAGACGTTCACGCTCACCATGGAGCTGGCCCGCAAACTGGAGAAAACTCCCGTGGAAGTGAACGATGCGCCGGGTTTCGTCAGTAACCGCGTGCTGATGCCGATGATCAACGAAGCGGCCTACTGCGTTATGGAAGGCGTGGCCACCCCGGAAGCGGTGGACGAGGTGATGAAGCTCGGGATGAACCATCCAATGGGCCCGCTGGCTCTGGCCGATTTGATCGGGCTGGATGTCTGCCTGGACATCATGGAAGTGCTGCACAGCGGCTTCAGCGATTCGAAGTATCGTCCCTGCCCGCTGCTGCGGAAAATGGTCGCTGCCGGCTGGCTCGGCCGCAAATCCGGCCGCGGGTTTTATCGCTATTGAACTCCACCAGCAGAAAGGTGTTTTCGACGTCCCCGAGCGCGCCACGACGATCTTTGTCGAAAAAACAGTAGATGAAATCACTTTTTCCAATCCACGCAGGGGAATGCTTGGTTGGGGCGGAACTGGAGCGGCGTTTCAAACGCCTGAACGTGTGGATGCCTTTGCGAGACACTGGGATTGGCCTTCTCGTATCTGACCGCCGCAATCGCCGCACTGTTTCGTCGCAGATGAAGTTTGGGAAAGACTTTCTGGTAACGCACATGCCCTCTTCGTTTCAGAAGGAGCTTTGCGCTTGTGGATGGTGGACCAGCAATCGAGGCAAACTGCGCACATCACCTGCAGATTACTGGATTTTTGTTGTTCAAGGCTTCGCGACCCGAACTGCGAATGTTGTTGTCATCCTGCTGCGGGAATTGCGGCGTCGGCTCACATCAATTCATCGCAGGCAGAGAGTGATACACACCTGCCTCTGGGTCACGGAGAATGAGCAATGTTTCGAGACCCGTGGCCTGAATCGCGCTGAGCTGTTCCGGGTGGCTCAAAGTGAATTCAGGCACAAGAATCATGACCTCATTCAATGGCTGAACAATCGGTTGCCGGTGGCCCGACTGAACTGCCGACCTTTATGATATGGAGTTCGGAGAAGCCTCACAGTGCCATTTGCTTTTTCTTCGCCTCGTGGTATGGTGGGGTGTCGCGGGCAGGTTCGAGTCCCTCACCCGGAGGCGGGGCAGGACTCGCGACAGGCCGGGAACTATCTGGTAAACTTCGCCCGAGCCGCCGACGAGGCGACTGCTCACGCCGGGCTGAGTTTCAATCGGGGGAAGGCGCGGCGATGTCCGGGGGAGCGACAGGAAAATCGCAGCTTGCACCGAACCGCATTCGGGCAGCGCGAATTGGAGTAGACTCAACGGAAGGGAAAGGCAAATCCGCCGGAGAGGTGCCACATGGCCGACGACAGAGCACGCAACGTGGAACTCGCCATCGCGCAAATCGAAAAGCAGTTCGGTAAAGGCTCGATCATGCGTCTGGGCAACCGGGAGGTCCTGGTGCCGGTGAACGTGATCCCCACAGGCTCATTGTCGCTGGATGCGGCGCTCGGCGTCGGCGGCTTCCCGCGCGGACGTGTGGTGGAGATTTTCGGTCCAGAAGCGGGCGGCAAGACGACGTTGGCGCTGCACGCGGTGGCCAATGCGCAGAAGATGGGTGGCCAGGCGGCGTTCATTGACGCCGAACACGCGCTCGATCCGGTGTACGCGCGCAAGCTGGGCGTTGATGTGGACAATCTGCTGGTCTCGCAGCCGGACAACGGCGAGCAGGCTCTGGAAATCGCCGAAACGCTGATCCGATCGGGCGGCGTGGACATCGTGGTGGTGGACTCGGTCGCGGCGCTGGTGCCCAAGGCGGAACTCGAAGGTGAGATGGGCGAGCCGCAGATGGGCTTGCAGGCCCGGCTGATGTCGCAGGCGCTGCGCAAGCTGACGGCCATCGTCTCGAAATCGAAAACCTGCTTGATCTTCATCAATCAGGTGCGCGAGAAAATCGGCGTGCTGTTCGGCAATCCGGAAACGACCACGGGCGGGCGCGCGCTGAAGTTTTACTCCTCGATGCGCGTGGATATCCGCCGCGTCCAGGCGATTAAAGAAGGCGACAACGTCGTCGGCTCGCGCACCCGCGCAAAAATCGTGAAAAACAAAGTCGCCGCGCCCTTCCGCGGTGCCGAGTTCGACATCTTGTACGGCGAAGGCATCTCCCGCGAAACCGAGCTGCTCGACCTCGGCGTGCAACACGAGCTGATCGAAAAGTCGGGAACCTGGTTCAGTTATAATGGCGAGCGCATTGGGCAGGGCCGCGAAAACGCCCGCAACTTCCTCCGCGAAAACCCGGACATCGCCGAGGGGCTTGAGCAGGCGCTGCGCCGCAAGCTCGGGCTGCTGCCGGAAGAAGCTCCGCAGACCGGGGCCAAACCCGCCGCTCAGGCTGCTACCGCTTCTAAATCAAAGTCTTCCCGCTAGGCCGCCCAGGTGCGAAAATGCCTGTTCGCGGAGCCACACCCGACCTCACACCCATCGAGTAGGCTTGCGGGTTGGCGGCTCCCGCAATCGGCTGCAGCTTTTGAATCCTCAGCGCGCCAAGCGGCGACGGCCATTCAGCCGTTCGCCCAGACGGATGCGCGACGGCTCATACTGTCCTTCAAAACAGTAATCGCACAGCTCTTCGCCGCCGTTGGTAGTGCCGCGAGCTTCAAACACCTCTCCGCACTCGGCACAGATCCGCGTCTGAGAATTCGGGGAATTCGCGTTCGGGACCGCGTTTGCTTCAGCCATTGGTCTGCGCTCCGCATGGGTTTGCCAGCGGAGGGCGTCCGTCCCGCGCAGGCGGGACTGGCCAACGCCATTATCCCACACCCATGCAACCCCTGCGCCAAACAAATACCCCGGAAATGCTTGAGCCTTCAAGCCCGAGGCACCCCCCCAGAAGCCAGTGGACGAAAAACTCTTTCCCACAGTGGGCAAGTTGTGTAACATCAGCGAATTCGATTGTGGAAATTCGGCCCGATTTGGGTTGTTCTTTGGATGCAGTTTCGAAATTCTCCTTTTGACTCTGCTTAGGGAGTAGGTCAAAAGGGTAGGAGCCGAAATTTTAACGCTCCCGCGGCTTCTGGGTTGGGCTGAGGAGCATCTGAGGGGGAGCAGTGACCCGGTCGTTCCTGTTTCTAGTACTTATTCTCGTGGTCGTCGGGGCGCTCCTGGTCGGCGTCACCTGCCACTATCGCTTATCCGCCGAGCGTGCCTATGTCAAGCAGGCCGCTCTGGCCCAGGAAGAGGCCGAACACATCGCCGAGCAGGCCGTCTTATTCTCGGAAAAAGTGGTGCCCTGGGGACAAACGTTTAGCGACATGCTGCTCGGCATGGGCGTAGATGCTGCGACGGTGCAGACCATAATTGAACGCACCCGTCCCGTTTTCAATCTGCGCCGCGACTTCCGCGCCGGGCAGCGCCTTGCCGTGGGACGCAATCCGGCAGGCGAATTCCGTGCTGTCAAGTACCGCATTGATGCGGACCTTGAGCTCTGGGTCACTCCGCAAGGCGGTAACTTTCGCGCTGAGATCAAGACCATCCCCTCGGTCATGGAGCTGACCGGCGTGGTGGGCGAGCTCCGCGATTCGCTCTATAATGCCGTGATTGCCGCCGGCGAGGGCCCCGGGCTGGCGGTGCAGTTGGCCGATGTGTTCGGCTGGGACCTGGACTTCTACACCGACCCTCGCCCGGGCGACACCTTCCGCCTGGTGGTGGAAAAGAAGCGCTATCTCGACGGCACGCCAGGCGGCTACGGCCAGATTCTCGCCGCGGAGTACATCAATGAAGGCCGCGTCTATCAAGCGGTGCTCTTCCGCGAGCCTTCGGGCCGCGAGGCCTACTACGCCCCCGACGGCAAATCCATGCAGAAAGTCTTCCTGCGCTCGCCGCTGAAATACGGCGGGCGGATCAGTTCCCATTTTTCCTACAGCCGCTTCCACCCGATTCTGCGCCGTCGGCGTCCGCACCTGGGTGTGGACTACGCCGCGCCCACCGGCACGCCCGTGCAGGCCGTGGGCGACGGCCGCGTTGTGTTTGCCGGCCGCAAGCGCGGCGAAGGCAGGTTCATCCACCTGCGCCACGCCAACGGTTACGAGACGATGTATCTTCACCTGTCGGCGATTCTGGTCCGGCCCGGACAGCGTGTCGCGCAAGGGCAGATCATCGGCCGCGTCGGCTCCTCCGGACTTTCCACCGCGCCGCACCTCGATTTCCGCGTCCTGCAGCACGGCCGCTACCGCAACTTCCTGGCGCTGAAGCTGCCGCCGGCGCAGCCTGTGGCAAAAGCAGATTGGGATGAATTCGTCGCCACGCGCGACCGCTTTCTGGCCTTGCTGCCAGATTCTTCCGGCGTGATCCCCGGCGCACAGCGTGCCGACGCCGGACTCGGCCCGGCGCCTGCCGGAGCTTCTGTTTCCTCCAGCACCGCAGACTCGCCCGGCGGCAGCGGCACCTTCGACCGCTGAAGCTGCGCGCTTAGCAAGGAGCATTCCCCCACTGGCTACTGGCTATGCGAACCAACCGTGCCGGGGTCAGTGTTGACCGCGTCAGGCTGCCGGTGTAGTCTCCCGCGTCGTTATCCCAGGAGGCCGACCTTGAGCACGATTGCCGCACCCGGGGCTGCCGCACGCCACGCGGTTCCCCGGCCTTACGACCGGGTTTTCTACTCGGGCATGGCGGTGGTGATGGCGCTGACCGTGTTTGTCGGATTTGCGCCGACGTTCTACTTGCGCCTCTTTTCCGGTTCACCGATCACGGTTACCGGTGCTGCATTGACACCGCTGACTTACCTCCACGGCGCACTGTTTACCGCCTGGCTGCTTCTCTTCCTGGCGCAGACTTCGCTGGTCGCTGCGCGGCGGCTGGACTTGCATCGCCGGCTCGGTGTCGCGGGCGTGGTGATGGCCGCAGGGATGGTCGTGGTCGGGAGCATGACGGCGATTGCCGCCGCGGCGCGCGGCTCCGCGCCGCCGGGCGCTGATCCGCTGGCCTTCCTGGCCATCCCGCTGGGTGACATGGCTGTGTTCGCTCTGCTGGTGGCTGCGGCGGTGTGGCTCCGCAGGAACAAAGAGGCGCACAAGCGGCTGATGCTGCTGGCTTACATCAGTCTACTGGCCGCTGCGGTAGCGCGCTGGCCGGGGGTGTTGCCGCTGGGCCCGCTGGTATTTTTTGCGCTAACGGATTTGTTCATCGTGGCCGGTGTGGTGTTCGACCTTGCCACGCGGCGGCGGGTTCACGCGGCCTACCTCAGCGGCGGACTGTTGCTCGTTATTTCGCAGCCAGCGCGGCTGGCGCTCTCCGGCACCGACACTTGGCGCGCCTTCGCCGAATGGCTCATTCGCTGAATCGGAGGCGGGTGCCTGTCCTCACCTTCACGGCAGCCAGTCTGCGTTCACATCAGTTCTTTGAGATTCGGGGTGATGTCGCGGTGGTAGAGATCGAGTTCCGCCAGCGGTTTTTCGCGTAGGCCGGGGATTTTCTGTTTCAGGAAGTCTTCGTAGGTCGGCACTTCCATCTGGTAGTACACGCCGAGAGCAATCCGGCCTCCGGCTTCCTGCGAGCGCAGCAGCGCCTGCGCTTTTTTCTGTGCAACCTCGGAGGGGTCGTCCGGATTGTGCACGACCGGGTCGTAGTCAGTGTCGTCAAGCTTGTAGAGCCGCGGCTGCCCGTCCACCTTTTCGGCGTAGTAGCCTTTGGTGTGGAGATCGTTGTAGGTGGGGCAAGTTTGCAGCACGTCCACCAGTGCCGAGCCTTTGTGCTGAATCGCTTTGGCGATTAGTTCCGAAAGGTACTTGGTATCCAGCGCATAACCGCGCGCGACAAACGTGTAACCGCAGGCCAGCCCCAGCAGAATCGGGTTGATGGCCTCCATGATGGACTCTTCGGGCATAGACTTCGTCTTCATGCCCTTCTGAATTGTGGGCGAAGCCTGGCCCTTGGTCAGCGCGTAAACGTCATTGTTGAACACAACGTAGGTGATGTCCAGGTTGCGGCGGCCGCCATTGACGAAATGGCCGGCGCCGATGCCGTAAGCGTCGCCGTCGCCGCCCACGCCGATGACAGTCAGGTCGTGGTTGGCCAGTTTCATGGCCGTGACGGAAGGCATCACCCGCCCGTGCAGCGTGTGGAAGGCGTAAGTGTGCATGTAGTGTGGCGTCTTGCCCGAGCAGCCGATGCCGCTCACCACCGCCACCTTGTGCGGCGCGATCTGTAGCTTGGCCAGCGCCATCTGCACCGCGCCCAGGATGCCGAAGTCGCCGCAGCCCGGGCACCAGTCGTTGTGGATCTCCGCCTTATAGTCCGTAGGCTTGTAAACCTTCAGGTCTGTGGCAGCCGTTGCCATGCGCTATCCCTTTCTGCCGATGCGATTCAGTCTTTGATCAGGTTGATTGGATTCTCTGGTTCGCGCCAATCTTCCCCCATCACTTGTTATACCCTGGCGGCAGCGGCACCATCGGCGGCAACATCTTTTCGCGCCGCTGGCGCCGTTCAAGCATTTCGTCGAACTGCTTGCGGCCGTCGCCCGGCCGGACGACACGGCCCTCCGAGATGATGATGCGTTCGTCGCCGCCGGCCACCGCCTGCTCGATGGCGGCGATGATTTCATCTTCGCTGAAGGGCCGGCCATCGTACTTCACCACGCTGTGCTGGCAGTGGAAACCGGTTTCGGCGCGCACCAGATAGGCGAGCTGGCCGGCGTAGTTGCAGTCGAAGCAAATCACCTTTCCGGCGCCCCGCAGGTACTCTGTGATTTCCTCCGGGAACGGTCGCAGTATGCGCACTTGCAGAAAGCTGTACGTTTCATGCTTCGGGTCGAGCTTCCGCAGCGCGTCCACAATCGCGCCTTTCGTCGAACCCCAGCCCAGGACGAGCACCGGAGTCTTCTTCTTGTCCGCGCCGGCGCGCCCGAGCAGGCGGAACTTTTTCTCCGCCGGAATTTCTCGTGCCGCCAGAGCCATTTTGCCCATGCGCTTTTCCATCATCGTCAGGCGGTTGCCGATGCCCTCGGTGATGTGCCCGCGCGGGTCGTGCTCGTCGGAGGTGGTCCAGAAGATGCCGCCTTCCTGCCCGGGAATCGAGCGCGGGCTGATGCCGTCTTCGGTGAAGGCGTAGCGGAGGTAGTCGCCATTGCCGTTCATCGTTTTCGGGTCGAACAGTTTGCCGCGGTCAATGTTCAGCCCGTCGGTTTTGAACGGCGGTAGCGTTTGATAACTCGAAGCCAGATGCTTATCCACCAGCAGAATCACCGGCACCTGATAGCGGTCGGCATAGTTGAAAGCGTCGAAGGTATCGTAAAAGCACTCTTCGATGTCACCCGAGGCGAGCACGATGCGCGGGATGTCGCCCTGGCCTGCGTGAATGGAGAACAGCAGGTCGCCTTGCTCGTGACGCGTGGGTAATCCGGTGGAGGGCCCGCCGCGCTGGTAGATGACCACCACCGGCCCGGGCGCTTCGGTGATGGCCGAAAAGCCCAGTCCTTCCGGCATCAGGGCGAACCCCGGTCCGGAAGTCGAAGTCGCCGTGCGCACGCCGCCGTGCGCGCCCATCACCGCCGCATCCACGGCAGAAACTTCGTCTTCCGTCTGGAGCACTACAAGGTTGTACTGCCCCTGATAGTTTTCCAGGTACACGCTTTCGTCCGTGGCCGGGCTGATGGGGTAATAGGTTTGCAACCCGCAGCCGGCCTTCAGCTTGGCCAGGCCGACGGCCTGCGTCCCCTTCACGATGATCTGCCCTTCGCACTTCGGGCTTGCCGGCAGCTTGAACTTCATCTGCTTCAGGAAACGCTCGGCGGCGTATTCGTAGGCCAGCCGGGCGGCCTCCACGTTGAGTTGCGCGACTTTGCCTGCCTTGCTGCCGAAGCTTTCGCGAATGGCTTCGGCCACCGGCTCGAACTCGAACCCGAGTGTGGCAACGGTGGCGCCCAGTGCCAGCGTGTTGGTCATGATACGGTAGGCGCGCGCCTGCCCGGGCTTACCGGCGGCGGTCAGCGCCTTGTCCAGCAGTTCGGCGTAGGGCATCTCCCAGAAAAAGATGTCGTCGCGCTCGATCCACTCGATGAATTTCTTATTTTCGGCGTCGTAGAGGATGGCCCCGCCGGGTGCCAGCTCGTGTGCGTGGCCGCGGTGGGCAGGGAACTCGTGGTACATGTCGCCCACCAGCGTCTCCTCGTCCAGCGCCGACAGCAGGTGGACCACCTCCACATGCGAGTTCACAGGCTCGTCGGAAATGCGCAGCCGGTACGAGCTGTGCTTGCCCTTGATGTTCGAGTGGTATTCAATCTGGCCAAAGACGTAGTAGCCCGACCGCATCAGCGCCTTGGCCAGAATCTCTGCGCTTACATTGATGCCGCTGCCCTGCGGCCCGCCTACCATCCAGGAAAAATATGCCATTCGATCACCTTGATTGCATCAGCTCTGAACTCTTGCGGTTCTGCTCCGGTAAGCCCGGGAGCAAGCTTCGGAAGATTTGGTTCGCCCCCACCGGCCATGACCGCCTGCCCCTGGCGCATCAGATTTGGATGCCGGACAGATTGGCCGCGCGTCATTGCGCGACTGCTGGTTGCTGCTTCCGAGGGCCGCCCAATCAAGCCCGCGAAACAACAAGATATCACATCTGCATGCGCTGCGAAACGCTTCCCGCGTCGCGGAAACCGCGGAACTTTTCCGCATCCTCTAGGCCGCACCGGTAGAGCCGAACTGTGGTCCGAGCGGTGCATCTGAAATCGGCATCTTGACGACCTGCCGGTGTAGTTTGGAATTTCCGTTCAATCCCTGACCCCTGGCCAGGCGGCATGGCTTGGTCTGGCGGCCAGAACCGGCAGCGGAATTTGCTTGACTTTCGCCTTCCGTTCGCCTAGCCTAGCAGTGCCCGCACCCCGCCCGCGGAGAAAATCATGGCTCTAACGCGCCGTCAAAAAGAGGTCCTCGATTTCTTGGTCAGCTTTCAGAACAAGCATCGTTATGCGCCGAGCTATGAAGAAATCGCCAAGGGGCTTAGGCTCACTTCGCTGGCCACCGTCCACAAACACATCTCCACCCTCGAGCGCAAGGGGTTCATCCGCCGGGGCTACAACCAGAGCCGCTCGATTGAAATTCTGCAACTGCCGCGACCGGTCCGCGAGCAGGTGATTGAACGCTACGCGCAGACCGAATCTACCCTGCCGCTCGTTGGCCGCATTGCCGCCGGGCGCCCGCTCGAAGCGCTCGAGGATAAAGAAGAGATATCGCTCGGCGATTTCACCCGCGGGCGCAACACGTTTGTGCTTGAGGTGAAGGGCGACTCGATGAAAGACGACCACATCCTCGACGGCGACTACATCGTGGTCGAACAAACCCAGGTGGCCAACCCGGGCGAAATCGTTGTGGCGCTGGTGCGCGGTGAAGAGGCTACGCTGAAACGTTACTACCGCGAACCCGGCGGCCGCATCCGCCTGCAGCCTGCCAACACCCAGATGCAGCCCATCGTGGTGTCCGCCGCTGAGGTTCAGATTCAGGGCCGCGTCATCGGTGTCCTCCGGAAATACTAGAACCGATTTCAAAACGCTCCGCAAGACGTTCATCAAGCAGGCGATATGAAGGAACGCCCGGTAAATGGTCAACGACCGCTCATAGCGCACCGCTAAGCACCGGAAGTTTCCCAGCCAAGCCGGTGGTGCGCCCCACGATCCAGCGCCGCTGGTAGCGGCTCAGTTTGCGCCCCTCTGTCTGGCGGGCCAGACGCGATTCTTCTTGTGCGGGTAGATCAGTTCGATGCCTCGCCGTGCCAGTCGCTTCCGCGGCGCATCGCTGTAGTAGCCGCCGTCGGCGATGCCCCGCGTTGGTTTCTGTCGCGGGCGGCCCGGATGATGCCGCCGGCCTACGCGGATCGTGTCCCGCGGCGCCTCCGCGAGCCAAACTTCCACCCGGGGAGGCAGAGGTAGGGTAGTCTCCCGGAGCAAGGAAGGTGTCCGAGGTTCCGTTGGAGGTGGGCGGCGGCGTGACGCATTTTAGGCCACCTGCTCCATCGTAGTCAGCTGCTTTTCTTCTGCGC
>FWPU01000351.1_pt1 | contig 148169 bp, 171 predicted proteins | sample 2228361 | NCBI WGS metagenome assembly FWPU01 (sample SAMEA103939777, study PRJEB20133) | metagenome | reverse complement strand
TTGCTTTTATCTAAAGATACATCAAGATCCTTAAAGTTTTCTTTAAAAACTTTGACCACTCGTCTTGCTTCCTTTGCGCTCAAATTGTTCTCTAGGATGTAGTCTCCTAAATTTTCAGCAATCTCTGTGTTACTCAGAGGAAACAATTCTTCTGCAGTGCTTACGTTAATCTTGCCCTGCGCGATATCCTTTTGTAGACTCTCAGGCAGTGAAAGTAGCTTTATTCTTTTGCTTACGTATTCTTGGCTCTTTCCTATTTTCCGAGCTAGGTCTGACACGCCTCCCCAACCAAAGGTCTCAATATATCTCTTGAATGCAATGGCCTCTTCGATTGGGGACATGGTTTGTTGTTGCACATTTTCTGTTATAGAGATTTCATAAGCTTCTTTATCATCTACATCAACTATATGACAGATTATCTTTTGCATGCCCAGACGTTTGCAGGCTTCAAATCGCCTGTATCCAGCTATCAATTCATAGCGATACTCATTATTCTTTGGCCTGACAACAACCGGATGAATCAGACCTCTTTGCATGATGGATACAGCTAGCTGATCTAGAGATTGCCGCGGATTGCGTAATATGTTTGTAGAATATACTATGTCATCTATTGCAATTGTCTGGAATACGCCTAAATTGTACATGAAAGATTAATTTTGGCATGCATTATAAGGATTTCACCAACAAAATTCAGAATGAGGTACTATTCAACACAGTATAACAATTAATGATGTGACTATAACGTCTTCCTTATTTCCTTTAAAAGAACTACAAAAATGTTTGTAAAAAAGTATAGAGGATGTAATTAGCAGTGTGCTATATGTTACATTCCTCGATTTGGTTCACGCTGTGCTTCCTTAGCAATCTCCTCCTCTTCCGCCAGGCCCGCCAAATCCTCCTCCAAAAATTCCACCTGTGCCCCTTCCATCTCCGCCATTAGCGCCATTGTGACATGCAGAACCAGGTCCACCCGCTCCGCCAAAACCTAAACCAACCAGATCGCCGTTAGCAGTTCCATCTCCGCCATCTTGGTCTGTTTCGCCATCTCCACCAAAAGCTGCTGCAAACTTGCCGCCATTAGCGTTCGCGTTATTGCCATTGTCTGCAAAGCCTAACGCTACGTCTTGGCCATTCGCTGGCTGGTTAACTCCGATGCCGACTCTCCCTTTAGTGGCATGATTGACAACATCTGCTTGGCTCTGTGTCACAGGCGGTTTTAATGCACTTGCTGATCCAGTTACAATTCCGATGCTTGCTGATACTAGTAAAATACTCACTGGTATCAAAAAGTAGCTTTTCTGTATCTGGTTATTTCTCATACAAATTTGAATAATCATCTTGCATATATCGACTAGCAAAAAGTAAAGTTAATATCCAAAAATGTATGGAGGTTCTGAATCGAATTTTCAATTGCATCTTAAAGGCACGCAATCGAGTGTGCCAAGAAAGATATTTTGCCACAAGTATCTTATGCTATCATATTTTCAGTGCATCAGGAGCCGTCTAAAAGACAACAAACTTCAATGCGTCATCCACCGCTAACAATAAAGAGATTATTCCAAAAATTTGAATGCATTATTCTGACCCTCTGAATATAAAGGCAGCACATATTTGCTTGGTTATTCTGCATCACAATGTTCTTACTAATAAGAAACAGATCAATCGATTTTGACATCATAAGTATAAGAATTTTTGGCCGCGGGATTTCTTATCACCGAGACTAACTTTACTACTGAACGATGAACACAACAAGATTAGTCATGCTTGCGACAGTAGTCGCAACCACTTTGGTACCGGCAGCAGCAGTCGCTCAAGTGACTGGTGGCAACGGCGGAACTGCCACAGGTGGCAACGGTGGCAACGGTGGAGACGGTGGAGACGGCGTAGGTATCGGCGGCCTTCCCGGAATCGGCAACGGTGGCAACGGTGGAGACGGTGGAGACGGTGGAGATGCGAATGCTAACAGTGGAAATACTGCAAATGGCAAAGACGGTCAGGATGGCAAAGATGGTGTAAGTATGAGCGGAGTGTTTCCGTAGCTTTTTCATGCTGTCCATCTTCAAGAAATTGCAGACTGAACTATGTTGTTCCCATTAATTCCGCCATACGGATATACTTTTCAATGAATAGGAGCCCCTTGTGTGTAGTAACGTATACCTTTGTCTTATCGTCATAGTAAATCAGACCGTTATCTATCAAGAGTTCTAGATAATCGATCAATTTTTCATATCCTATGTATGCCTTGTACATTATCTTAGTTTTGCTTGTGCCGCCTTTTGCTGCTCCTAATATCTGGGCAATGGTTTCAGTGCGACTTCGATACTTCACATGTCGCTATCTGAAGAATAGTATACAATAAAGCATGTGTGGCAAGATCTCTTATAAGTCATAAACAAATCAGCTCCTTTACAGTGAGATCGTGCAAGCCGTCACCATCTTGCGGCAGAGCATCGTAGAGTGAGGGCAGAAGATGGTGCATTTTAGAAATGACAAGATATTAATTTCCTCTGTGGCTGGCGCTGGCGCAGCAGCTACGACCATAGTCCTGTTCCTTTTGCCATTACTCAGCAGCGGCGACACTGGGATAACCTACCGGGGCTATGTAAGCGAAAATAATATCTATAATAATTCTCTATATAAATTATCAATTGCGTATCCGCCAGGCTGGAAGGTGCTAGAAGACGTAGGCATTAAAAACTCGGAGATAGGAAGCGCATTTGGCACAGATCGATTAAGTTTTGTTGTTGTATTTGCTGGACCAGTTCAGGATAATTTTGCAACCAATATCAACATCGAAACCAACTACATGCAGGGAATGTCACTTGAAGAATTTGCCCAAAATACCGAAAAATCACTGGCATCAACTTTTAGCAAGAATAACTTTACTGTCTTGGACAAAGGTCATACAGAGATAAACGGAAGGGATGCATACTTTATTACGGCAACTCTCGAAATGGAACAGCCCATAAAGAACGAGCTGGTTATACTTGAACGCGACAACTATGCCTATATTATCACATACAATGCGATGGCGACTACTTTTGACGATCACATACAGGAGTTTGAAGATAGCCTGTCTACGTTCGAATTCTTATGAATGCCTTTTGGAATCCAAAGGGAAATTAATTCAGGTTGCAAATCTGTGGCAGCGGTCAATACTTTTATGTTGGCTAGCCAGACCGTCAGGTATTGAAGAAGCCGATCACTTCAGACCAGATGTATCGCATTGAAGAGAACGGTCATTCTGTCTTGGGCATGCGCCGCTTTCTAATGATGGAGAATGCCGGGCATGGCGTGGCCGATTTCATTGTACACAAGTTCAAGAGACTGAAGAACAAAAGAATAGTCGCGGTGTGTGGCACAGGCAACAATGGAGGCGACGGGTTTGTCGCGTCGCGCCACCTTGCAGGCCATGGCACAAAAATAACTGTCATCTTGCTTGGAAGCCCTTCAGACCTTCGAAGCGAGGAGGCGAGGCTCAACTGGGGCATAATTGAAAAGATGAATTCGATAGAGATAATCTTTGGCAAAGAGCTGACAGACGAGATAAAGAGCCGGATCGCAAAAGCCAACATAATTCTGGACAGCATATTTGGCACCGGCATCAAAGGCGGGATCCAGGAGCCGTATGCGTCTGCGATAGATGCCATAAACAAGTCCAAGGCGTACGTTCTGGCAGTTGACGTCCCCTCGGGCTTTGACCCGAACACTGGCCAGATCCACGAAAAATGTGTCAGGGCAGACGCCACGATCACCTTCCACCGGCTCAAAACTGGGCTTACAAAGGGGAAAAAGTACACGGGGCCGGTGCACGTGGAGTGGATAGGGATACCGCCGGAGGCGGAATCAGGCGTCCTATGAACCCCGTGGTATTGCAGATACCAGTAGGCCAGATGGCCAACTTTACATATATTATCGCCGATGAAGAGAGCGGCGACGCAGCCGTCATCGACCCATCATGGGATCTGGATGAAGTATTTCGTGCGCTCAAAAAGAACGGTTGGCGCGCAAAATACGTCATCAACACCCATACCCACTTTGACCATGTGCTTGGCAACGAGCAATTGGCAGAAGTGACCGGCGCCAAGATAGTACAACACAAAAACTCGCAGCTGGGAAAGGACATTGCAGTCTCTGACGGGGATGTGATCGAAATAGGGAGCCTCAAACTGCGCGTGCTCCATACACCGGGGCACTCCAAGGACAGCATGTGTCTCATACTTGACGGCCGGCTGGTCTTTACCGGCGACACGCTCTTTGTGGGCAACTGCGGCAGGACAGACCTGCCGGGGAGCGATCCTGCAGAAATGTACCACAGCCTATTTGACAGGCTTGCCAAACTAGACGACAAGCTGATCGTGTACCCCGGCCACAACTATGGTACTACTCCCACGTCAACCATAGAGCGCGAGAAAAAGACAAACTATCTCCTCCAGCCAAGGTCGAAACAGGAGTTTCTGGCATTCATGTCCGGCGGTGACTAGCCATGCGAGACATTGCGGCATCGCACAAGCTTGCGATCAAAAGATTTGCAGCAAAAAATCCGGTCTTTGTATGCGTAATATCATACACTGCTACGAGCGAAATCCCGGGGCTCACAGTCGCAGGTGCAAATCCTGAGCTGGTGAAATACACGTCACCAGCAGACGCCGAGTTTCTGTACTATGGCCGCTGCAGATGCATAGATGCAGTTCCTGCAACGCCTGACGGTAAGCCTACACCCGCGCTCATTACCCGAGCGGCGCTTCAAGCGGCAGGGATCCCGCTCTTGGTGGTTGATGCGGGGGCAAAAGTCAAGCCTTCAATTCCCTGCGTATCGTTTGGACTGGAGCCGGGCAGAAACATCGCGAATGAAAACGCGATGGACTATCATATGGTCGTGCAGGCGTTTGGGCACGGCGAGCTGCTTGGGAAGCAGCTGGCAGCCCTATCCGATCTGGTGGTAATTGGAGAGAGCATCCCCGGCGGCACTACCACTGCTCTCGCAGTGCTAGGCGCGCTTGGCATAGACGCAAGGTTCAAGGTAAGCAGCAGTATGCCGGAAAACCCCCATAGCTTGAAAAATAGCGTGGTTGCGTCTGCTACAAAGCGGGCTGGAAGCATCATCACCCGCTCGCCCTTTGAGGCGGTCGCGGCCTTTGGGGACCCGATGATGCCGTCAGTGGCCGGCATTGCAAGCGGCGCACTGGCAGCAGGAGGTAGGGTGATGCTTGCCGGGGGCACGCAAATGTCGGCAGTCGTTGCGATATTGAAGCGCATAGGCAGGCCCCTAAGCAGCCTCTGCATAGGCACTACCACATACGTGGCAAAGGACCCGTCCGCGGATCTGGCCGGCCTTGTCAAGGCAGCGTCAGGGCAGGTTCCTGTCCTGTCGTGCGATCTTCATCTTGGCGAATCGAGCAAGCCGGGGCTGCAGGCATTTGCAAAAGGCTTTGTCAAGGAGGGAGTCGGGGCAGGCGGCTCCTCGATAGCTGCCATGCTAAAATTGAGATGCAGGATAACCGGGGAAAAATTGCTGAAGGCGATAGAAAAAGAATACGAGACTTCTATAGGAACCGCGCGGCGCTAGCCGATCACGTCCTTGACGCCAGTAAACATTTGGGACATTAACTGCTCCTGCAGCTTGTAAAAGTACGATTTCATGCCGATGCCACTTTCTGAATCTGCCTGCTGCTGGATTGCAGCTATCAGATGGGGTGCCATCCTGTTTGACACTCGTATGTAGAACCTGCTCTTTATTCTGCCGTCTTGCGATATGACCAGCTCCCTTTTGAAGTCTTGCGGGGCGAGCTGCCTTGCCTTGGCATCGATGGCAGTGTACATGCTGACAAGAACCTCTGGCTTTACTCCCAGCTTGTCGCTGTCATCCATCGTAACATGATAGGTCGATATTCCTTGGTTTTGCATCGAGTATGTGAATGCCGCATTGCGATAAAAACCGGTGATAGAACTTCAGCTTACCGTCTAGTCATATTGCCTTGATCTGAATCCTTCTCGATACATAGGGGCTTGCAGGGTCTACAAAGCGCCATTTCCTGTCAACGGCGCGGGTGATCCCTATCCTCGGGGTGGCCATAATGCGTATAGATTTGCTGATGCCAAATTCGATATGGAGCTCTGACTCGGGGTTGGTCATGTCGACTCCGTTTAGCGCGGACGATATGTTGAGGGCCTGTGTAAGCTTGCCAGGTCCCGATGTGAGCGAAAATGCGTCGTCGACAGGCCGCAGCTTTTTCATTATCTCGATGCCTTCGACAGGCTCTAGCCCGCGTATTAGGACTGCGCCTGCCTCTATTGTGCTCGATCTTGCAGAGACGTTCACGCAAAAGTGGTTGCCATAAGTGAAATAGACATAGGCCCTTCCAACATCGCCAAACATCACTCTGTTTCTGGCCGTTGGGCCCATACATGCGTGGCTAGCTGGATCGTCGCTGTAGCCATAAGCCTCGGTCTCAACTATTGTGCCGGCAAGCCTGAAGATCCTGCCGTTCTCTCTGATGGTACGCACCAGCTTTTTGCCGACAAGGTCCCTTGCCACCACTTCGGTGGGCCGCCGGTAAAATGAGATTGGCGGGCAGCTCACAGATAATCCTCCATAGAGTGCTTGCCTTCTTCTTTTTTGATCTCATTTGCCAGCTTTTTCAGGTCTGCTTCAAGCGCTGAAAGGAGGTTCTTATTGTATATGGCGGCCGCTGGATGGAATGTCAGAAAATATTTCTGGCCGGCCCTTTCTACTATCTTGCCCCTGTTTGCAGTTATTGAGCTTCCGCCAAGGAGCGAAGAGTATGCAGTCCTTCCAAGTATGCATATGACCTTTGGCCTTATCAGCGCGATCTGCCTGTCAAGGTACGGTCTGCAAGCGGTTACTTCGTCTTCCTCTGGCACCCTATTGTTCGGGGGCCTGCACTTTACCACGTTTGTGATGAATACCTGCGACCTCCCAATGCCTGCCTTTTCAAGCAGGTTATCAAGGACTCTGCCGGCGGCACCTACAAACGGCCTGCCTTTCTCGTCCTCGCTCTTGCCAGGAGCCTCGCCTATGAACATTATTTTGGCCGACAGTTGGCCCTCACCGGGCACAGCGTTCTTTCTGCTTCTTGATAGCTTGCAAAGCGGGCAGCCTCTGACCTCTGCTGCCACCTTTTCAAGTGAATCGTGCTGCTTTTGAGCCGCCACAAAATGTCATCTCCTTGATAACTTAAGAAACATTGCCTTTCCTCTTTCTCATAAACCCTATCACGACTAGCATAATGCCGGCCACGACGCCGTAGACAGAGTAAACGTACGAATTGGTGACAATCGAGCAGTTCCTTTCCATTTCTTCAAGCTGCGTTGGTGCCAAGACCGACCTGTCTACAAGCGCAAGATCGGACAAGCACCTGACGCCCTGAAAGTTCAGATAGATTGCAATCGCGCCGCTGACTGATAGGATTATTACCCCAACGTAAAGGTATCTTCTTGCGGATGCCAAGTCATTTCGCGCCCGATCTGATCTGGCGGATTATGTCAAGTATGTCGTCTGCATCCTCTGCCTCTGGGTTTATCTCAAGATATGAATTCAGTATTTTTAGCGCCTCTGACGGATCGCCCTTTTTCAAAAGCATTATGCCCTTGTCCCTTATTGCGTCCGGGTTGTATTGGTCGATAGCAAGCACCATTTCGTTTGCGATGCCGTACCTGTCTATGTCCTGAGCTTCGTAGTAGCTGCCCTTTAGGTTGTTCAGCATTCTGATTATCACCTGAGCGGACGTTGCCTTTTCCACCAGAGCGTGGGTTAGGGGTATGTTCTGCCGCGGGTATGTCTGGTCGAGCAAAGCCTTTAGCGAATAGTCGTCCATGATCCTGCCGCCGTTGAAAGGGTCAACAATTATTTCGCCGCTGTTATCTTCAAGCACGTGCTTTATCAAAAAGTGGCCGGGGAAATTCACCGGGTGCATCTTGAAGCTCGCCGCGCGAGCGATGCGCAGGTATAGTATTGCAAGCGTAATCGGGATTCCTGTCTTGTGCTCAATAACCACGTTGAGGTAGCTGTTCAGCGGGTTGTAATAGTCATCAGTGTTTGCCTTGAACTTGTGCACGTTGAACAGGTAGTCATTTATCTTGTCTATTATCTGGGTCGGCCGCCGGGGCGTGCTGAGGGTTTTCTTGATCAGCTGCGCCACCTCATCTCCCATGGAGTCTATCTTTGCCAGTGTAGCTGGGACATCAAGGTTGGGGTATGCTAGAATCCTCGCAAGATGCAATGCATATTCTGCTAGCCTGTCTGTGTCGTCAGATGACGTTACATCTTTGACGACGCTACTCTTCCAATCCTGAATCAAAGAATCAATGTTGTTATTGACGGCCACTTGTACCTCTCTCAAGCGAGAGGCATATATTTATGTCAATCATGGCTGACGGTGCTTAAAAACGCGTTAATAAAATCCATTATCATAAAATATTGTTTTTACGTTATTATTCTTTGCTTTTCACCAAACCAAAATACTGCCGGATTGGGAAAAATTAAGCTAAATACTTTTATTCAAACTTCCTAGCCTTCACTTCCATGGCAGACGGTAAAGTGAAAACTCTGAGTTCCAAGATCGCTGTACTGGGTCTGGCTTCTGTGCTAGCTGCGCTTGTCGCCATTAATTTCTCTGGCACGGCGCTCGCTTACACGCCTGACGACCCAGCTGCAGTATATCATTTGTGGGAAACAGACGAAGAAGGCAACTATGTGCTAGATGAAGAAGGAAACCTGATACCTGCAGCAATAGACACTGGCGACCATGCATGGATGCTGACATCGTCCGCGCTGGTGCTTATGATGACTCCTGCGGGTCTGGCCATGTTCTATGGAGGTCTGGCGAGGCAAAAGAACGCTGTGAACACCATCCACATGGTCTTCATAACCACAGGTGTGATTGCAGTACAGTTCACTCTGTGGGGCTACAGTCTGGCCTTTGGACCTGACGCTACGGGGCACGGGTTCATTGGAACACTTGACTGGGCAGGATTGCAGAACGTACTCCATGACGCACCCTCCAGCCAGTATGCTGTCACAATACCGCACACCTCGTTTGTCGTATTCCAGATGATGTTCGCCATCATCACTCCAGCACTGATTGTAGCATCGGTGGCAGAGAGGATGAAGTTCAGCGCGTTCATTATCTTTATCGTAATCTGGGCAACGTTTGTCTATGACTTTGCAGCACACTGGACTTGGCAGATTGCGGCACCTGACAACTATGGAAGGAACCCTGACTACTGTGGCTTTGGATGGACTGGATGTCTAGGTTCTCTAGACTTTGCAGGCGGAACGGTCATACACATCACGTCTGGCTGGTCTGGACTTGTAATTGCCCTCATGCTTGGACGCAGGCTGGGATATGGCAAGATGCCAATGGAGCCGCACAATGTATCTCTGGTAGTGCTCGGTGCAGCTCTACTGTGGTTTGGCTGGTTCGGCTTCAACGCTGGTTCGGCAGCTGCGGCAGCTACGAACGCCACGAGTGCATTCGTTGCAACCCAGATTGCAACAGGCATGGCAGCAGTAACATGGGCTTTGGTCTCGTGGGGACACACTGGAAGGCCCTCGACGGTTGGTGCAGCATCTGGTGCAGTAGCAGGGCTTGTGGCAATCACGCCAGCTTCTGGCTTTGTATCGCCAATGTCGGCAATTGTTATTGGAATTGCGGCAGGGATAGGCTGTTACTACGCAGTTACATTCAAGAACAGAAGAAAGTGGGATGACGCACTGGACACTTGGGCAATACATGGCATTGGAGGCTTGATAGGCGCGCTTCTTACCGGGACATTTGCAGAACAGAGGTTTACGCCTTGGGGCGACAATGGCCTAGCATTCGGCAACCCTGCCCAGCTGTATGAAAACGCTGTTGGCGCGTTTGCAGCTCTAGCATGGGCAATGGGCATCACTGCAATCATTATCAAGGTAATGGATGTAGTGTGGCCAGGAGGCATAAGGGTCACTCCAAAGGAAGAAGAGATAGGCCTTGACTTGGCGCAGCACGGAGAAAGGGCGTACGTGACAGGGTAAGGAAAACTTACCTTTTTCTTCTTTTTTATATTTTTGATCCGCAGCTTATTGTTAAGTCTGCATGTTAGAGCTAAAAAGTGCTCCTTTTGTTGGCGCGGGCGCACAATCTTGAGAGACAATAAATATTATATCTTAGTATTCGTAATTGCTTTCAGCATGAGTGCTCGGGGCAAATTTACGGCCGGCCAGACATGGGGAGCTTTGAAAAAAGCGTGGAAGGGCTACAAGATCGCCAAGGTGCAGAATGACAAGACAAAGATGACAGAGTATGCCAGAAAGATCAAAACTCTGCAAGGCGAGCTTGGAATAAAGCAGTCCTCGTTCCCCGAAATCGGCATCTGATATCACTCGTACACTGCGACGACCCTGCTTCCAAGCTTCACCAGCATGGGGCCTATGAACGTCGTCAGAGCAACCGCCATCCCTATTATTGGAAAGAGCATGCTGCTGATGACTCCAAGGTCCTGACCGGTTTTTAGCACGATGAACGAAAACTCGCCCAACTGGGCCATGCTCAGGCCGATGCCTATTGCAAACGATTTATCAAATCCCATTAATCTGGTGCCGGCGTACACCGCGCCAAACTTGCCAAAGATCGTCACAAGTGTGATTATCGCCACCGGAACCCAGTACACAGAAATCAGCGAAAGATCCATCAGCGCGCCTATCGTGACAAAGAATATCGCAGTGAAGATTTCCCTTATGGGAGAGATCATGACGGATATCTGCTCTGAGAACTTGCTGCCGGCAATGATCACGCCTGCCAAGAACGCGCCGGTGGCTGCCGAGAACCCGAGCTCGTATGAAAGGAATGCAAGCCCAAACGCCGTGCCAAGGGCGAACATGATGGTTATCTCATAGCGCTCCAGCTTGGCGATCAGCGCAAATATTCTGGGCATGACGAGGATGCCTACGCCTATCGTGCCGCCGATAAAGAGCCCTATCTCGCCCATAGTCACAATGATCTCGGTGAACGCGAACGAGCCACTGACGACGCCCGCATGCATTGCGCTTAATATCAGGATTGCCACCAGATCCTCGATCACGAGCACGCCTATCATGAGGATGGCAGACATGCTCTCCATCTTGCCCATGTCTTCGAGGACCTTCACAATTATGGCTGTCGAGCTTATCGAGAGGGCGGCCGCCAGAAACATGGCGTCATAGAACGACCAGCCAAGGGCGCTTCCAACTGCAAAGCCTATGGCAAGCATCACGAGAACTTCGATCACTGCGATGCTGGTCCCTATCCTGCCTATGGCGCGCAGCTGGCCCAAGGGGAACGAGAGGCCGACTCCAAAGAGCAAGAGGACGATCGCAATGTCGGAAAAGTTGTTCAGCATCTCTGTGTCCTTAATGAGGCTAAACGGCCCGAAAGGGCCTATGAGAATGCCTGCGATAAGGAACCCTAGAACCATCGGCTGCTTGAGAACGTATGCAAGTGCGCCAACCGCCGAGCATACCAACAGCAGGTATCCTAGGTCTCCTACAAGCTCGATTCCGACAGTCAATCAACAGAACAAGCTTTTTTGGTTGCTTTATAACACAGAGTCAAGATTACTCGACGTTTCGGTACTAAAAAGTAAATACTAGCCCGATCTCGATCCAATGGGGTCTTTCGATCTATTATCTCATGACAGCAATGATGAAAACAACCACAAATGGTTAAAACTAGAGGAAGCTATGGTCATCTTAAAATAAGTTGCTGGATTAATAGTGAGAAGCTTGTTATTCTAATAGGTCTATTGTTTCAAATTAGTTTGGTTTTGTTGGCGTTTCATCCAATAGCTGCGGACACACAAGGACAGACAAAAGGTACCATTAATCATGCAACAAACCTTAGTCTGACTGGTACCGCAATATATCCGGCCGTGGCTGCTTCTAGTAACAATGTCTATGTAGCGTGGACGGATTATTTTGTTGGAAATGACGAAATATTATTCAGAAAGAGTGATGATAGCAGCGCGACATTTAGAAATATTATAAACCTGAGCAAGAATCCGGGGTCGTCGCAACGTCCGCAGATAGTTGCTGCTGGAAACTATGCATATGTACTATGGAACGATAACACTTACGATGGGACTTGGAATATACTTTTCAAAAGCATCCGCACCAAAATACTACTTCCGTCGACAATACAATAAATCTGAGTGGAACTATTATCAATTATGAAGGAAGGAACGCTACATCCGTCAGTTAGTGGCACCTGTAATGGCCGTTTCTGGCGAAAATATCTACATCACATGGCAATCCTGTCTCGTGATCGACGATAGCGCACCCTGTGCTGAGAGTATTTTGTTTACTAAAAGCGACGATAATGGGACTACATTTGATAAGCCTATAATACTTTTTGAGGGGGTTGAGGCGGCGCAGGCTAGAATGACCATAGCCCACGACCATCTTAGTGGCCAAGATAATGTCGCTATTATCTGGTAGCATCCGGCGAGTATACCGATGAAATATTGTTCAGGCAAAGTACTGATAGTGGAAGACCTTTGGAAAGATCGCTACAATTAGCGCAGGTGGCGGCAATTTAGAAGAAAGATCGGGCAAGAACATACATGCACCTGTGAGGACTATCAGATTGTTGCAGAAGGAAACTTTGTCTATGTAGCTTGGAGCGGACTTACTTTTCCATCTGCTCTCTGTAATGTACAAATCATGCACTAAGATTATATACAAGCTTTTACTTTGGTGCTGATACATTTGCAATCTCGACAGCAAAAAGAAGCCGAGGTTATAAGCGAGATTCTGCTCAAGGCGGCCAGCGAGCCAGAATTCAGAAATGAGCTGATCAAGGATCCTGGAATTGTCCTAGAGAAATACGATGTTTCGCCTGAGGCAAAGCTGATTATCAGAAGAAGCATAATCGACCTGACGCAGTAGCAGCACTGCATTTAGAGAAGATTATATCGTGGAATTATAGTGATCAAGGCTCTTTAGAATATTTCTCTAGCTAATAGATAAAATTGTTAAAATTTATTTGTGCACGCTCTTTGCGATGAAGAAAGCACCTATAGCGGTCGCGCTAGTGCTGGTTTTTGGACTTTTCGCCGCAGCGGTTAGTCTTGCACCAGCAGTCGCGCAAAACACAACAGCACCGGACGGTAATGTAACAACACCAGGCGGAAACGTCACCGATAGAAATGTGACAGGTGGTAACGTAACAGCACCGGAAAATGAAACAGCTGTAGCAGGGGCAGAAACATTCTCTGCCAGAGGCTCTATTGCTACTCTGATCTTTGATACAGGCGAAATAACCACAACAGGCGAAATGCAAAACGAAACAGGCACAACCACTGGCAATGAAACAGGCCTGACTACTGGCAACGAGACTGGCGCAGCAGGCAATGTGACTACATCAGACAATATGACAACGACATTGCCGCAAATCATGACAGGAGGCACAGACGAAAACACGACTTTGACAGCAGACAATGAAACAACCACAGCGCAAGAGTTAGAACCGCCATATGTCTTGGCAGGCGACTGGAGCTTGGATGTTCAGGACGGCAGCGTAAACAACTTTGCGGCCAACTTTACGATGGTACACATCGACGGCACAAACCGCCACACTCATGAATTTAGCAACTTTGTATCTAACAACTCGACAACAATAGACACGAGCGGAAACGGAACATCATTCATCATGGGCACAGTTGATATCTCTGTGGATGGCGAAACAAGGTGGACAGGCGCAGATGCACTGATTATCATAGAAAGGAACAACGTGATCTCTATCTCGGTTGCAACAGAGGATACCGAAGACCACTTCAAGGGGCAGCCAATATACGGAATTGTCGAGTCAATGACCGATGAGAACGGCAACGAACTGATCGAGACAGGTGGCGCCCAGGCGGAGACAGCTGGCAATGCAACCGGCACCGGCAACCAGACCGGTGGAAACCAAACTGGTGGAATCCTAGAAAACCTCACCGAAGGGCTTCAGAACCTTACAGGCGGACAATGATAAACTCTTGCTGGCGACAGCAAGAATATCCTTTTTCTTTATTTTAAGAAGCGCCAACAATGAAGATTCCAAAACATTTTGTGCAATTGATGTCGTTACCATTTCTTGCCAGCCGACTGCCTCATGTGATAGTAGAGATACTGCTGCGCATAGCCGGCGTACCTCCCAAAATAGTCCCTCGCGCTTTCTGACAGCTGCTCGTATTGGTGTGGAGTGATCTTGTCTCCAAATTTCTTCTTGTGCAGCCACCTGTAGTGACCTGCGAGCGCCCTTGCAATCCAGACGTCTATTGGAAAGGCATCAAGCTTTTCAAGCGAAAACAAGAGCACGCAGTCGGCTATCTTATTGCCGACGCCATACACCTGCAGTAATTCTTTTTTGGCTTCTTCGTAGCCTGTGCTCTTGAGCACATCAAAATCAAGCTGTCCTGTGGCGATGGCGCCAGCCGCGGCCTTGATCGCTTTTGCCCTGTAGCCCAGGCCGCACGCCCGCAGCTCATCGATACTTGCCCTGTTGATATCGGAAGCCGATGGGAAGGTGAAAAACTCGATGCCATCGACATGTACCGGCCTGCCAAATTTCCTTGTCAGCGTGTAGAGCATCCTGCGGATCATGGGAATGTTGGTGTTGCTTGCACACACGAATGAAAAGAGGCACTGGTGTGGTTCCTGCCTCATGAGGCGGAGGCCCGGGTACGTCCTGACAAGCCTGCGCACAAGCGGATCGCGAGATATCTCTGAAAATATTGCTCTGACATCGTCGCCCATCCTGAACATTTTCTGCTCGCAGAGCCTATCTTCCGGGAACGCCGCAAATTCAGCGTGTCCATCTATCATCTGGGCGAACCTGACGATCCGGTCGCCGTGGACGCCGTACCAGGAATTACCGCGCTTTTCCCACAAAAAGACCTGTCCGCTGTTTATGCTGACGACTGGATCAAAGCTCTGATATAGCGACTGCAAGCCTGTTAGGCAGTTTCTACGATCCTTATTGAACTTTTTCATGAGTCCGGCTCAGAGTAACAAGTCACCTCATTCTGGCATCTACAGTCAGTTCCGTCTAGACTCTTCATCGCCTATGTTTCTAGGTTCAATCTGTTTTATTTACGGTTTGGACACTTACCGGTACCGTTAAATAAATGGCACACGTGTTTTTCGTGATATATGAGCTCTAACGATCCCATTGACCCCGTAGAAGCTTTCAAGAAGGCGATTGAAAAGGGGAGCGAGGCACAAAAGGACTTTATAAAACAGTTTTCCAATATCCAGCAGGATGTCATGCAGAACTACTTTACCGTGCTCCGGGGGTTGACCTTCTACAACGCAATGTTCAAGACTACGGTGCAGAGTGGCGGCAGGATCTCGATCCCGGAAGCTGAAAGGCAGGCGCTCAACATCGAAGAAGGCGACCTTGTGCAGGTTATCGTGGTGCCGATAGAGCGCAAGCGCAAAGGTGCACAGCAAAAAGAAACATAATAATAATCACTGGTCACTTCTGACCAAGAATTTCAAAATCAGCTTGTTAAACGTCATCGGCTTTTCCACGTATGGCGTGTGGCCGCAATTCTTTATCACCACAAGCTCGCTGTCAGGGATCTCGTTGTACTCCTTGGCGTATTGCACTGGTATCATCCTGTCGCTGTCTCCCCACACAAGCAGGGTGGGCGAGATTATCTTGCCAAGCCGCCCTTGCAGCTTTGGGGCGTACCTCATGCCAAGCAGGGTTGACATGAACGCGTACTTGGCATTTGGCAGCCTCATCCTGTTCACAAAGTCCATCACGATCTCCTCGGTGACGGCGTCCGGGTCGTGGGCCATCTCTCTGAAGGCCCTGTACGCGTTTTCATAGGTGGGATAGAGGGCTGCCATGATGTAGCCGTCAAGGGTCGGGGTTGATGTGCGCATCATGCCGGCAGGCGATACCAGGACCAGCTTGTCCACCTTGCGGTTGTGCCTTATTGCAAATTCTGTGGCAAGGTGGCCGCCAAACGATGATCCTACCACGATTGCCTTTGACACGTCAAGGTTGTCAAGGAACCCTGTGAAAAAGTCGAGAAAAAAGTCCATCGTGTATTCCACCGTGGGCTTGTCGCTGTATCCAAATCCAACAATGTCCGGCGTTATCACTCGGAAATATTTTGACAGGGTGGGGATCACGCGGGACCACCTTTCGGCGGAAGCGCCAATGCCGTGCAAAAGGATCAAGGTCTTGCCATCAGGCGGGCCGTGCTCGAGATACCTTGTGGCATAGCCGTTGACATATGTCAACCTCTGCGGCGTCGACTGCTCTTGCAATCATCTCGGTACTATCGTACCTCACTTAATATATTTATGCAGTGGCCAGGCTGCCGCTGTAATAATGGTTCATCATCATGAATCCGCTGGCGCTACTATAATAGTACTGCTTCTGGTACCGGTGCATCAGGTCTTCTTCTATCTCCTTTCTTCTCCTGCGTTCCAGCAGCAGGCCGGCATGGTTCCTCGCCCTTTCAAGGTAGTTGAAAATTATCATGTAGGGCATCCTGTCCAAGAGCTTCCTTATCGACGTGCAGATCCTCTGCAGAACTGCATCCCTGACCTTTGAAATGCCCTGCAGCTGCTCTATGCAGGTCTTTGAATCACTCCTAATGTTCACTACGATCTGCTTCCTTTTCTGGCTGCTGGCAAGCATGCTTATCTGGCGCTGGTTCTTTACAATGGCAAAATAAATCGCCAGCATCTCCATCCTCTGCACGCCGTACTTTTCATTTCTTGCCGGAGGGCGGAGGATTTTGATCCCAGGTTCTCCAGTAGAATGGTTGTACCAGGCGATATAACCGGACGGGGATCCATCGGCATCGATCGTGATGCTTGACAGACGCACTCCGTAACGTATCATCGGCTAACTTGCTTAATACCCTATCTAATAACAAAACTTTAGCTATGTACTCAACTATGTGAGACCTGAAACTGAAGAATGATTCCGGCATTACTGCCCTGAAGGTTCAGGGTTCCTTACTATGCCTTTGCCATAGTATGCGTATTTTACAAGAAAATAGTTGCCGTTCTTGCGAACAATGTCATGGAACAGGTGTGGGTACGCCTTGAACGCAGGTGTGTCAGATTCGTAGTGGCCACACCTCCAGCAGATCCATTCCGTCCACCTGCCGTCGCGGTATTCATAGATCCTGCTGCAGCATGCTGGACATTCGCTCAGCGACATATCATGCAATCGACAGATGTCTTTTCTACCTGCATGCTCAAGAATTTTCGATTATTAGGTGAACTGCCCATTACTGGGTTTCTTGCTTCCTAGAAGCAAACTTGCTTATTCTTCTTTGTTGATGGACGAGGCTGCCTCTCAGCATAGGCCTGTTCCAGACCCCGTTTCAGAATGTTCTTGGCTGCGTTCACGTCCCGATCTACGACCAACCCGCAGCTATGACATTCAAATATGCGCTCATCAAGGCCAAGCTTCTTCTCTTCTTTATCCACTCCGCACCTAGAGCATTTCTGCGATGTACCGCTTGGATTGACAAGAATGACTTGTCCACCGCGCCTTTCCACCTTGTAGGCAGTCATTTGGCGAAGCTTACTCCAAGTGACATCCATTATTGCTGATGCTGGATTGTGGTTCTTGACCATATTATTGATATTCAGCTTCTCAAACACTACCAGAGTATGACCTTCATCTGCTAGAGCCCTTGAAATCTTGTGTACAAAGTCACCTCTGCATCTCCTGACCTGCCGCCATGCCTTGGCTAGTTGAATCCTTTCCTTCTCTCTGTTCTTGGATTCTTTTTACTTTCTGGATAGAAGACTCCTCTACAGCTGTTTGATCTTATTTATCCGAGCTCCAAAGTCTAATGTATTTAATATTACTTTGCCGTCACTGAGAGTTAGCCAGTTTAGCAATCCGACATCTATTCCTACAGGCTTTGTTACATCAACCTTGACAGCAGCCTTTTCAACGCCATCATCTGTTGTTATGCCGGCATACCATTGATCCACATCACGGATGATTGTACCTCTTTTTAATGTGCCATGGGTATGCGATGTATTTCGAGCTTAACAGCACCAATGCATGATAATATCAGTTTATTATCTCTGATTCTAAAGCCACCATACCATGGATACGTAAATGAATTGTATTTTCCGCGTCTCTGGATACTGGCCTATCTTTTTGAAAAATGACTAGTATGCCTTGTCAAGTCTTAGTAGTACATCTTGCAATACTTGGCTGTATACCTGATTGTAGTACCTGTTATCCTGTTTTCTCACCGTTAGTAATTGTTTTTGCGCATAGAATCCAATATCCCAATCTGTGCTTTTCTCGCCTAATGATTCATTGTAGGGATGCCTACAAGTTTCCATAGTTTCATTCATGATTTTGACTTGCTGCTCTGTTGGATAAAGTCTGAACTTGTAGCACCTTATCATGTTTCCTTCACCAAGTACTGATCGGTGTGTGTACGAAGGTAACCAAAATACCTGTTGAAGCTCGGTTCTGTCGAGTCTCTATCGCATATGCTTATCATCCCAAGAAAAGAAGTCATCCAAAGATGACTTATTCATACGAAAATAAATCAATAACATTCTGCCCTTACTGCCACGTGGACACTATAGAGCTAGCTATAACATCATGCTAACTGCCGCTGGCGAACGCACATATGAGTAAGGTAGGTAAGGTAAGAAGACACGCATACATATACATACAAAACATACTATATAGTCAAATTGGAATTTTATGGTAGAAAACTAGAATTTTTAGCCATATTATTGTGTCTGCTGCAAGGTGGGTAAGGTCAGGCAAGGCAGGTGCTGTTCATTCTATCCTCACAGAAGCCGCTGACAGGCTTATCACTTTACCTGTGAGTAAAAATAGACATGTCAGAAATTTCAGTACAACAGTTTGCTAGATCTGTATTATCTGGATCTAGCCAGAAATACGAATTAACAGGCAAAAAGAAGGTCATTTACAACCTGCTAGTAACCTCAGATTATAACGGGGAGACAATCGCAGAGAAGACAGGGACAAATACGGAATATCCATACAAGGTCGTAAATGAACTGAAGAAAAAAGGGTGGTTGCCGCAGGACTTTGCGCTCAGAGATCGCAGAGGCAAACTTGACACTAACAGCTATCGCACAAGTGGAACAGGAAAGTCGTCAGGCATTACAGCTAACCAGAGCCATCCAGACAGCCATAACAATGATGAGGGGTGCAGACCTGCTGATTTTAGGGCAGCGAAGTAGTAGCAGAAGTTGCTTCAACCATTTATTCGCAGAATAGTGCTTCCGCTGTATCGCAACATTATCAGCTCACAAACGGCAAAAGCTTGCGAGTTAGAGTATGGAAGAGGCTGAAAAGAACATTCCAGACGAGAAGATTATAATAGAGCTTGATGTCGATCCTGCAGAGTTTAGAAGGGTCAAGGCAGAGTATTATCGCACTATAAGCTGTAACAGCTTTCTCCATTTATACGAGAAAAGGATGCAAGAATTTGATGCTCTGCTTGAACTGCACAAGAATATGCATGAGGAGAACACGATCCTAAGCGAGTTTGTTGACTACCAAAAGTACACGCCTTCACTCAGGCATGTCAAGGAAGACCTTCAACGAGAAGAAGAGAATCTAGACAGAATTAAGAAGGAGATTAAAAGCTACGAGTTGACGCGCAAGCTGATAAAAGAAGATATCGACTCTTTTACTGTAGACCAGGACAGGTTAGAAAACAGGTAGAGGATCTGTTCAAACAGTCTTCCACGCTTGAAAAGACAATAGAATAGTTTGAAACAAGAAAGTCTCAGCTATTGAAGGGCATTTCTGCGCTGAAGAAGGATCATGTGTACGGGAAAATTATAAAATATACTGCTGAAGATACAGGCCTTGGCGTCATAAACAATCCAGACTTTATAGACGCAACAGTTAGTGTGATGTCGCATTGGCTAAATGATTTAATAAGGCAATCTTGGATCAGGAAATTGCAAGAATGCCAGAAAAATAATGACATGCAGGGAGCTTCTGAGATCAAGAAACTCAAAGAGGCGTGGCTGCTGAGCTTTGCAATCCTGTATGAAAGGAGAGATCCCACTCCTTATAGCTTCATGAACACAACCACATCAACAACTACTTACTGCGATAAACGATACAAGCAATAATAGGAAAAGAACTACCATGTCATCTTTGGATGACTTCTTTTCTTGGGATGATAAGCATATGCGATAGAGACTTGAGAACCTGAAGCTCATTTTCATCCTCTGGCTAAAGAGTATGAGTTTCCTGTTTCAGCTTGTTAAAAATTACCGTGAATACCTAGTTAGTTTAAATCTGTCACTCTCGGATTTTTTCTGGCTTGAGCGAGCAAAAACAGATCTCCATCTCACTTGCTGAGGACTCTATCGCTGCAGACGAGGAATTACACGGGACTGTCGTCATCAACTACCACGGTAGGTTTGATAGCTTGGTGATAAACTCCCAGATAGAGAATTCAAGTGATGTTTTTTCATACATTAACCTAAATGGGAAAAAGATCAAGCACCCTTATGCGCGCCTCTCGATATTCAAGGCCGAGCTTGGCGGCAGGACCACGATCGAGTTCACTGCCACGACTAACCATGTCCCTGCCGACGATCACTCGAGCGTCAAGTTCCGTGTCTCAATAATACAGGAACATAAAGAAGTGGCCAGCGACATTGCCTACATAAAAATAGTAAAAAAGAAGAAGGCTTAGGCAAAGTTCGGAACTACTACGACCGTCGCCTGCATCCATGGGTGAGGGTCACAATGGTAAGGATATTCTCCTTCTTTTGTGAAAGTGAACTCGAATGTCTCACCAGGGTTGATAAGAGCACCCAGTTGCTCGGTCGAAGCAAACGCGCCGCTAAGCTGATCGTGGTATCCATCGTCACTGGTTACTGTGTGCGACGTGCCATCGTTGTTCGTCCATACCACTTTGTTTGATAGTCCTAGGATAGCACGCGCATCCTTTGGAACAAAGTTTCTGGTTTGGGACTCCAGAGCCGAGCCTTCGACGATCTGAACATTGGTGACCTCTGGTGGGTTCACTATTTCTTCTGGAAGGACTGGCCTTGCATTAGCCTGCGGGACATAGACGAACTGGTAGTAACCCATGCTTACGGCAACTGCGACAATGAAAGTGATTATGCTGATGCCGCCTGCGTGGTTCGCCATGGTTCGATCTTCTCTCTTTCTATTTTCACATATATTCTTTGTTAGGTAGTAGTGGCCTTTTTGTCAGGGCCATCAACGTCTGCTATTGATGTAGTAGTGGGCTGGACTTGGCTCATCGCTGCTGATTTGCCTGTTGTGCCTGTGGCTGCCTGCTTTTGCTGCTGCGACAGCTGCGGCTTTTGATCTGCGCCGACCTTTGCTGCTGTTGCAGTAGGCGGGGCAGCCAATGGCTTTTCTGCCGGTGCAGCTGGCGCCGGTCTGGGTGCCGCCGGTGCAGCCGCTGGCTTTGACGGGGCAGGCGGGACAGGCTTTGGCGGTGGGGCCTTTGCCATCGCCCTGCCATACCTGTAAAGGTGGAACATGCCTGCAAATACCAGCATTATTATGCCTATGATAAATAGCGAATAGTTCTTCATGCCCTGAAGCATCGCATAGTATGCCGAGATGTTGAGGTACACCTGGAATGCAAGGAGCACGACGAACAGGACGTAGATCCACTTTTGGGAGATGTTTATTGAGCCCTTGGCCGCTTTCTTTGGCTGCAGCTTGGCGTTGGCCTCAGCATGCTTGGCCAGCTTTATCATCATGTAGGTAAAGCCAAACGATAGCGGCACGAGCAGTATCATGACCAGATAAAAGAATATCGGGTCGATTACAAGTCTTTCCAAGAGCGCTTTCTCTATGCTGGGGTCGATATAGAATCCCCAGTAAGTAGTGACAATGATCTGGGCAAGGCTGGTGATGCCAAGCGCTGTGATGATGGGCCTATCCTTCCAAGAGAACTTTTTGTACTTGTCAACAAACGGGACGACCAAGAGCGCGAATATGAAGAGCCCTGGCCACGCGACGCCTGTAACGAACTTGTCGTACATAGTGCGCAGGAACGCGTAAAGGCCGGTAAGGTACCATTCTGGCACAGTGATGCCAGGCGGCACGTTGGGGTCGAACTTTAATCCGAGACCTACCGGGAACACTCCGCCTGTCAACATGATTGCGCCGGCGACTGCCATGACCATCGGCACATCAAATACCAAGAACCTTGGAAAGTGGACGACCATTAACCCAAGCAGCGCTATAGGCAGCATGAATACATGGAATGTGTAGAACCTCAGGATGAAATCATGAAATCCGGCACCAAAGAATGCCTCTCTCATCTGGGGCCCTAGTATGGGTATGGAGTTGGTGAGCGATGCGGCAATCGAAATCGCCAGCTCGGCACGCTCGCTAAAGATGATGTCGTAGCCTGTGAACGCCTCGAGAATCGTAAGGACGCCAAGAATGATGCCCGTTACCCACAGTATCTCGTTTCTGATCTTGTAGCGCCCGCTAAAGTACTGGTAGTACATGTGCAATAGCGCCATCATGACCATCGCGTTTGAAGCGTGATAATGGATGTTGCGTATGTGGAAGCCGTATGGGATCGTATCGTTGATCATCTTGACGCTGTCCCATGCTCTGGTGAGTATCGGCTCGTACCACAGCATGAGCAGCGCACCAGTGATGCCAAGAATGATGAATATGACGAACGTCAGCATGCCGAGGAAGCCAAGCGGGCTGACGAACCTGCCGGGGAATGTGAACTTCATCCCCATGAATATGGTTCGCTCTATGCCGGCGTAAACCCACCGGACGAACCTTACAAAGCTATTTTCATATGTTAAGGAGGTACCCATATCAAATCACTCAAGTGTTATTGTTGTTGAGGTAGCGTCCGAATCCCACTACTCCGTTCCTGTCTGGGCTCCATACCGGAGGCAGTATCGATAGATCGCCGTTTGATTCGACCTCAATGTCAAGCCTTGGGAGGACGTTTGAAGGCGGGCCTTGGAGAGCAGCCGGCCCGGCAAACGCCTTGCCTGTGTATGGATCGTACATGCTGCCGTGGCAGGGGCACTCTCCTCTCTTCCTTCCCTCCTGCGGCCAGTACTTCCACAGGCACCATAAATGCAGGCAAACCATGCTGTAAAGTCGAAAAGCGGAAGCGTCGTTCCTGTTGCCGCCAAGCTCTGCAGGCAGCCGTATGAGCTGCCACGTCCTGAATGCCTCTTGGTTCAGGACCTCGTCGTCAGTCTTGGGGTAAATGACAACCTGCGAAGAATTAACTTCAAAAGTGTTAACGTTGGCAATCGAGCCGTCCTCAAGCTCTATCTTGACCTTTTGCGCTGCTTGGGTCGCCGGGTTTGGCAGAAACTTGCCCCAGTCAACAAAGGGCGCAAAAGTCATTACGGTACCGGCGGCTGCCATGAGTTTTAGAAAGTCGCGCCGGGATACCTTTCCTCCTGCAACCGGAGGGGTTTGCGCCATACTAAGAGAAAAGGATTCACCGATAATTAATAAATCTTTGGAAATCATCCACAGCACGAGAACAAAGGTACCAGCAGCCATGGCTGCTGCAAGTTCGCCAAGAATCGATATAATGGTTGATCCAAATGTTTGGATAAAATTTTTTATTAGTGCTTTCCGGCGACCTGCTCAAACCACGTCGTGCCGTCCAACTTGGCGTATTTTAGATAGGCGCCTGCCTTATCGGCACCAGTGACCTTAGCATTCTGCAGGTTTGCCTCGACAAATACGGTCTGCGACATCCTGCACCCTGTCAGGTCAGTGCCCTGAAGGTTGGCCCACATCAGGTTCGTCTTTGTCAGGTTGGCGTTTGCAAGGCGCGCTTCTTTCATCTCTGCATACATCAGGAGAGTTCCGGTCAGGTCGGCACACTCAAAATTTGCTCCGTTCAGGCTTGCCTGCACCAGATTGGTGCCTGCTAGGTTTGCGCGGGAAAAGTTGGTCCTATCTGCAACAAGCCCATTCAGGTAAGCGCCAGAGACGTTCTTGCCCGATAGGTCCTTGCCGGTAAAATCCAACTTGACCGTTAGGTTCTTCATCCTCCAGCTGTTGAACTCTTGAACCTTGCCTTCAGATAATAGCCTGAAGCCTTCTTCTGACACGTCTGTCCATCTCTGCCTCTCATATATATACGTCAACCATGGGTCTCCCACGGGTTGATGCCTTTCTGGAACCGCAGCGCGTCCACCAGACCCTCTGCGTAGCCAATGCTCAGTACCGCCAGCTCAAACTTGGCCTGCCGCAGGAACCGCTCAGCGTCTGCAATGTAATATTCTGCGTTGTCCAATACTTCAAACACGCCACTGTTGTTGCCCGCGTCCTGCCTGACGATGTCGCGCATCTGTTGTATTGCCTGTTTGGCCTTTGGCGCGTATCGCTCGACCATCTGCACTGAAATCCGCCTGATGTTCTGCGAATTGTCAGACGGCTCGTCCATGTTTTCAGTTAAGGCCGCAAGTGCTTCGACTTCGGTAAAGTGCAAGGATCCCGTGACGATTATGGAATGGGGGCCGGCTCCAAAGTCGATCTTTGCAAGCGATCCGACCTTGCCTGATGTGATCCTCTGGTCACCTGCTCCAACCCTTGAGGCAACCACGGCAAAGGTATTGTCTGAAAAGATCTGGTACTTTTGGTCGCGCTCTGTATCCAGCAGCATCTTGAACACTGAAGTAGGACTTAGAAAGAAAGGTTCCTCCTTGCCTTTGCCTTGACTGCTATACTCTGTAAGGATGAGTGTGTGGCTGCCGGCAAGCAGGTTTTCGAAAATGGTGTTGTAGACGCTGACTACAGACTGGGGCTCTGACATCATTGTGACCATTCTGCCAAACTTGTAGGCATGCAGGCCAGTTTCGCCCATTATAGAGGCGATGCCTGACGCGGCGTGCAGCACCCCTGTCTTGATCAAGTTTCTGGCGGCTCTTGAGCGCAGCTCTGTGTGGGTTGTCGCGATAAGCGGGTCGCCGTACGTGACAAGCGCGACTTCTTTTGTCTTTGCAACTTCTAGAATCTCTCTGCCGTCCTCCACGAACCATCTCTGCACCGGCTCGGCCTGCCTTCCAAGGATAGAGTTCAGACCCTGAAGGTCGCTATCGGAGAGCGCGCTCGTGAACCTTTCAACGTAGACGACGCTGCATTTCTTCAGGATGTCGACCGCTGCAAGGCTCAGGCCGCGGTAGCCGTTGATGCCAGTACCCACAAACCATAGCATATATGGAGCAAGGAGGGGCCGACGCCTATATGTTGGCATCGCTAGCTATTTCTTTTTCTTCTTCAGGTGGTGCAAGCGCGACAGGTGGAAAAGCGCCCTTTCGTACACTTCAATGCTTGCCACGTATTCGTCGATGTTTACCCGCTCGTCGGCTGTGTGCGACGCGTGTGGGTCGCCCGGCCCGTAGGTGATAACGGGTATCTTGAAGCTGTGCCCAAGCACATTCATGTCGCCAGTGCCGGTCTTACGAAGGAGCGTCGGCCTCTTGTTGCGCACGTCAAGCACTGCAAGCAGGAGCGCCCTGACAAGGGGCGACGCGTGATCGGCCTCGAAAGGCTCGGTCTTGTCCTCTATCCTGTATGTCGCCTTGACCCCTTTTTCCAAAGCGACCTTGGTAATGACAGTGTCGACTATGCGGAGCACGTTGTCGCAGGTCGTTATCGTGGGCACCCTGATGTCTATGGTTATCTTGCACTTTTGTGGCGTGACATTGTGGCTTGACCCGCCGGTTATCTCGGTCAGGCTGCAGCTGATCGACTTTGCCTTGTTCTCTGCCGTGCCGACGCGCTCTATCTCTGACTTGATGGCCTTCCAAAAATCGTACATTTCTTCAATCGAGTTCTTGGCAAGCCATGGCGCGCTTGCGTGTGCGCTGTCACCGACGTCGCACGTCAGGCGCACAGCCAGTCTGCCCTTGTATGCGACGGTGATGTTTTCGACGCCAGAAGGCTCGCCAAACACCGCATAGTCGACCCCAAGCTTGCTCTTGACCAGATGCTTTACCCCCGTCGCGTTGCCCTCTTCGTCCACAACTCCTGCAAATATCACGGTGCCGCTCTGCTTTGGAAACTCTGAAGCGGCAAGCAGCATGGCTATCAGGGGCGCCTTTGCGTCGGAAGCGCCGCGGCCGTAAATGTGGCCGTCCTCTATCCTTACCGGCACCTGCCCAGGCACAGTGTCCATGTGGCCGCAGAGCAAAATGCGGGGCTCGCCAGTCCCCTTTGTGGCAATGATGTTGCCGACGTTGTCGATGTTGACCTGCTCAAAGCCAAGCTCGTTCACGCATTTGTCCTTTATCATGTTGGCAAGGGCAGCCTCTGATCTGGAAGGGGTGTAAAGCTCCAACGCCTTCTTCAATAATTCTACCGCGTAACTTGGCGAAACCAATTTTGCTTACTTTCCTTGCCCTAGCGCGTAATCCACCATCAAACCGGGGATATCAACCCCTGTAACCCGGACGGTATTTTTAAATTCAGTGGTATTATTGACCTCGTGCACCATGAGGCCGTCGCTCTTGCTCTCCATCAGGTCGACCCCGACTATCTGGCCGCCCAGAGCCCGCGTGGCCTTAAGGCAAATGTCTTCAAGCTCCTTTGTAACAGGGCATGCCTCGGCGTGGCCGCCAAGAGCCATGTTCGTCTTCCATTCGCCTTCGCCGGAATAGCGGTATATAGCAGCCACTACCCTGTCGCCAACTACAATCGCTCTGATGTCCCGGGGCGGACGCTCGACAAACTCTTCAAAGTAATAGACCTGATATATCGGAAACATGTGCTCCCTATCTTCTATCACTGCCTTGGCCGCTTCCTTGTCGCGCAAGAGCGCGATGAGCCTACCCCAGCTGCCAACCGTGGGCTTGACTACCGCAGGATAGCCTAACTCTTCGAGCGCCGCCAGAGCCGACTCTTCTGAAAACGCTGCTACTGCCTTTGGTGTTCGCACGCCCGCCTTTTCAAGCTCCATGTGGGCATACATCTTGTTGCCACACAGTATGGCAGCATTCAACGGGTTGATCACACATGCGCCAAGGCCTTCAAGCGCCGCGGTAGAGTGGACGTTCTTGAAGTAGCTGACGCTCCTCTGGAGCACTACCTGTCCGTTGTATTTTGACCTGCCGCTATTCAGGTTTACGACAAGGTTCTTGCAGTCAACGTTTTCGACGCTGACACCTTTCTTCTTTGCGGCTTCGTAGAGGGCCTTCTCCTCCCACCTGATGCTGTCATAGAGGATGGTAAGGGAGTTGCCGGAAAAATTTGATTGAGACGACTGGCCAGCCTTTTCCTGCCTCACTGACCCCAGTCCTCGCCGACAACCTGCGCCGGTTTTATTTCAAACCCTTCGCCCGACTTGACAAGCTCGTAGCTTGCGCCACAGTCAGGGCAGGTTACGATCTCGCCCTCTATCGAGTCGGAAGGTATCTTGATCTCTGCGTCACATTCTGGACACTTGACTACCACGCCATTATTCTACTCCTTTGATGGGCTTAGTTTTACAGCAGCGTCATTAAGTATCTTTCTCTCCAGCCTGTCGTCCAAATATAGTTCCAGTATGTCGCCCATGCGCAGTTCCTTCAGGCCGCGTGCCAGAGCTTCTGCCTCATGCTTGCTAGTCTCAAGCCCAAGCAGCGACAGCAGGTACGCTGCCCCGTTCTTGCCTGCAAGCTCACCAAACACTATCTTGCGCCTGTTGCCGACCGTCTTTGGCTCTATTATTTCATAGGCGGCGGGGTTGCGCAGTATGGCCGCCAAGTGCGTACCGGCCTTGTGCTTGTACGCACTGTCGCCGACGATCGGCTTTGACTCTGGTATTGGCAGGCTGATATAGTCAGAGATGGTCTTTGAAAGGTCCTTTAGCATGTGGAGCCGGAGGTCGTTGTTTGACTTGTAGATAAGCGTGAGCGCGACAGCCGTTTCGGCTAGGCTCGGGATTCCAGTGCGCTCGCCAAACCCATCTATGGTCGTATGGATCTGGTCAGCTCCAGCTTCGCACCCTGCAAGCGCGTTTGCCAGCGCCAGCCCCACATCGTTATGGCAATGGACATCAAGCGAAGTCTTGCTCTTGTCAATGTTGTTGTATACCATTTTTACCAAATTGTACATGCCCCGCGGCCGCATGATGCCGACGGTATCCGGTATGCTTATCCGTTCGATCCCGCGCCTGTTCATCTCCTTGCACATCTCGATAAGGAACGTCGGATCTGTCCTGCTGGCGTCTTCCATGGTGAACCTCGCCTTTAGGCCATGCGCCTTGATGTAGTCGGCGACTTCTAACGCTCTTGCCTTGGCCTCTTCGCGCGTGATCTTTAGCTTTGCCGAAATGTGGATGTCTGAAATGCCCATGTAGGTCGCGACCCATGTGGCGCCGCAGTCGATCGCGACGTCGACGTCGGACTTGATCGCCCTTGTGTGCGCGACAATGTCGGCGCGCAGCCCCTGCTTGATTATTGTCTTGGTCGCTTCAGCGTGGTCCGGCGAAACCACTGGGCTTATCTCTATCTGGTCGACTCCAAACGAGTCGAGCATCCACGCGATCTGGATCCTCTGCTTTATCGTGAACGCTACCCCGGGGTGCTGCTCGCCCTCTCTCAGGGTGCTATCGAGGATCCTTATCTTCTTCTGCTTGCCATTTTCACCCATCCAGTTGTACTGATGCGCATAATAGTTTGGATCGTCTGATTTTAGCGACATTTATTGCGACAATTAACTGCTTTCGGACATGATATAAATCTTATCGCAACTAAAACAGCGAATTCCAGCGCCATTTTTCGCTCCAAGCGCCACCAGATAAGCAAAAGGGACGATTTTCGGTAGAATTTTTCGGCGAAGTGCGATAACAGTCAAGATTGTTGCAGATACTTCCTGACGATCCTGTTCAGGTTATCGAACGAACCTTGGACCATCTTGGTGCGCTTTTGGATCCCGACCTTGTAGTTTGACACTCCTTGCGACAGCGACTCTATCATCTCTTGCTGCTCCTGAAGGTTGGGCGACCCTGTCGATTTCCGCACCTGCAGAGACTTTTCCGGTGTCATCTCTTTGATTATCTTCATCATCTCGTCCGGCTTGATGCTTACGCCCGCCTTTTGTGTCTTCAGGACAGAAGTAACGTCGGACAACTGTAGTTTTGCAAGTGGCAAGTTGTCCATGCTTGCGGCCCTGTTGACAAGAGCACCCACTATCTTGTGAGCTGCCCGGAATGGCATCTTGTTTTTCATCACCAGCTGCTCTGCAATGTCTAGCGCGATTGCATAGCTGGTGCTTGCAGCCCGGCACATCTTTTCCTTGTTCACCTTGAGCGACCTGGCTGCACCGTCAATTACCCTGATCGTGTCAAGCGTTATTGCAGACGCGCCAAGCAGCGGCGGCTTGACATCCTGCAAGTCACGGCTGTAGCCGGACGGCAGCGCCTTGACGATGCCGAGCATCGACACTAGGTTGCTTGCAACGATGGCGGCCTTGGCCCTTGTCAGCTCGAGAGGATCAGGGTTCTTCTTTTGCGGCATCGCGCTTGAAGTCGAGCTGTACCGATCGGCAAGCTCGATGTAGCCAAATTCGGACGTCGACCAGATGATAAAGTCCTCGGCAATCCTGCCAAGCGTGCTGGTCAATATCGCAAGCGTCGCGGCATATTCCAAGAATGCGTCGCGCGAGCTTGTTGCATCTATGGAATTCCTGACTATGCTGTCAAAGCCTAGCAGGACGGCGGTCCTTTTCCTGTCGATACTTATACTCGATCCCCCTATGGCGCACGCGCCAAGCGGCGACTGGTTCACCCGCTGGTATACGAGATATAGCCGCTCCATATCGCGCATGAGCGCGTAGGCGTACGACAGCAAAAAGTGGGAGAACGTCCCTATCTGCGCCTGCTGCAAATGGGTATACATCGGCATCGCGGCCTGCTTGGTCTCTTTGGCCTTCTCTACCAAGCCCTCTATCAGGCTCGCAAGGGCGGTGCAGATTTCGTTAATGTCGTCGCGTATCTTCATCCTGATATCAAGCACAACTTGGTCGTTCCTTGACCGGGCGGTGTGCATCTTGCCCCCTGCGTCCATGCCTGCCCTCTTTATCACAAAAGCCTCAAGGGCTTCATGTATGTCCTCATATCCTTCAGTCTCAATCCTGTCCGGATTCTTTTTTGCATCTTCCAGTGCCGACAGTATCTTTTTCAGCTCGCCAGAAGTGAGGTGCCCCATTTCGTGCAGCATTATAGAGTGTGCTTCGCTCCCAAGGATGTCGTAGTACAGTATCGACTGGTCGTGCTGCATCGAAGAGAGGAACCTAAGTACATGGTCGTCCAGTTTATCCTTGGGTCGGGACCGGTACATATATAGAAGTGTGCACCGTGGGCGCTTTATTTTAAGATTGTACAGCAACAAGCTAGCTCCAGTCTATCTGTTTGTTAACGTGTACTAGCTTGCCCGCTGTTATACACCATTTAGCAACGGATTTTCGATGGAATCCGTCCTTGCAGAATCAACGCGACTGATAGAATACCCAGCCGACCTATCGGGATGCAGCATCATCGGCGTCGGGGACAGGCAGCTGCTGTACTTATGCACGCGCGGAAGCGGCAAGCCTCTGGTTGTGGTGCTCGGGTTCTTCTCTGGGCAAAAAGAGGATATCATCACCAAGGACCTGATAGAACCCGTGGTCGAGGAGAGCCGGCGCAGGATAGGCGAGATCGTTGCCAGCTCGCTGTTTGATGAATACCAGAACGCACAGATCCTCTTTCTTTAATTCTTTTAAGCAGACTATAAAAGAACTAATTTTAATTTCTATATGTATGCTCCACTGGAAACTTACACATGCAGACACGCAGTAATAATAAAATAACAATAGCCCGGCCCAGATTCGAACTGGGGTCAAGGGCTCCAAAGGCCCCCATGCTTGGCCACTACATTCAGCGGAAAAAGATCTTCTTTTCCTCCACCGGGCTTCCGGGCGTACCTTGAACTATCTTGTACGTCCTTATAATCTTAAGGCGTTAATCATCCTGTCAGTCGGGTCTTCCATCCTTGCCAGTATCCGCGCGGCTTTTTTCTTCTGCGCCTTCATGTAATGCTCGTCAGAGATCATTTTCCTGCCCATCTTTACGAGAGACTTGGAATTACTCGCCCTTTTGACCAAGCCTGACCTTACAAGGTATTTCTCGATGTGGAACCGGAGTGGTGCTATCGATATCGTGGGCTTGCCCAAGAGAGCAGCTTCGGCAGTCATCGTCCCGCCTGCCCCGACAAAGAGATGGATAGACTTTATGAGCGCGGTGCCGTCGACAACGTCTTTTAGAACCTGCACTTTGCTGCCATAGCGCGCCTCTATCTCTGCTATTTGGTCCTGGTACCTGCAGAGCATCACGATGTTGGCCGATTGCCACAGGTCGTTCACAAAGTCGTCGATCGTTTTGGCAGTGCCAAGTTTTCTATCTGCAATGTATGATGCTTTGCTTTCTTCAAGCCGGAGGAGTATCGTATTCTTTTTGTCCTGCTCGATTTCAGATGTTTCGTCATGCTTGAGCCATGCCACCGGGTCAAGCGCATGATAACGGGTAATGTCCTTTTTTGCAATGCCGTACCCTGTCCAGGCTGAATATGGTATGACCCACGGGCAGAGCAAATTGCTTGTCAGCGGGACAGTGAGCCTTGCAACGGCCTCCGCATGAGGCGAGTCGTTAAAGCTAATGTGCTTTATGCCGAGACCAAATGCAACCCTAGCTCCTTCCGGCGATGCGAAGGTGACGGCTGCGTCAGGCCGGAAGCGCTCTACCACTTCGGCCAGTTCAAACGTCCTGTTGGCGCTCTGGCGCAGCTTGCCGTACCTGTCGGCTCCGCCGTGGCTCCCTACAACGATGAGATCAAGCTTTTTGATCCTAGCCAGCTCGATTGCCTCCCTGTACTGCCTTGAAGTGCAGAGCACATCGTGGCCAGAGTCGCGAAGCAGAGTGACTGCGCGCCTGAAAAACATGACCTGCTTTGGGGTCAAAATGTCAAACCAGATCTTTTTCTTCAAGCATGACTTGTAGCCGGAAGCCAATGGAAAAACCTTTTGTAGACCACTTGAGGTATAACGTAGGGATGAACGGGGGAGCTCAGTCGACACTTTGAGCGCAGGAGGATCTTCTGTTGCAGTCTATGGCCTGAGCACCGAAGGATATCGGATAGCATCTTCGATAGCGATCAAGGGATCAAAGGTCTCGCTGATAGACGAATCGGTCAGGATGGCGATTTCGCTCAAGCCCGACATCGCAAGGACGTATCCAAACGTAAGCTCGTTAATAGAGGACGAGCCGCTCCTTGATCTGGAGCCGATAGACGTAGCAGTGAGCAACGCCTCGTACGTCTATTTTGCTCCGCGCGTAAGGAAGGTGGGTCCGGACGTGAAAAGCGACGTGACGAGCAAGTTCAAGGACGCGATCAAGGCGCTCAAGCGGGGCGCCTCTGTAGTCTATATGTTGCCGACCGGGGTAGGTGGCAACAACGAAAACATTGCTCTGATAGAGCACATGACCGGAATGTCCGTCGACAAGGACGTGTCATACTACTATCTGCCGATGAGCACCTTTACCAGCGCGAGCTCTGAGACACTGATAGGATCGGTCAAGTCAAAGCAGGATAATCACCTGTCCAAGATGCTCCACGACCCTGACACGCGCCGCAAGCTGATCTTTGTGGACGTCAATTCTGCTGAACTTGCGCATGTAATAAAGACATTGAGCCACTACTCTGGCATGGCCAGTATACTTGAAATCTGCAAAAAGGCGGCCGACAGCAACATTGGAAGCGAGCTTATGCAGGGCACTTTTGCCGATCTCTACATTGACGACGTGACCGGCGGGCTGTACGATCTTCGCATAATAGGGTCGTCGCTTGATGGCACCGGGCCTCTGATGTACCTGGTCAACGGCAGCATCAAGGGCATCGAAGGCTATGTCAAGTACCTAATTGACCAGATACGGGCCACCCTCAAAAAGCGCGACCTCAAGGCCAGTAGGACAAAAGTTGCCATAGCATGGACGCTTGACCAGCATGAGATGAGGGGCGACAAGATCGAACTGCTGTCATCGCTTGAGACCAAGGTCAAGGACTATATCGGCGATGTCGAGCGCCACCAAGGGCCCACGTTCGACCTCTACCACACAGACAAGACCACCGTGGTCATTGCGTGCTCTAAAGCGGATTATGAAAAGGTCGTTTCAAAGAACATGGCGAACCAAGACTTTATCGTGATGAAGGCAAATCCGCTGTGCGAAACGCTGTAATGACCCGTGCGTATATGTGCATGTGCAAGTTTCCAGTGGAGCATACATATAGAAATTAAAATTAGTTCTTTTATAGTCTGCTTAAAAGAATTAATTAATTGCACGCCGCAACCATAACTTATGGCTAGCAGTGGAACCATTATCCTGTCCACGTTTCCAAGCGAAAAGTCTGTAGTCGACGTTGCTGACAAGGTTGTCAGAGACAGGTTATGTGCCTGCGTCAATTTCACCCAGATTCGATCGATCTATTCGTGGCGCGGCAAGATAGAAGACCAGAAGGAGTTCGTTGCTCTTTTCAAGACGACTGCAACATCTGCGAAAAGGCTCAAGGCCGAAATCGCAAGGCTGCATCCTTACGAAGTGCCGGAAATAGTGGAGCTGAAAATGCAGGATGTTTCAAGGCCGTACCTGTCGTGGTTGGCGGAGTCAACGGATGGCGTACCGAAGAAGCGCCACAATGCCGCCAAGCGATGAGACTCGAAGGCCAATGTCAGTCGACGAATCCACCGCGAACGCCTTGGCACCATAGCCTTCAATTGAATTGAGCAGCTTTACCACCTGCTCCTCATCTGCCGCAGTCTTGAAGATCGAATCCGAGAACACGACTGCTTCTACCGCCTTCATCGCGGCCGCCTGGGACACTTCCTGCATGCCCATTGCAAATTTGGCTTCTCCCCTGTTCACCATCAGCATCACCCGATCAAGCATAGAAGATACCGAAGCCAGCTTGCTCGCGCTCATGGCCTCCTTCATCGCTGGCGAGCGCAGGAACACGAATATGCCATCTTCACCGGCAACGTCCACGCCGTCAACTACCTGCACCCTGTCCCTTGGGATCTCTTGCCTAGCAACTAGAATGTTGAAGAACCTCCGGCGGGTTTCGCCAGGGCCAAATATGATCACCTTGTCGTTTTCGCCAATGATTGAAGAAACCGTCTTGGCGATGTCTGTGAAATAGATTTCGATGTTGGGGTTGTTCTTGGTCTGGTAGCGCTTGCCGCTCTGGCCGGAGTAGATGTTGGGGATGACTTTGACATGCGTTCCGGAAACCTTTGCGACCGCCGCTTCCTGTGTGTCGATAGCAACCAGAATAAAGCTGGCATTGCTGCCAGACCTATTGAGCATCCTGAGCTCGACCTCCTGCCACTTCCTCCCCTTGTCTATGGTTATCATATCGCCTGCCTGCACAGAGAGCGAGTGATGAGTCCCCTTTGTTACCATCTCGTTGTCGGTTTCTGCAATGACTCCTGTTATCCTGAGCCGGTCGACTGCGGCGTCAAGCTTACTCTGCTCCACTCTGATAGAAACGCGCACTTTGACCCGCTCGCCCTTGTCCGGCCTGCCGTACTCTTTTACCTGCTTGATCACGCGGGTAGTGTCTGCGATTACGTGGTCGTCCTTTTCTATAATTCTCCGCAGTGTAAATAGATCGTCCGCGTCTTCGGGGATGACAAAAAAAGCGTTGGTGGATGCCCCGCTCGGCTTTACTATCATACTGTCTTTTCGCTTTCAGTCACGGAGGAAGAAGGAGATGAAGAGTCTTCACTGCCGCGCTCTTGATTCTGGACTGACTTCAAGTAGTTGTCGACCCATTCTTGGGTCAGCACGCCAGACTCGACTAGGTTGACCAGCGCGTTGGGCGAAGCAAAGCCCTGCACCTTGCCTCCGCGCCTGCGTACCTGCCTCCACTTTAACTGGGTGTTGCCGCTCTTTGACGAGTAAATGATGCCAAGGATCTCCTTTGCGTTCACAAATGTCATCTCTCTTATCTTCTTCAGCGTGACCTTGTCTGCCGCTTCGATGTAGATTGCGCCGGGACCCTCTTCGCGCTCGGGGAATACTTCATAGTCGCGCAGGTAACTTTCTGGTATGAAGGATCTGCAGGTGCTTACAATGATAAACTTTCTAAAGCTCTCCAGCGAAGCCGTAGTTTCTATCTGAACCAAGGTAAGTATGAGGGGGCGGTAGCCATTTATCAAGTTTATGAGAGAGTGGGTAGGTGGGTGGACAAACTCCTTACTCAAGATCTTCCTCATCAGGTCAGTAGGGCTAGTCTAGTCATTGCTTGTCCACATCGAAAATGAGGTGTCTGCGACATAAAAATCTACGAACAGCACTTGCCACGCGGGATCGTGTGGCCGTGGGGGCACTTCCTCGGGTGCTTTAGCAGCGTGCACAGCGCGTCCGTGAAAATATCTTTCATGTGGTGCTCTATGCCGCAGACCATTTCTTCGTCTATCTCTATCTTGAGCGCGTCCTTCATCAGGACTTCAAGCAGCCGCGTGTTTCGCATCATCTGCTTGCCGATGCGCTCGCCTTCGCCGGTCATTTCCACGCTACCCTTGCTGTAGCGAACGAGCTGCGAGCCATCAAGCTTGCGGAGCATCTGCACAACGGATGGCTGGGTGACGTTAAGGAGCTTGGCTATCGAGCTTACCTTGACTTCCTCTCCTCTTTCGCGGATGTACCATATGGCCTTCAGGTACATCTCGACGTGCTCTGACTCGGCCGTGCCTACAAAAAGCTCTTCCTCGTAGCCTGTTGGCTTTTTCTTTGCAACGGCAGTCTCCACGCGCTATCTGTTCTCGCCAAACTCTATTAACCTTATCCCTTCGCATATAACGCCGTTTTTTACTTTTTTTTCTTTTCTGCCGAATCTTCCCAGAGGTACTGGAAGTAGCCCTTGGCGAATCCTGCCAGGCCGGCATGATCCGCCCAGATGGCTATCGGCTCAAAACTGCCGCCGTCCCCTGTGCCTTCTCCAAGCAACAACACGACCTGCTTGCCGTCCCCTATGACGCCACCTCCAAAAAGCCCATCTTTCAGCCTCACTTCTGCAACTCTGGAAAGTGCCTTGATCGTTTCCGGCGTTATCTTAGCGGATGCAAGGATGTGTATCTTGACGCCCTTATCATGCAGCGTCCTTAGCACCGGCTGGAGCGGCTTGGCTACGTCTACCGCGACAAAAGGCAGCGCGACCAGCAATTCCTGCCGCGCGTTCTGCACTATTTCGTTGACCTTGGCGACTATGTTAAAGACCCCTCTTGCGACCCATATCTCGGGGCGCTCCTTCATCCCACTCTTGGTATACATCGGCATCAGTTCATTGACAATGGTGCTCTGGCTCTCGCGGAAATTGTTCTCGTGTCGCATCCTCATGGCTTCAAGCGCGCTTGAAGGGGACTTGGGGAAGAATTTTTGCGGGCGAGAGCTATCCGACTCGAGCCATCCCTTCTCCTCAAGGCTGTTGAGGACTTCATAGATCTTTGAATAGGGCACGCCGGATTTTTTCGAGATGTCTGCGGCGGTCATGGCGCCGCTATCAAGCAACGAGAGATACACACGTATCTCGTAGCTCGTCAAGCCAAGGTTTTCCATGGCCTTCCTTGACCTGTCGCTAATGCTCAATTCTTCTCAAACTGAGGGCGCGTGCTATATTAAGATGCTCTGCAAAGCCATTCCAGAGGGACAGTCTAAATCTCAAGTCTTTCTTGCAATTTGTGTGCAAGAATTTAACCTATTCACCGTATGAATTAGTAGGTTAGCTTTATATAGAAAATGGAAATTGTGTCCATTAAGGTAGTAGTATGGACCTAATCCAAATTTCGAACATGTCTAGCAAAAGCGTAGGCGCTAGGCGGACAATAAGGTTTACTCAAAGCATCTGCCCGGACTGCAACATGATTCTGGATGCAGAAGTCTTTGAAAGGGGTGGCAAGGTCTTTATGACCAAGACGTGCCCGACGCACGGCGAATGCGAGGAGCTCTATTTCGGTTCGTACGAAATGTACAAGAAATTCAGCACATATTGGATGGATGGCAAGGGTGCGCACGCTCCAAACGTGATGATAGACAAGTGTTCATGTCCAAACAACTGTGGACTTTGCACCAACCACCTTTCACACTCTGGACTTTCAAACATGATCATCACTAACAGGTGCGACCTGACGTGCTGGTACTGCTTCTTCTACGTCAAGAAGGGCCTTGAAGGCGCTTATCTGTACGAGCCAAACATGGAGCAGGTAAGGGCCATGATGAAGACGCTCAAGGCAGAAAAGCCGATCGCGGGCAACTCGATCCAGATCACCGGTGGCGAGCCGATGCTCCGCGACGACATTACGGAGATCATCAAGATAATGAAAGAGGAGGGCGTCGACCATGTCCAGCTCAACACTAACGGAATCAAACTGGCCATGTCGCCAGAAACTATGCGCCAAGTAAGGATGGCAGGTGTTAACAACCTCTACCTTTCGTTCGATGGCGTAACCCCAAGGACAAACCCCAAGAACCACTGGGAAATCCCGTACACGCTGGAATCAGCAAGAAAGTGCGGAATGACAGTGGTGTTCGTCCCGACGGTCATCAAGTCAATTAATGACCACGAGCTGGGCAGTATCATACGCTATGCCCAAAAGAACCTCGACGTGGTGCACGCAGTCAACTTCCAGCCGGTGTCGCTCACAGGCAGGATGGGCAAGAAAGAACGTGAAAAGTACAGAATCACGATCCCAGACTGCATCGAAAGGATTGAAGAACAGACTAACGGCGAGATTTCAAAGGATGCTTGGTTCCCGGTTCCGTCATGCATGCCCATGACAAACATCATCGAGGCTTTCAGCAAAAAGCCAAAGTACGAGCTATCGATACACTTTGCATGTGGCGCAGGAACATATGTCTTTGAAGATATGGACACAAAGAAGCTGATACCGCTGACATCTTTTGTCGACATTAAGGGCGTGCTTGAATACTTTGAAGAAAAAGCCGACGAGATCAAGTCAGGCGCCAACAGATACTGGGCGATGCTCGAAGTCGTGCGCAAGCTAAAGCAGTTCGTCAACAAGGATAAGCAGCCACGCGGGCTGGACCTTGCCAAGATGTTCTCGAGCATCCTGCTCAAGCGCAACTTTGACTCTGTGGGCTCATGGCACGTAAGGTCGCTGTTCCTCGGCATGATGCACTTCCAAGACAAGTACAACGAAGACCTCGAGAGGCTCCAGAGGTGCGACATCCACTACCTGACGCCAGACCTTAGAATCATCCCATTCTGCGCATTCAATGTCATTCCAGAATGGTACCGTGACAGGATACAAAAGAAGTATAGCATCCCAGTCGAAGAGTGGGAGAAGGCCCACGGCCAGACCCTCGAAGCAGGACTCTACAGGGGCCTGATGAGAAGGGGCAAGCCAGAGGCTCAGATGGGCTGCGCTATGTCAGAAATACACAGGGCCGCTGCCGAAGCCTCCGACGATCACAGGGGGATAGAACTCCGCAACAACATGGCCGGCGCGTAAGCGCTCTCTTTTTCCCCTTTTTTACTATGTCTTGTGCCTGTACCACTTGTAGATGTAGTAGGCCGCGCCAATGATTATAATGGCTATGACGAGCGGCCACAGGAAATAGATCACTATCGCAGCCACGATGATAAGAGCTGCTATGATCAGGATATCAAGTACTCCTAATGGTCTTGCCATACTATAATCAGCACTATGCACCGTAAATACCTTTTATTAGGTGCATTCTATATTGTTGCTGTCAGGTTCCTGCCATTTATCTGCCAGTTCGAGCGCGCGCCTGCCCTTCTGTGTTATGGCATAGACTCGGCATGTGCCAACAGCCATGACCTCTGCCGCTAACCCGTACTGCAGCAGCTTGGATATGTGGCCGTCGACTGCCTTCCAATCGATACCAAGCTCGTGCGACAACTGGAGCTTGTTCTTTGGCCCAAGGAGCGACCTCAAGAGTATCGTTCTGGTCCTGCCTCCCTTCATCTTGACAAGCAATTCAAACACGCCGCAGCAAAGCCCATTCTCGGTCCACTTTGACTTGGTAAGGCCGCGCCAGATGATGTCGCGTCGGTCGCCGGCACCAAAAAAATCAAATGACAGCTCTGCGCCGGCAAGCTTTCTGGTATGAAGGTACAACATCTGGTTGGCCATCTTGTTGTCCTGCACTGCCTTGAACTGTTGCGGGTGTGTTTCGGTCGCGCCAGAACGGTAGTCAACAAACGCCGCATGTGTCAGGGTCAGAGCAGTAAATAGGAAAACTGCTAGACTCAGGCTTTTCGTCGTGCTCATTTCAGCGGAGTAAACCTCCTGCTTGGAGCAACAGCACAATATACGCCTGTGAGGGATAAAAGTCTTAGGCGACATGCCTGCCATACCCAACCACACCATTCTTGCGAGCGTCCCACGTTGGAGGTAGTATCCACAGGTCGCCATTTGCGTCCGCCTCAAGGTCCAGCCTTGGCAGCACGTTTGAAGGGGGGCTCTGAAGCGACGCAGGCCCTGCATAAGCCTTGCCGGTGAGAGGATCGTATGCGCTTGCATGACACGGGCATGCTATCATGTTCAGCTTTGACTCGTACCTCCATAGACACCACAAATGCAGGCAAACCATGCTGTAAAGTCGAAACGCTGAGACATCGTTCTTGCCTCCGCCAAGCTCAAGCGGGAGCCTTATCAACTGCCAGGTGCGGAACGCCTCTGTGTTCAGCACCGGGTCATCGGTCTTTGGGTAGATCACAACCTCTGAATGGTTTACTTTGAAAGAGTAGATGTTGGACGGCTCGCCTCCCCTGATCTCTATTTTCGTCTTTTCTGCCCCGTTTGCCCTGTTGTTTGGCAGAAACTTGCCCCAGTCAACAAAGGGCGCAAAAGTCATTACGGTACCGGCGGCTGCCATCAATTTCAAAAAGTCGCGCCTAGACATCCCCTTGTTGCCTGCTGCTACAGCTGGGTAATGGGCACTAGACATAAGTAAAATTGGTCGTGAGTTGATATAACACTTGATCCAAACGTTTGGACAAAATCTTAAATATCGATCTCCTCAAGCGGTCAAACTTAAAATTGGATCGAGTGCTTTTGTCAAGCCATGAACCTAGAGCAGTGGTGCCAGCTAGACGAGCGGATCTACATTGCAGACGCGGACGAGCGCTACAAGCAGTACGCCGGCTTACCGCACAGCGAGCGCGTGATAGAGCAGCTGGCAGAGATGAAGGCCATGAGCGCCAAAACCTTTCTTGGCTCGTTTACAGAACCAAGGGAACTGTTCCTAGGTTCGCTTGAAAACATCGCAGACTCGACTACAAAAAAGCTTGAGCTCAAACTGTACAATCTGCGCAACCAAAAGGTAGTCTCTTCACGTCACCGCTTTGGAGGGGCTGCGGTCAGCTGGAGCACGTGGCGGCAGTTCAACAGCGCCCAAAAAGACCCTGCAAAGAGAAAACAGGTGTTTGACGAGTTCATCTCCAAGACAAAGTACCTTTCACCAACCATCAAGGCCCGGTTTGACCAGATGGGAAAAATCTACAGCGAATACTCGCGCAAGAAGCTGAGCCCGCTTGATGGCTACCTGGAGAACGAGAAGGTCTCGTATTCGCAGCTGATCGATTTCGTAAAGTCGATGGGCCAGCAGGCAAAAAAGCCCTTTCAGGAAGCGCTTGCGACCATTTCAAAAAAAGTGCTAGGAAGAGACGCGGAATATTACGATGACTTTTACTTTTTCCGCAACAGGGTGTATGCTGACCTTGAAAAGGAGTTTGCCGGAGTAAACCCGCCTGACCAAGTCCGGCGCACGCTTGCAGCCATGCAGTTTGACCTATCGCCGATCCACTTTGACACGGAGGATAGGAAGAACAAGTACCCGTCACCGATATGCTTTTTCGTGCAGGTGCCAAGTGACATCCGCGTGCTGTACAAGAGCGAAAGCCCATACTTTGACCTGCAGGGGTGCTACCACGAAATGGGGCACGCAATGCATGCCTCATCGATAAGCTCGCGGGCCAAGTACTGGGACCGATACGGCTTTTCGATGGGCATAGCCGAGGTATTCTCGATATTTCTGGAAAGGCTGACAAAGAACAAAAAGTACCTATCTTCGCTTGGAGTGCATGACGAGCGGGTCCTTGATGAAATCGAGGAGAGGAACAACTTTATGGAACTGTTCTTTGTCACGTTCTATACTGCCAACTCGCTGATGAAGGCAGAATTCTGGCGAAAGAAACTGTCGATGGAAAAGGCAAGCGACCTTTATGCAAACTTGATAAAGGAATACACTGGCCTTGAAATGCCCGGCGAGTACTGGATGCTCCACCACATACTGCCGGACGCGATAATGTATGTGCCAAGCTATCTTTTGGCGGCAGTTCGCGCTGCCGAGCTTGACCACCACCTGCAGGGTAGGTTCGGGGAAGAGTGGTGGACCCAGACAGAGGCTGGAAGCTACATCCGAGAAATAACGGAGCCGGGAGCCAAGATAGATCTGTCAAGGTTCTCAAGGCTTGATAGCAGCCTGTTCATGAATGAAATAAGATAATGTTCCGGCTTTAGGGTCGCGGATATCGTGGAGTAGCCTAAAAGACTACCCCGACTGCCGCTTTTTCTTCCTTTGACAACTCGCGGTAGCCGTTCTTGTCGATAATGACTACGTTGATGCTGTCACCGGTTCCAGCGTTTCTTCTGATTGCAGCTGCTATCGCCTGCATCGCTACCTTGTACGCGTCGTTAACGCTCATGCCGTCCCTGTATTCCGATTCTAGATAGCCGTAAGCAACAGGCGATCCGCTGCCGGTGGAAATGAACTTTTCAGTCGTCATCGAGCCAAAGAGGTCGATGTTGTGGATCTGGCTGCCCTCGTTTTTCGTGTAACCTGCCATTATTATCTGGACATAGTATGGAAAGTATCGCTGGTTAAAGAGGATATTTGAGCAGAGCCTCGCAGCAGACTTGACTGGCATAAGCTCCTTGTTCTGGAAGCGGTAGAGGTTGGCGTTGTAGCGCATCGTGTCGACAAGATTCTGCGCGTCGGCCACGCCGCCGGCTATGGTCATTGCAAGGTGCTGGTCAACTTTTTGGATCTTCATGACGTGCCTGTCGGCGATAAAGAGTCCCGCGCTTGCGCGGGTGTCGGCCGCAAGCACCACACCATCCTTGCATGTCAAGGCGCATGTAGTGGTTCCTTTCTTTATCTGGTCGGCAATGTAATCGGGATATCTCTTGTCCTGAGGGTGCATATATACTACATTGCATTGAAGAGACCTTACCTGATTTAAAACTATCTGCTAATTCTAAAAATTATGTCAAAGTGTGGAATCGTCAAGTTGCCGTCGTCGGCTACGCAATTGCTCCTTTCATACGATAGCATATCGAGCTCGTCTGAAAGCTCTACCTGCGCCTCACAAGGTGTCACAAAGGTGAGTCTGTAGATGCCGTTTTCATCCGGCTCGACTGTGCCGAGGCCATAGCTGTAGTGCAGAATGCCTGTCATATTGCTGTCACGCTCTGTGCTGATCTTTGAGATAGTGCGCGGTGGTTTCCTTATCTATCGAAGACCCATTGATAGATCCGTCCTGCCCGACGGTAATTTCAGTATGCAGACAATCGACATCAAATGCGGGAAGCACCGTTTCGTGAAGGATTGGACTGTGCGGCACTGTGTTGCCCTGTCTGTCAGTTAATTTCTCTGCGCTAGGATTTTTATTGTTGTCGCTTCAAGTAGGATACACCGGATATGCGCTGACAGAATTGGAATCTTCGACGATAAAACTCTGCACGGCATTTACCTGTACCATATCACCTACCTGGCCGACACGTGTGGTGAGCGGCGTATTTTGTATCTTCTACCTCAGGCTCGTATCGACCAATTCCCTGTACCGGTCGTCTAGCGCGCCACGCTCTAGCGCTACGACAGTGTCCTGCATCCAATGATGCAGCATGTCATAGTATTCATACTTGCTTGTTTTCGTAAATGTGAATTCAAAGAACCCATCCGGCACCAAGATGTTGGGTCCGCTTCCGCTGATGGTATTGAAAAACTGAATCGTCATCGTTGCTTGCCACAACTGCGTTTGGCACGTCGTCCTTGTTTATCCACCTGACCGTATTGTTGACGCCGATTATCACCTTGATAACCTCAGGTTCAAAGTTCTTGTTGCCGCTGGAGGAGCCAGCGGGTATAGTTACAATAGACGACACTCTTTCTGTACCGCTGCCGCCAGACGCTGCAAACATCGCGGAAAAAGCACAAGGCGATTCCGACTGTCAGACCTATAGCTACGGGGACGTCGATCTCGCCCACTATAAGTAGAGTTGGTTTCTATATAATGAAGTTTTGTCCAAACGGTGCAGTCTCTGTTTATTTTATATCACCCTTTAGCTGATTTTTCCCTAGCAGTTTGCCTAAGACGATATTTGAGAAGATCTGGGACAGTCATATTATTTACGAAAAGGAAGGCGGTGGTCTGTCACTGCTATACATCGATAGGCACCTGGTGCATGAAGTCACTTCGCCACAGGCGTTTGACGGTCTCCGAATGAACAACCGGCGCGTCAGAAGACCAGACCTGACATTTGCCACCATGGACCACAACGTCCCAACAAGCGACAGGTCGCTTCCAATAGTAGATCAAATTTCGTCTATACAGATCCAGACGCTTGCGCAAAACTGCAAAGAGTTTGGCATTACACTCTTTGATATGCACAGCCCCGATCAGGGCATTGTGCACGTGATAGGTCCAGATCTTGGGCTGACACTGCCAGGTACCACGATTGTGTGCGGCGACAGCCACACCTCGACCCATGGCGCCTTTGGCGCCTTTGCGCTTGGCATAGGCACGAGCGAGGTAGAGCACGTGCTTGCCACCCAGACCTTGTGGATGGACAAGCCCAAGACGTTTGCGATAAACCTTGAAGGCAGGCGCAGGAACCCTCACGCCGTGACTGCCAAGGACATGATACTCTATGTGATAAGGACAATCGGGACTGCTGGTGGCACTGGCACCGTGCTAGAGTATCGCGGCGAGGCAATGTCCGAGCTCTCGATGGAGAACAGGATGACGATATGCAACATGTCTATTGAAGCAGGCGCGCGTGCCGGCCTGATAGCGCCTGACAGGACGACCTTTGACTTTATCAGGGGAAGGCGCTACGCGCCAAAAGGCGAGCAGTTCGAAAAGGCGGTTGAATACTGGTCTTGCCTTCGGACGGATCCAAACGCCAAGTTTGACAAGTCGATCAGCTTTGACGTCGGCTCGCTTGCACCCCAAGTAAGCTGGGGGACCAACCCGGGAATGGTAGTAGACGTTACCGGCGCGGTGCCGCACCCCGACGAGTTTGCAAAGGGAAACGAAAACGAGCGCAAAGCCGCAGTACGCGCCCTTGAATATATGGCGCTAGAGCCGGGCACGCCAATGACAGATGTCAGGCTGGATAGGGTGTTCATCGGCTCGTGCACAAACTCACGCCTTGAAGACCTGCTTGAAGCGTCGATGGTCGTAAAGGGAAGAAAGGTCTCGCCAAACGTGCGGGCTATGGTGGTGCCCGGGTCGCAGCACGTCAAGGCGGCCGCAGAGCAGATGGGTCTTGACAAAGTCTTCAAAGAGGCCGGCTTTGAATGGCGCGAGTCTGGATGCAGCATGTGCCTTGGCATGAACCCTGACATCCTTGGGCCCGGCGAGCGCTGCGCAAGCACCTCAAACCGCAACTTTGAGGGCCGGCAGGGGGCAGGGGGCAGAACGCATCTCGTAAGCCCTGTCATGGCCGCCGCAGCCGCGATTGAAGGGCACTTTGTGGACGTGAGGGAGTGGCTCTAGTAGTAGATGGAACCCTTTACAGTGCTCAAGAGCAAGGCGACCCCGCTTGACAGGGTCAACGTCGACACCGACCAGATAGTTCCAAAGCAATTTCTGAAGCTTGTCAACCGGACGGGTTTTGGCAAGTACCTGTTTTACGACTGGCGCTTTGATAGGGACGGCAGACCAAGGAGCGACTTTGTGCTGAACAACCCAAAATATTCCGGCAGGCAGATCCTGCTTGCCCGGGACAACTTTGGAAGCGGAAGCTCGCGCGAGCACGCCGCGTGGGCAATCTTTGACTACGGGTTTCGGGCTGTAATCGCGCCGTCCTTTGCAGACATTTTCTACAACAACTGCTTCAAAAACGGCATACTGCCTGTCCGGCTCAAGTCCAGCGAAGTCGACTATTTGTTCAAGAACGAGGACCTTGACATTGAGATTGACCTTGCAGAACAGCTTGTGGTGGTGGCAGGCAGCGGCCGCAAGATGCACTTTGAGATAGACGAGTTCCGCAAGAAACTCTTGCTTGAAGGTCTGGACAGCATAGGGCTCACCCTGCAGCTTGAAGACCATATCGCAAGGTATGAAAGGCAGAACCGGATGTTTTTCGCTCCGAGCGACAGCTGACAAGATTTTTATCCTGAGCCACTTTGAGGAAAGGTAAGAGAGAGGAAGTAGTAGTTGGCCGGCATTGTCGCCGTTTACAGCCACGGCACGAACAACAAGAACATCATTTATTACCTTGCCCACTCGATGAGGATGCTCCAGCACCGGGGCAAGGCATACTGGAAAATGATGGTGGGCAATGCCGCCACCGGCGCAGAAGGATGGCTCCCGGCAGACGATGCAATACTGAGGATTGCTCAGAAGGAAAAGCTGCATGGAAACAACGGCATAGGCTATCTCTCAAAGAGGCCGCCGCCGTTCCCAAGCATGAACAACATCTGGGTCGCGTTTGACGGCTTTTTTGTAGACACTGAAAAGCTGCACCTGCACCCATACATCGGGCCGGCCCGTGACTCTGACTCGCTCTTCAAGATCTACCACATTTTCATCCAGCTCCTGATCCAGAAAAAGAACCCTGAGCGCGCAGCCGAGTTTCTGGACAGGCACCTGAGGGGCAACCTCCTGGTGAAGGTGGGCGACGAGATCTACGCATACCGCGACAGCACAGGCTTCAAGCCGCTCGTGACTGCGACCAACTACGACAAGACACTCAACATCATCGCATCAGAGAACTCGCTCAGGACGTCACTTATCGATATGCAGTTTTCTGACGTCATGCCCGGCCAGCTACTAAAGATGAGCAAAAAGAGCGGGCTTGAAGTCATTGCCAGCACATCGACCATCAAGATGATGATGGACCCGTTTGAGTTCATACGAGAGTCAAACGTCGTGGCGACGGTCAACGGCAAGAGTGTCTACCAGATCCGAAAGAACATTGGGAAAGAGCAGGCCAACTTCTTGTCAAAGGATCTGGACATTGATTCTGCTTACGCCGAGCCTGACTACACGCGCCCCATGACCCTCGGCTTTGGACTTGAGTACCAAAAGCATTCTAAGGGATTCGAGATTGCAGAGGGCATAATCAAGGACAGGTATGACGACTCGGATCACATGATCGACTTTTCAGAGCAGGTCAGCAAGAACAAGCTGCTCACTACCGGCAGGTCGCTCAAGTTCGTCATGCAGAACCTCGTTCAGGGAAAAAAGATAGCGACTGTGCAGGGCACCATCCAGACCGGCAGCACCACGCGAGAGACAATATACTACCTGAAGAACGCCGGCGCAAAGTGCATAGATGTCGTCGTGAGCTACGTGCCGACCGTAGATGGGAGGCAGGTTGGACTGTATACACAAAACCGCGACCTTATTGCAAATAAGTACGTGGGCGAAGTGTCTTCCATCAACGAGCTGAACCAGAAGGTCGCAAGGGAGATAGGCTCCGACACTGTATATTACAACTCGCCGGCGGTCTTGGCAAAGGGCATTGGTGTGCCTGAGAACAACCTGTGGTTCCCAGAATGGGTAAGGTTCCTCGATTATAAATGAAGAGGGTAAGCGACATCGATCCGGGCAGGATCAGCCGGCCGCCTGATAGGGTAAAGGTCATTTTGGCAGAAGGCGAGCAGAAAAATCAGGGCTTTGTCATCAAACGGGTAGAGATGAGGCAGTTCATCGAGCGCAAGGACGACTGGCTTGGCGATTACTCACTCCTCACCGTGCTGGTAGAAACCGACAAAGGAACAGCGGAAATGAAGTACGACGAAGGCTTTAGAGGGCCGGATGCGCTTGATTCTGCGGTGACTATGCTTACGCAGTACGTCGGACTTGCGTCGCTCATAAACCGCGCGCTGATAGAACTATTGCAGCAGTAAAATTTGGCACAATAGTTTTTCATACAATGCTCTACAATAACGACGCTTATGTAAAATATATCAAAGAACTCTACCACAATGCAATGGCACTGCCACACAGCGGACTACGACTCAACAACCTTTTCAGCCGGGAAAAGACATGTGCCTGCGGGCATCCAGCAAAATATCATATACAAGGCTTTTCAAAGTGCCTGTTCGGCGTGTGCGGCTGCGACCACTACTATAACAGCTGCTAGAGCAGCTTTTCTGCCTCGCTTAGGGAATTCACTCTCACTGGCCACTCAAAGTCCTTATTCCACGGCTGGTTGAATAGTATCGCCGACTTGGGGGCAGTAATGTCTACAAGGTTCTTTGGCGCGTCATCTATCAGCACATCAAACGGGTAGCTGGCCTTTGGCACAGAATCATAGATGAAAAGCAACTCATCTGCATAGACACGGTGCAGGTCAAGCCACATGGCAACGTAGGGCACTGTAGGCCTCTCTCTCTTTGTGATTATCGAGATCCTGTATCCCTTGCGGTGGATGCGCTTTGTGACGTCGCCGATATTGGGCTCGGTCGGGGGTATTTCGCGCCACCTATGTTTCCAGACGTGGCTAAAGTAGCGGTAGACCGTGTCTGGAGTTATCGGCAGTACTGTGGGGATGTCCCACCTGATGATCTCTTTTTTCGTAACTCGCGTCCCGCTCCGCTTGCTGTACTCGTCTGCCCAGACTAGCATCACGTCGGCAAGTACAGAGTCGACATCAATAGCCACCGTCTTGACAGCTTCGGTCACCTTTGGCGCTTTGCCCTCTGTTGTTGTGGTCAACAATATGATCGGCAGCAATTACTGCTTATTTATAGAATATCAATAATGCTGGTTTTTTGCTCGCGCAGAAATCTCACTGCTTGCGCTCGCTTTCTTCGTATTCCCTGTGTCCGTCATGGCCTTGTGCTCTATTACATCTGGATGCGAGAAGAACAACATGTTGCATCTTTTGCAAACGTAACGGACGTTTTTCTTTTGAGCCACTTTTTTCTTTTGCACCAGCATGATCTATAATATACCTACTGATGGCATGTTCTAGAATATTCTTTTGACGGAAGAAGATCGGTTATCAGCTTCCAATACCAAACTGCAGAGCAAAACAAATAGCATCGCGGCCAAATTCGAACCAGCGACATAAAACCGCAATCATAACTAGTTTTTACTAATAATAAAGAGGTAACTAAATTCTGTATCTCATGTCGTTCTGCTACGTGTATTGTGACTGGTGAAAAGTGCGATATATGTCATATCAGAGAAACCACCAAAAAATGTGGCCTATGCTTTGACTGTCACTTTATGCATTGTCTTGGCGGGGTCGGCATTTGATTGAAGGGCCGATAATTTCTATTACTACATAGATGGACTGGTTAATTGTGCAGCTGGCTGGTCGTACTGCCTGTTATGCTGTTGTGACCAGTTATCACTAAATAGATTGAAAAGCCGAAAAGACCCATGCCTATCGCATTAGGAATGATCGATGATTGAATTAATGAGGCGGGATTATTTGTTGATGTATCATCAAAATAGTATGCAGCCACTGCAACTGTTAGCACTATTTCTGGCAAAATAACGTACAATAGTATCTTCGCAGCTTTCTAATTCTGTAAAAAGCCTAGAAATTAACTATCGGTAGGAACATGAAAATGATCTGCCAAGCTAGGCTAACCTTCTTTGATGCGGGCACTGCTTTTCCTTTACTCGCATTGGCTATTATTTATTTTCATGTCCGTATCAATGACAAAACTGCATCCTATGTTTCAAATGAAAATATTTAAAATCGTGCCGAGCCGTTTTCTCTGTCCCGACTTGCTTACTGTAGAACGCAAAAACATCACTACCGCACCTAGGCCAGTAACTGCGAATATCATGTAGAACAAGTTATTTGCGCTAATTTCAACGCATGCACTACCAATGATACAACATATCTAAGATAATGGGGCCGGCCGGATTCGAACCAGCGACCTCCAGCGCCCGAGGTCTGCCACATATTGAAGTTACCATCAAGACGGCCGGCTTTGATGAATACTTGCGTAAAGCACTATCTAACGAATACGACGCCCGTTATTTGATAGAGCTAGCGAACAAGTATCAGCATGTCTTGACGACTGGCAACGCCAGTGATCTACTGACATTGAGTCACAATGTAAAGCGCAATGCTATGCGGGCCTTGTCACACTTGGCTAAATTTAACGGCTGTTATGAGAAATGGCAAAGTATCATAAAGCGACACGACATAAAGTGGCGACATACTGAAGACAACTTCAATTTCTTTAACAAAGAGTCTATCACACAAATGCTAGACTACATAAAGAAAGCGATAGCGATACTGCCGCCCGATTGTGGCAATACTTTCATTGTTGCGACACTGCTAGGTCTAAGAGCTGACGAAGTATGCAAAGCCATTACACTGCTAAAGCAAGATACCAAAGACTATCATAACAAAGAGCTAGGCATACTTGAACACTATCGCTTTAAAGAGTTATTCATTCGTCGAACCAAGAAAGCGTACATTAGCATAGTTGACGACGAATTACTAAGCCTAGCAAGGCAATCTTGCGATAGTCGAGAGGCCATTAACTCAAGATTAAAGCGCATGAAATTGCCAATGAACATGAAGTACTGTCGTAAGGTCTTTGGCACATGGCTAAGACAGCATAGTATCGAGAGCGAATTTATTGATGTACTGCAAGGCCGTGTACCTGCGACAGTCTTTGCAAAGCACTATTACCGGCCAGACCCTGCGACAATAGACAAAGTTAGGCTATTACTCAAAGAGCTAAGGGCAACATTGGTCGAAGCATCGCTTAATAAAGAGCTGAAGGTAAATGAATAACATAAAGAAGCAAGCAAGTAGACAACCAAGAAAGAAAGAAAGTAAACCGCGAAGAAAGAAAGGCACCATTTACAAAGACCAAACCAACACGCAGTTGGCCAAGACGCCAAGACAGTGGTTAGAGATTAGAGCGAATGAAAGCCGCAGAGGTCAAATACATTATTCAAAGTTATCCTACTACATTTGGTTCAAGTATCTTGCCGAAACGCAAGACCAGCCAGAACCGCCTTGGCCTTTAATGACTGATACAACCATCAAAGTTAATGGTATTGATCGGCCCGTAGTCAAAGTCACTTTCACGCCAGAAGCAATAAAGTATGCGCATCGTCTGGCCGAATTAGTCAATGAATCGGCTAAGATAGCATACGAAAGGGGCGAAATTGGTGGTCAATGGTCTGACACGACAGAAGAAGAACGCTTTCGCGGTATGCTAGGCCAAATTGCATGTCTTACACTCAAGCACGAACAAGACGGTTGGTCTTCACTGTATGAAGAAATCGAATTTGGTAAGAAAGATCACGGTGATCTTAGCTTCAAGACTGTCAAGGTTGACGCAAAGAGTACTTACAGCGACGGTCGTTATGAAGACAGGCTGAATGTAAATCGAAAGCAATTCATGAAGAACAAACACAAATACAAAGCGTATGTGTCTGTCGTAGTACCATCTAATAAGAATGACACTATTGATAAACTACTGACGAACTGTAATACTGTCTACATACTTGGTTATGCCGACCCAAAGAAGATTGCTAAAGCGTTCAAAGATTACAAAGCTGGCAGGCCAATTACCAGTGGTTATGAGGTTAGACCCGGGCGTAATAAAGTGACAGGCAAATTCGACGATTACGATAACCTCTATTGTCAGATTAAGGCCAGCAAACTTGAAAGTGTAAACAATCTGATCAAAGTTATGACCAAAGACTATGGTAAACCGTATCTAAGTGAAGCCAGAGAAAGGCTTAAGCGGCGATAGCATCAATGTCGTGTAACTATCGACTAGGTGCCTAGTTATCTAGTAATTTGAGCACGATTTGCAATTAGACAACTAGACAAATTACTACAGCCTGCGGTATGCTAGTCTAATTCGTCGCAATGTCTTAGTTCTCATAGTAGTATCTACAGTAAGATTTAGTCTTGCTCATGTCTGCAAGAAATACTTTAACTAGATAAATCGTCTATAAGTATTTCTGCAATTCGACAACTCGTCATTCAGGTAAGGGTTAATATTTAAAGCAAAGTCTGTCGTGTCTGTGTTAGATAAGTTAGCCTTATCGCAATTAATTAGGCAAATTAATTTCACCGAAATTTAGGCGAGCATGATTTACGCTCAATGATTATCATTGACATTATTTGTTGTAATGACTGACTTCTAGCCCAAAGTATGCCCGCCGTAACCCACAAATCTACGCCGTTCAAGTTGTCTTTACAGATAGGCGCGGTCGGCGGGTCTAGTAATAACAACTAGTGTAAAGAGTCATTGTCTAGCTATGTTACATTGCTCAAGTGACATATTCATAGACAGTCTTGGTCGTTGTCTAGCAATATGTCGAATTACGATTGACACATACTTAGACAAGCTGGCCAGATTAAGAGCATAGTTCGGTACGCAAGTCTTCGCCAAGCGTGGCCATAGATTACGAAGAAATTAATTCGCTGCCGGTCGATGCGCTAGATAATTCGCTAGATATCTAGCAAATTCGCCATTTGAATTATGCTGACAAATCGGCCAAATTGTCAGCGAAATTAGCCATAATAAATCTCTTAAATCATTGAATTATTTAGTGTAAATTACTAATCATAGTATTATTAGTGTAACAACAAGAGTAACAAAGTCAAATTAATCTAAATGTCGAAATAGCCCGTAATAATGCAAGAATACTGCATAACTGAAAGCGCACGCGAAATAATCATGCGTTGGCATCATAGTTGCAAATAGTCTACTTTGCTGCAAGAACTGCGCTGTTATGCGATGCTATCTGATTTCGCGCTGATCGATGGTTAACCAAAGACAAGCTTTGCTAGATATCTGTAGTGTAAAGATTATCATGAAATCACTTATGTGAAAGCATGTCTGCATTAACCAAATGAGTCTTAGTGATACAGACAGAGGCAAATTAGATAAAGTAATAGACATGGCCGTGTCGTTAGCGCCGACCCTGCAAGAACTTGCAGCCAACGCCGTAGGCAAAGAAGTAATGAAAGTGTCTAATGCGCGTGATTTCGTTCTTGGCGGTCTACTTACTTTCGTTATTACTGGCTTTGTCGTCAATAGTCGCAAAGAAGCTGTTACGCAAGACGAATCATTTGAAATCTTGCGCGTGGTATTAACGCGATTCGCTAAAGAAATCAGTATGCTAGTAGTCGTTGGCGCAAAGTCTAAGAAGCAAAGTGCCAAATCAAATAAAGAAGCTAACAGAAAGACAAAGCGCAGTAGCCGTTAAGAGCTACCACAATTCAGCCGTGCCGTTCTGCATACTTGCTTCTTTCTTTGTCTTGTCATTTCTGATAAGGCACGGCGAACGAAGCGCGTAAGCGCGAAGAGAGCCGACGCTCTGAGCATGCGATCATGTTCACGGCTAGTCGCGCACTTTGACGAATTATGGCCGTATCGCTTGCTATCTTGAGCGTGCTTTACGACTAGCCATTGCTAGACCAAGCACACTTGGCTAGCCAATGACTGGTCATAAAGTGTAAAGAACTACAGCCTGATAGACTGACGACCGGCTAACAGATACCCCCTACCCTAATAATTTCAAAGTCGAAATCGCAGCGCTGGTTGTTCGTTACGAGTGAAATTCATGTCTATGTAACAATCTTAGGTAACAATCTAAGCATTACCTGCGTGTCTAGTTGTCGAGTTAGTGAACTGTTACTAGAAGATCAGACCATAACAATGTCTGCAAATCGTCAACACGACACGGCAGCACAGGTACGACATGCAAGCACATACTTTAAGAATCTAGAGTAGCCGAGGCTGTGTCTATTTGTCTAACCTTGTGTCGTTGACGACTTGACGAATTGCAGAAATAATACTAGAACAAGCGACTAGTAACATGTATGTGCCGTTGCCGCTTAGTATCTTGTGACGCAATAGCCTTATTGTGTTGTGTAAATCTTACCTAACATTAACCACGCCAAATGACTGAGAATAGCCAAATTACTAGTATTAGTAAGGCTTAAGTACCAAAGCTTAGTAATCTAAAGCATGGCAAAGGCTAACCCGCCCAAATCACAAGCGGTCAAGCGTGAAATAGACAGCGCCGGGTCTTACACCATAAAGAAGATGGGTCAACAAGAATACCTCTATCGAATAATCACACACAAAGACAAGCAGAAATGGCAGACCCTAGGTAATGTCAAAGCCATTGACCCGAAAGACCCGCGACTGCTAAAGGCTAGAGCCGCCGCGACAGTCAAAGACGCCCGCCAAATTATTGAGAACTGTCTAACTGGTAAGATAGACAAGGCTAAAGCCAAAGCCGAATTAAGCAAGGTGATTGATAAAGTATGCCCGTAATAGGCGCTAAATTGTCAAATACAGACCTAGTCGCACTAAATAGACTACTTGAACAATTGGGTTATGCGACATTAGGCGAATTTCTGCGCGACTTTGCAAGAAATAAGGTTAGCATTAGCGACGCAAGCGGCAGCCTACTATTAATGCAAAGGTTAACCTCGCTCGAAGCAAAGGTTAACCTATTGGTAAAGAGCGGTCGCGACCAGTTAGGCGAACAAGTACTTGAGAGAATGGGGCCGGCCGGATTCGAACCAGCGACCTCCAGCGCCCGAGGCTGGCATCCTGCCAAGCTAGACAACGGCCCCTAGATTTCAGGGTCTGTGGATGCAATCCATATTATATATTTAATATGAATGGTTGTTCGTCTTGTGAGACCTCAGCTCCTTAAAGCTGGCAAAAGCGAGGTGACATTTTTCGCACTGCCATTGCCTGGACTTGGCATCTTGGTATGATTCGAATGCGTGATCGCCCACGCGATATGTCTTTGTCCGGTGATCGTAGGTCACCGGGTTATGGTTAATTCTATATTTGATACTGCTCATAACTGGAATCTTGGTTCATTACTTTTAGCTTAAAAATAAAGTGGTGACACAATACAGAAGATAGTTCTACAAATTGCCATCGATCACGTTAGCTTCTTCTTTCATGGATCTGTGGATCATGGCTACAAACGTAGACAATGCCGCAACTACCAGCCATCCTGATGTCATCAGCAGGTAGGATACTTCTTTAGATGTGACCTGCGTTGTTATAGCGACGTCGCCGGCAGTGCGCACCGCAAGCGCGAGGATGACTAACAACACTGGCACGCTATTGAACTTTGTAAAACGGATCATCCTGCCAGTTATCGGCGGCAGCATGAGGGGCAGATAAAGCGCGATCGTAAGCCCGATAAAGCCGATAGCAGTGTAGTGTATGGCAAGGTCGTAGAGCATATAGCTGCTGGAGACGTTAAACGCCGTTGCGACTGCAATGCCCGCATAAAGGAATAGAAATGCCAGCCTTGAATGCTGTATCGTGTACATGTAGCGAGCCTTCTTTTCGCCATGTATTAGGCGCATGATCTCGCTGTTGTCAAAGCCGCCAAAAATATACACAGCGCCGGCAAATGCCGCCGCGCATCCAAGCAATGCTACATTAAAGGCTATTGCGAGCAATGGATCGCCATGCAAAGCTGAAGATAGGCCAAGAACTACTGATATCGCGGCAAGCCCAAAAGAAACCGCCGACAGCCTTTTTCTGGGCCTAATAAAGCCGATAAAGGAAGGTAAGGTTTTGTACTCTACGCCAAATATCATCAGCACCGGAAATAGTAGCAGCAATTGCACTCCGCTCAATGGATTGCCTGCTGAATAACCTGCAAGGTGGATTCCGTTGATTGCAAGTAGCGTGATTACTGACAGCGAAATAAAATAATCAGCTATCCGCAAAAGCTTTGGGTGGATCCTGAGCGTCCATAGTGTGATGGCTGCAAATATTGACACGCCGGCGGCGCGCGCAAATGCGCCCGGCACCGACAGGTCGCTTCCAATTGCAGAGACAATCGAAGCCGCTACTGAAAACGCAACAAGTAGAAACGAAAAATACGTCAGTCTGATTGATGGCACTTGGACGTTTCTGAATCTTGGGACTATCATGTAGCCTACTCCCATTATGATCAGTGTCAGAAAGCCGTCAACTTGGAAGGATTTATGCAGCGAGAATGCGCCGCGGGCAAAAGCAAGATCCAATCCAAGAAGTGACATCATCCACAAGGAGCCAATGATCGAGCCAGCAAAGACAAGGATTACTGCCGTCACTATGAACGGCTTGCTCACCGGGCTAACCCTGACATCGCTTTCTGCCAACCTGAAATGAGATGCCGCGGGTCTATATGATAGTTGCAAAACGTGCGATAACTTTATCTTCGACAATCGACCAGTCATGTCCTATGGCCGATGCGATGTTCATGTATGCCGTAATGACTGGAATAATGGCCTTCCTTGTGGCGGTCTGTTTTGGCGCAAGAGGAGCGCGCAAGCGCCGGGAGCCGGCGGAAGCGGCAGAATCGCATTCTACCGCAAGCAGCAGTTCGGGCGGCGGAACAACAAGAAGGATCAAGAAGTTCAAGTCAGATGGCACGCCGGTGTACGAATAGGAAAAAATCTATCTATGTTAGCAATCGCCTGTATCTCGGTCGCATCACTGTACTTGTTTGATGCGACTGTTTTAATAACATAGATGCGGGAATAGTCCAATGGCAAAAAAAAGATCAACAACGCGTAGATCCAAGAAAGTCAAGGCCGGAAGAAAAGGCCGCGCCGCAACTCGCAGGCGCAAGTCTGCAATGATGTAACCGGCTCCTGAGCATCAGCCGCACTGGGAGCTATTACTATCATTATTTTCTTAACGTTGCTTTCTCCTGAAGGCTAATAAGACCGGTCTGTCAAGGTTGGACAACAGACAATTGGTCAAAATAGAGGCGCACTCTGTGCGTCGACAAAATGCAAGCAGGGCAGAATTGTACCTGTGCCCTATTTGCAAGGCAGAGTTCAAAGAAAAGATCCTGTTGGCAATTCACATCGGGACAAAACACTGAAATGCATGCGCGAGAGTCTGTATACAAATCGCGCAAAACTAATTCTTTTCTGCAACTGCAGAAATTCACATCAGTCATGATATAAAACCGACCAAAAATTTCTGCATTTAATTAGAGATAAAATATCTCTCGATCATCAATGGGTGCCATATGAACAGCTGTAAGTCTTATAGAGACGGCAATCCATTGATTTTTTATGCATTAACTTTCATTAAACAATTTATCTAATAAACTAACGAATTTGTTAATATTTGTGTAGTGACACTAGTTGCAATGAATGTTCTCATCCTAGGGATAGATGGATACATAGGCTGGAGCTTGGCAATGCATTTGGCAAAAAGGGGTCATAATGTAAGTGGTATCGATGACTTTGAAAGGAGAAAAAATGTTGAATCCGTAGGTTCCACTTCTGCCATTCCTATCTTGGACATGGAAGAAAGGATCAGCTCCTTCAAGCAAATTCACGAAAAAGATATCTCGTTTTATGAAGGAAATCTTTTGGACTATGATTTTCTGCAGCAAGTCGTCAGAGAAACAAAGCCCGATTCGATAGTACATTTGGCTGAGCAACCATCAGCCCCTTTTAGCATGATAGATCGCGAGCATGCAGTTTATACACAGCATAACAACATCGAGGGAACACTCAATGTATTGTATGCGATGAAAGAGTATGTCCCTGATTGCCATCTGGTCAAACTCGGGACAATGGGGGAATATGGTACTCCTAATGTAGATATTCCTGAAGGGTTTTTTGAAATAGAATTTAGAGGAAGGAAAGATACACTTCCTTTTCCAAGGCAGCCGGGAAGCCTGTACCACCTGAGCAAAGTGCATGACAGCGGAAACGTTCACTTTGCCTGCAGGATGTGGCGGCTTCGCTCTACAGACATCATGCAAGGAGTAGTTTATGGTACAAGGACTGCAGAAATGGTGGACGATTCATTGATGACAAGATTCGACTTTGACGAGTGGTTTGGAACCGTAATAAACAGATACTGCGCAGAGGCCGTCATAGGGCATCCTTTGACTCCATATGGCTCAGGAGGGCAAAAGAGGGGCTTTATTGACCTGATTGATTCTGTGCAATGCATAAGAATAGCGGTAGAGAATCCTCCAAGCAGGGGCGAATACCGCGTGTTCAATCAGCTGGACGAAATTTACAGCGTAAGCGAGCTTGCACAATATGTGGTCCAAGTAGGCAAAAAGCTTCGACTTGACGTCAAGATACAGCCAATATCGAATCCCAGAATAGAAAAGGAGGATCACTACTACAAGGTAGATCGCGAGCATTTGCGCAATCTTGGATTCCGCCCCACGAGGCGCATCACAGAAACCGTCGAGATCATGCTAACTGATCTGATAAAGTACAGGGACAGGATAATGGAAAGGAGCGAAGTGATACTGCCACGCACTACTTGGGCAAGAGGCACAGGTGAAAGAATGGCAGAACCAAGGATCTGGACAAAGGCGACAGCACTGCCGCAGCATTCTCATACTGCGGCAGCAGATGCTTCCTCGTATCCACATCCGACTTCGTCATTTGCAACTTCATCTGAGTCATGAACCATCATCAACAACAAAAAATCAATCGATTCTGTTTTCGCATCTCCGGGAGGCAGCAGCAAGCCAGATGAGGGTGGCGGTGGTAGCTCCTTCGCTCTTTGAATTAAAAGCAGCCTGCTCTGTTGCAATATCCAAGCTGGCAGCTACCGGTCACGAAGTGCACGCCATCGTTGTGAGCAATACTCCGGTCTCATTTATGTCTGCCAAAAAAGAGGAAGAAGGGCCCAAAGAGACATTGCTCGATAATGCTGGCATTTCCCAAATCCATTTCGTCGACGGCTTTGACTACTCTGCAATTACCCAAGCAAATGCAGACAAGATCAACGCCCACATTAAGGTAATTAGTCCCTCTGCTGTCATAATGCCTCACTGGAAATCCCCCAGCCACAACCACATGATCCTTGCAAGAACCACGCTGATAGCCTGCAGGGGGGTTGGAAGCATACTGATGTATGAGGTCAACAATAATGCTAATTTTGTGCCTACTATCATGTTCCCGGCCAAAAGAGATTTTGGAATACAGACCGGCGATTTGGATGTTGCGGAAGAGAGGTACGAAAGCCACAGGCTGCTGCTTTTAGACGAGGTGGAGATGGTATGATGAGCTGCATAATGCAGGAGGCAGCAACCATCACTTGACAACAGGCCGAAGAATTGTAATGGCTATTGGCGCCCATCCTGACGACGTAGAGCTTGGGATGGCAGGGACGGTGGCCAAGCATGGCGATAGGGGAGATGAAGTGCATATGGTCATATGCAGTCTTGGAATTGGCGGGCAATCAGGAGATCCAAAAATAAGGGAGATGGAGGCCAAGACCGCTGCAGGAATTCTAGGAGCAAAACTTCATATTCTGGATTACCCTGTTGTCAAACTGAACAGGCCCTCTGCCGAGTTTGAGCAATTAGTCAGAAAAGCGATAGAGGAGATAGGCCCGGACAGGCTTTACACTCACAGTCCTTTTGACTATCATCAGGTGCACGAGTCCGTAAGTCATTGCGTAACCCAGGCAGCCCAGGATGTAAGACAGGTCTTGTTTTACGAAGTAATCCCTTCAACGAATCCATGCTTTATACCCAATGCCTACGTAGACATTACTCGATACATTGATCTAAAGATAAAGAGCGTGGCCGCCCATAACACGCAGGGCAAAAAGTGGTACATGCAACCTAATGCACTCACGTCACTTGCATATACAAGGTATATGCTTGGCAAGATAGGAGTAAGGCATGACGGCATGGCGGAAGCATTTGCGATAAAGAAGTTCATTGTGGAAGACATTGCAGAAGGCGCGCAGAAGACAGCGGCAAGAGGCTTGGCTGGCAAAGTGACAACAACGTCGGCTGCGTAGGTATAGGTGTTATATTATATCACTGGCGTGGCATCAGCTGCTTTCTGCCTTGTACAATTATTTCTTCAAAGTACCTGACTACGGTAATCTCCGAGATCTTGGGAATCGCGACCGCTTTTCCTTCTACCATCTTAAGTATCATGTCTGGAAAGTTTGCGCCAGCCAGCGCTGCAAATATGGTGCCACCTCCCATCCGGGGGTTGATTTCTGTGACCTTCATGGTTCCTTCTGAGGACTCTTTCATCTGGATGCAGCAGGGTCCTCTGATGCCGATGTGCTCTGCAATGCTCATGCAGGTTTGCTCAATCTCTGGATTGCGCATTACTTGGCCTCTTGTTGAGATGCCTGCAGTTGTCTCCAACCGGATCCGGGGAACTGCAATTAACGGGTTCTTCTCTAGGTCACAAAGAACGTCGATTGTATATTCGGTGCCGGGCAGGTATTCTTGAAATATTATGTCTCCCCTTTTGTTCTCGTTCTTGAATTTGGAAATAAAATAATTGAGGTCATTCTGATCATCAATTCTTGCCGCATAATGCCCGCCTTTTTCCCGCCTTGGTTTTGCAAAAATTGGGAATTCCTTTATTTCATATGGATCGGTCGTTGTAAGCGGCAATATGCAGCTGAACTTCTCAGAAAGACTTCTAAAGGTCAGTACTCTGTCATAGCATGTTTCGAGGCTCTCTAAGTCGCTGACGACTGCCTTCGCCCCCATCTCTTCTAACTGTCTCCTGTACTTGCTGTAAGGGTAAATGTCATACCCTGAAGACGGCATGAGAACCTCGACTTTATGCTTGCTGACTAGGTCAAAGAGCCTGTTGGCATAATTTTTTTCGTCGTTGACTCTGGGCATTACCTCATAAGAGGTAGCAATGAAAAAGCCGGCCGCCAGATGGCAAGAATCTGTTGCAAGGATTCTTCCTTTGAATCCTGCCATCCTTAGCGCCTTGATTGTATTTATGCCGGCCGGACTTGCAGCGCCCGGCACCACCACTGTGCGAATGCTCCTTTCCAAGTCATGTATGAATGACTTTGAATCTATTTGTCAGATATCAGAGATCAGCACAGTATTTTTCTACTGTAATTTCTTTGCTAACTATCTCTAGTGTCAAGGAGCAGGTTGCCATAATAATAGTATCATAGCAGATTTGAATACGAAGCACACTTCTATGCTCAACATCAAAGAGGATTACCATGTCCATTGTAACTACAACGATCACTCGTCAGCTGATCTTACAGTCCAGAATGCTCTAAAGCAGGCAGAAAAAATGGGCTTGAAGGCAATTGCGTTCACAGAGCATGTTAGAAGATCATCAGAATGGATACCGCGTTATCTGGCGGAAGTGGAATCTGCAATCAATAGTGCAGACGACAACAAGAATGCCATAAAGATAATTCCGGGATTTGAGGCCAAGATCTTGGCCGATGGTTCTATCGATTGCCCAGAATACTGCGCTCAAAAGTACTTCTTGGTAGCAAGCTTCCACACGCGCTACACGGACAAAAAGATCTGGTTAAACGCGTTGGAAAAAGCCATTGAAAACAAAAACGTCGACGTCATCGGCCATCTCTTCCCTGAAAATTCCTTTGCACTTGAAGAAGATGAGGTAGGGCGCCTTGCGCGGCTGATGGCGGCAAATAACAAAATAGTTGAAATTAATGCCAAGTACCATGCACCACCAAACGATTGGCTGAAGGTTTTCAAGAGGAATGGCGTCCGCTTCCATCTGGGAAGCGACGCACATAGCCTTGAAGCCATAGGTCGCTTTGAAAGGGTGTGGGATCTGATTGCCATAGTATCATAACATGGCCTGCTCGCTAGAGCTCACATTCCTTCCTGTAATTGTGAAGACCGTCACGGATAATTAGTTCTAGAAAGTGTAGGCTCTTTCCATATTTTACTTACACTGGATTATTAAGTAATAAGTTTACCGAAATTTCGATAAGAAGATGCGAATTAGGAAGGGCAAATCCACAACCGCTGTTTTGTCGATAGCATTACTTCTTTCGCTGGCAACAGCAGCGACCATTGTGGGAACAAGAACGACAACAATGAATAATACTGCAGGAACAGAATCGGCCGGACTTTTTGCCGGCGCGTACGCCGCTACGCAGCAATGCGAGGATACGCAGATAGGCAAAATTACTGCAAGTGCCAGTACCCGAAGTCCTACAAATGCAATAGACAACAATCTCGATACAAGGTGGACAGCTCAAGGCAAAGGATCTTGGATAAAAGCTGACCTAGGGGAGCACAAGGTAGTTTGCTACATCGATATAATGTGGTACAAAGGCGATTCACGCATATACAGCTTCACCATATACACATCCGAGAACGGCAGTGAATGGGACACGGTATACCACGGAAAGAGCAGCGGCAGGACTTTGGACACTGAAAGATACGATTTCGCAGACACTACTGCAAGATGGGTAAAGGTCAGACTTGACGGCAACCAATGGAACTATTGGCATGACATAACCGAAATAGATGTTTATACCGCCGCTGCTTCTGCTGCTGATACAAAGGCGCCGGACGTGGAGATAACAAGCCATGCGAACGACTCGACCATTATAAGTTCAAGCAGCCAAATCACAGTGCAAGGCACAGCTTCTGACGACATGTCCGGAGTCAAGATAGTAGAAGTAAGCGTGGATGGCCGTGCTTATGTGGGCGCGACGCCAAAAGCATCTGGAGACTGGTCTTCTTGGTCGGTATCTGTTGATCTGGGAACACCTGGTACGCACGAAATAGTTCCAAGGGCTACAGATAATGCGGGCAACCAGGCATTGAACCCAATACGTGTGACATTCCAGAAAGATACTACTCCTACCCAAGATACAACCAACCCGACGGTAGCAATAACAAGCCCTGCTGACGGCTCGACAGTAAGCGCCAACGAAGGCAAGATTACAATACAAGGGACCGCGTCTGATTCTGGCAGCGGAGTCAAGATGGTTGAAGTCAAGGTAAATAACGGGGCCTATGTTGAGGCAGTGCCAAGAGCTACAGGAGACTGGTCTTCTTGGACAGCTACAGTGCCGGTCTCTTCTGGCAGCGCCAGCATAACTTCAAGAGCCACAGATAACGCCGGCAATCAAGGAACAAGTTCGATCAGCGTAACTGTTGCAGCAGACAACAACAATCCACCGCCACCTGCTGCTACTGCCGACAAGTACTTCATGGCTACCATGCTGCAGTACGTGGACACCGACAAGCAGGTGAACATCTACAAGCCAAACATGATATCTTCTGACAAAGCAAGAATACATGTAGGCTTGAACAAGCAGGTGACAAACGCTCAGCTCAATGGTCTGCTGTCTCTTCCGGGAAGCCACGGCATGGAATTCTTCTCTCTTAAAGAGATCAAAGCAAATGCTCCTCATCTCAAGGCAAAGGGAATAGAGTTCATCGACTACGACCTTGAGCCGGGCTCCGGTCATAGCCCCAGCTCCGACTTGTCGGACCCCGTTGCTTCAATAAGGGCAGCATCAAAGGCGGCTCATGACAACGGATTGCTGTTCCAGTGCTCACCTAGCAAGAAAATAACAACCAACTATGGCGCGCAACTTGCACCGTACTGTGACCAATACCACATTCAGGCACAATCGCTGCAGGGAAGTCCTGCTCAGTACGAGTCATTCGTCAAGTCAACAGTAACAAAACTTAGGCAGAACAACCCAGATATCGTGATATCAGTCCAGCTATCTACGCAGCGAGAATCGGCAAATGGAATGAGTTTGCTTGAAACTTTCAAGCATGACTTTGCTCGTGTAGCGGATGACGTAGACGGAGTATCATTGTGGTTCTCTAACAACGACAGCTCGCTAAACGTAGTAGAGTCATTTGCTAAGTGGTTTGATGCAAACTACCGTTAATAACAACCAGAGAGCCATGACGGCACAGGGCAATTTTTATGCCCTATTCCTGCCATTTTTTATTTATTCAACTGTAGATGGTCATATCCAAGGCTACGGGGCTCCTTTTGGAACAACTCGATAAATCGACGCGTCATGTCTGTAATATGTAGTGAAATACAGATACCCGTCGGACGCTATGTCCATATCGATGATGCTAGAGTTGAACCCTTGGACAAATACTAGGGGCTTAAGCTCTTCTGGCGAATCTACTATCCTGTCTGAAAGCGTGCCATTTAGCGAAAGGCCGTCCCTGTTCTCATTTAGCTCAAAATGGTAAATGTTTCCTTGCATGTCAGCCGCAAAAATGTCATTTTCATATTGAGGCCCAAGTTTGTCAGAAGTCAGAAACTTGATGGCAGTAGGCGCTGTAGAGGTGGCCCAAGTAAATTCAGACTCGCTATACTTTCCATCCTGAACTCCAAAAAGAACTGGTTGAACATCTATCTATCATGCCTGTGGAAGGGCGACAGTACAAACAACTAACAAGGTCATTCTCAACATCAAATTGGCTTGTGCTATTATTATTGACTGTCGATATTCCAACTACATCTGCCCACCCACTATTAAATCCGGGTTCAACTAGATTAATTTCGTCTCCGTACGAGGGACCGTTTTCTATATCCTACAGTTTATTCGTTACCGGATCAAAATCCATGCCAAAACTGTTGCGGATTCTATAGGCGTAGAATTTGCTGATGGGCTCGTCTCTTCCAAGTATTCCTTCAGCAGGTTTGCCATCCTGTGTAAGGCGAAATACTGCGCTTGTTTCGCTGAGGGTTGAACTTTTTTCATAATTTTGCAAGCGGGTCCGATGAGCAAGGTCTCCGACTACAAGGTACACATTACTGTCGGGCCTGATCAATATCTTCCCGCCATTGTGCAGTGCACTGCGTTCCGCCGGAATATCAAGCAACAATTTACCATTCTTTAAGTTGCCGTCCATAAGCTCGTATCGATACAATCTATTTCCAAGCGGAGGATCGCCGTTTTTTGCGTCGCTGCCGTCCTGCTTGGCCTCTATATAGTAAAGGAAAACAAAAGTTTTTGTTGTTTTCTGATTTGTCGCATTATTCTGCTTTGCAATTGCAATTCCTAGCATTCCTCTTTCGCGGAGATTTGCTACCTCTACATCCAAAACTGGCTCTTTGAGCAGGGTTCTATTTACAATCCTTCTCACCATGCCATCCTTTTTTCCAGTACGAGAATGTCACCAGCCCCTGCAAATTCTAAAGCCGTGGGATACTTTAAAGACTAGCTGGAGCTCCAAGTTGGGATCCTTGAGGCTTGCAGATGAAGGGATTATTGCTGCTGGTCGAGACTCCACTGTCACGTTTGTATTTGCCCGTGGCAGACCGATTATTGCTGTAACGACAAGGAGCAGGACACAGATGGCAATCGATAGAATCTTGGGAAACTCACCGTACATGTGTCTTGCATCAGAGAGAGTAACGTCATAATTTGCTTTTCACAGTTTCATCCAGGATAAATTGCTAGAAGATTTTTGTTTATTTGGCGTTGGGTCGCTTTGGCTCTTGCAACATTGCCGGAAACCATCTAAAAGTAATCAGGTATGAACGAGCCTCTCTCGCTATTTGATATCTCCTTATCCACTAGCACACGCGAATAAACGGAAAAGGGGACATAAACTTCATTCAGATACCTCAGGCAGACAAGCTTCTGGTAGCTATCAACCTTTATCTCTTCATCGCGCAGAAAGTTTCGGTAAATGATGTCCGGCTCATTTACCCCAGCAAAGGCACGCATGGCACATGTTGCAGACAAGCGCGGGTTTATTTCAAATACTACTGGAGTATCTCCTTCAAGCTTTGCCTGCACATTTATCGGGCCGGCGGCATTCAACTTCAAAGCAACCGCTTCTGCAGGTTTGCGTATGCCCGGGAAATCGTCAATAAGTGCCTTGTGCGTCTGCCCAGCTTTTAGTATCTTTTTTATGGATATGGAAGACATTACTCTTTTCCCAGTTTTGTCCACTGTGATGCCAGTTGTAAATTCATTGGCACCATCTATTCCGTCAAGATTATGTTTGATATCATGTCCCAAGTATCTCTGAATTATGGGGCGCCAGCCTGCAGCTTCGATCTCTGAGATGACCTGCTCCATCTGCATTCTATTGTGCACTATATTAAAGTGGACAGAGCCGTATCCTTCCCTTGGCTTTACGACAACAGGAAAACCAAATTCCCTTACGAATTGCTCGCTATCTGGGGGCAGAGCCGAGTCTGCAAAAGGGATGTTGTTTGCCTTGCAAAATTCGTATGTTTTCCATTTATCACGTGCAATAGATAGAATGTCACTTGGGCCTGACAGTACCTTAGCGCCTGATTCTCTTTCTATCTTTTCCCTTGCAGCTGCAAGCGTCAAAAGTTCGCCGTCGGATCCGACAAATATGGCAGAAATATTGTTATTCTTGCAAACGCCAATAATAAAGTCAATGTAATCCGGGGAGGTGGCAGGAGGAACCAACATGCCGGTATTGCAACGGTACAGTCCTGTAGCCAATGGATTCATGTCCGTGCCGAAAATATTGTATGTTACAGGACTGGTGGCAGCAGATTTATTTGATAACTTTAAAGCTTTGATTATGCCCTGACCTACGATGCCTCCTGCTGAAGTAACCAGCACATTGGCGATCATGGTCTGCGAAGGTATGCGCTCATTTTGCTTATTACAGTATCCCAATTTCAGCTGTCTTATGCAAGACTCTTATGTAGGAAGCTCCTGCAACAAGACTTGTTCAATTTCTATAGAGCGCGACAGTATCATCCTTATGAGTTATGTTTGTGCCCATATTCTACTAATTGAACGATCCTGAAGTTGAGTCGCAGCCCATTGCAAGTACTAACGAAGAATCACCGATGACTCGGCTGGCAAAATTTTATACCGTTTCCGATCCATTGATTTCTGGCTTTATTTCCTCGATACCGCTTAACTTTTCAGACATCATCAGGCTCTTAAAGCCATTTACAAATGTTGCAGCAGATCCATTTGTATTGGGCAATAGGATCAAGCTCAAGTCGTCCATTCGCAGATTCCATTCCGAAGCAGACACTCTTTCTTCGGTTGTAAGCAAGCACATTGATTTGCTGGGCGACCCCTTCACCCAGATTCTCGTTTCAATGCATCAGCCAAATCTTTTCCCGTATGGCGGCATCTATAAGAAGATTGTACTGCTTGAAACTCTAAAAAAGAAACTAGAGGAAGCTGATCCAAATGGCAAGATTATCAACCTCTTTATTGTCATAGATCACGAGTTTGTAGATGACAGGTGGATTTGCCACGCGCAGCTGCCTGATGTTCATCATCCATCCGGGATAATGCAGCTTACTTATCCCATCGTGAAGTCTCAAAAGCGCTGGCTTGTAAAAAACGTGGACAAACCATCATTGATGATGCTGGATCGCTGGAGGAAGCAAATAAGGTCATGGATACGAGAAACGCTGCTTGTACCAAAATCATCCCAAACGGGCACAACGTTACTGAATTTCAACAAGTCAAAGGTTCTCGATAACTTCGACCACTTTTGGGCCAAGGTCGAATCTGTGCGCCATAGAGCAAAATCATTGGCCGACTTCAACGCGTTTCTTTTGTCAGAAATGATCAACAAAGTATTCGGATATAGCACGCTGTTCGTAAGGGCGTCTGAGATATCTCCTGCCGTTGAAGACGGAATCAAGTATCTGGTTTCAAACTTTCATACTTATTCTGAGGTGTTGCAAGAGACTGAGAAGACATTGATCAACCACGGAATCAACACCCGGGTGAGCACCAATGTCTACAAAAGTGCCCCTGTTTGGCTTCACTGCAAATGCGGCAGCAAAGCTTCTGTACGCTTGACCAAAAGCGGCAGGCAGACTCTTTTGACTGGGATCTGCCTTGGTTGCAGGCAAGTTTTGAGACAAGATCTGGGCAATTCAGACGCGATTGATATTTCTGGAAGCGTCCAGAATCTCTCCCTGCGGGCAGTGCCCACTCCAATATTGCTTGCAAGAGATCTAGGGGTTGCATGTTTGGTCTCTGGAACAGGTGGCATGGGGTATGTAACAGACGCAGCAGTGATTAGCAAAATGCTTTCGGTTAGATTTCCTCTGATCGCCCTTTGGACCAGTGTAGATATTTACAATGGCATTGGGCAAAGCACTGCCTTAAGATATCTAGGCACGCAAGAACGCATTGATGTTCAGCCATTACTTGGTAAACTTGAACATGACAATGAGGTCTATGCAAGCAGGATCAAGGCATTGACCATTGAAAAAAGCCGCATGGTAAGAAATAACATACCCATCGACCAAATTCTCCAAGAAATATTTGCATTAAAGCAGGAGCAGCGAAAGCTGCGAAAGAGAATCGAATTGGTGCAGAGGACTAGCAACATCATGAATCTGTCTTCTTGCTTCATAGACTATGCAGTAAACTTTGGAATGGATAACATAGAGTCAGAATGGCGGAGCCATTTGCTGGAGAACGGCAATTTGGCGGCGCCGATCTACATGAACAATTCTGCTGATGTTACTTTGTGACAAGAGTCCCATAGAGCTGACAAATGTATGTACTGGTCATCTAGAATGATCTACGGCACTATTAAAATCCGTAGCGCTGCCTTTTAGATAGAAGCAGATGGGTAGTAGCGCAAGGGCCGTATTGTCGTACTTTGCATTGCGGTATTATCTTGCGGCAATATTTTTCTCGTTTATCTTTATTGGTGTCATTGACAGCATCACAACATTTGAAGAGTGGATTCTGCATACTGCTATGCAATTCTTGCGTAACGCTGTGCAATTGTACGCCACCACGATTGGAGATCCGGTTCCATTTGTTTTGCAGCCGCTGCAAACAGAATCCTTGCTTGATAGGGATGGCCTTCATGTTGAAACTGACACTGGGACGATCACGTTTGATCTGCCCATAATAGCGCAGATGCTATTTCTTGTGTTTTTCCCAACTATTGCATTTACTGCACGGATAGATATGAAAATGCGTTTGAGGTTGCTCGCATTTGGAATGATATGTTTCCTGCTCTTCATAGCCGTTCAGCTAGTCATAATCGCGTCATCGCTTTACATCGAGCCACTACAGTCGCCGTTCGCTTTTCGCATAACAAGCATAATTGTAACAATACTTACTGGAGGTCTTGCCATAGAGGTGGCGCTTTTCTCTACTGTTACCATACCCACTCCTACCAAAGTCAAGCCATTCATCAAGAGAAGATACTTCAGAGAATATGCAAACTTGGCGATAATACTTGTGTCCTCATCTGTCATACTTTACTTGCTTATCTACTTCCTTGGGCTAGACGCGTATTCTGGAGAACCTATGACGCTGGACTACATCTACCTCGGTTTCTGGCTAAATGTTCCGGTTGTCATAACTTTCAGCTACTTCATCGCGAACCTGATGTATGAAATAAAGAGGCCAGTTCACGCATACAAGGCACCAAAGAACGAGAAAGATACCCCCTGGCCTTCAGTTTCATTTCTCATATCTGCATATAATGAAGAAAGGCTGATTGGAAGATGCATAGAAAGCATTGATAGAGCTGCTGCAAAATACGCAGGCAAGGTCGACATCGTCGTTGTCAACGATGGTTCTAGGGATAACACAGAAAGGATAATTTCAGAATCTCTGCGAAAACTCAAATTCTGCAGCGGCGTGTTCTACACGATCCCCAATTCCGGCAAAGGATTTGCGCTGGCATACGGCCTGCAGAGGACATCCGGTGAAATTATTTTCAGGACAGATGCAGACTCGGCGCTAGACGAAAATGCTCTTGCTCCTATGTTATCCCATTTCAAGAACCCCGAAGTGGGATCGGTATCCTGCTGGATAATGCCGCTAGAAGGGAAGGGAGCATGGTTGAAGGCACAGAATGTTCTCTGTGCGTACTACTTTTACACAAAGAGGGCGCAAGAAATGGTGGATGGCATAATAACACAGCCCGGGCCTGCTTCGGCTTACAGGCGAGACATACTGATCAAGGCAGGAGGATGGGTAGACAATATTTTTGGAGAAGACGGCGAAATTACAAACAGGGTCGCTAGGCTAGGATACAGGGGCGTTTTTGAGGGCAACGCACTGATCTATTCAGAGCTTCCAGAAACGCTTGTCGGATTTATGCAACAGCGGGCAAGATGGAGCGTAGCCTTCTTCCATTCTCGCGGCAGAAACCTGAGGCTCGCTAGGGAGGTAGGAAATAGCCGCTGGCCTGTATTCCTTTGGAACCTGATGTCACATGGCATTAGTCTGGGCCGGGGCTTGTTGTGGCCCTATATGGCTGTGTCAATCCTGATGGGAACTGTGGGCCTTTCTACCCCTGAATTGATAACATATGGAGTCATAATCACTAAACTCCTCGGAATTCAGGCGATAATTTACGCAGTGGCCATTATCCTGTATGCTTATAGATTAAATAAAGCTGGCAAAACCCGGTATATGTTGTACTTTCCACTTGTGCGATTCTTGGTCATAATACTCAACTTCATCGTAAAGCCACAGGCCTTGGAGGTCCTGCTTTCATGGTCAGTCCGATGGAAAGAGTATACAACCGAATCATTCAGAGACCTTAGAAAAGTCGTGCATACGAGTATTGATCCGTTATATCCTTCAGGCGAGCAGGTAGCTCATTCCAAGAAAGCTGACGATGCTACCGCCGCTGCCAGTTGATCCGATAGCGAAAAAGAAGAATGATATATCTGTCTCTTTTGTCACAAGTGTTCTGTTACTCCTTAATGTGACTTGATTACTATTGAATACGGCTGAAAACTGTTACTAAGCCAGATAGGAATACTGTATGAATCTTATAAATACCAAAATTTCCTGTACTATGATAACGATGCGAAGGGGTACCGCTGTAGCAATTATTGCTTCATCTATTGGTGCCATCATTATTATCGTTATGTTCATCAATCCTTCGATTTTCTTCCCTACCCCTCCTCAGGAGCAACCTAAGGGCAAGAAAGTGTCCACTCCACTATCGTTTGCAGTATTTACTTTTGTGAGCGATGAAGCATCGATGAATATCCTGAAGAAACACTATTCTTACAATAGCGACAGTAGCAGCAATTATGACTACGGTTTTAGCACCAACAGGGGGAATCCATACATCTTGCAATCAATTCGCGCTCTGCTTCCATCTGGTTCGCCGTCAGCTTGGTTATTTGATGAGTTCCCTGACAGGGAAAAGATGATAATCGTGCAGTCGCTGGATAACATGACAGATGCTATAGAGCTTGGAAACAAATTTGACAAAGTGAGCCACATCACCTATGACATTGAGAACTGGGAAAGAACAACGCGTCTTGAGAGGGAAAATCCAGTAACAGCAATAAGCAACGGATCCCATGTGGTGCATGAAGCAGGATTCAAATATGGCATAACGCCCGACGCGCCGTTTCTTCTAGATAACTATATGAAAATAAACTGGTCTGAAGTTGACTTTTTGGGCATGCAGCTTCAGAGATTTTCTGACAACATTACAGAATATTCCAATTATGCAAAAATGATAAGTGACCATGTGCGCTCGCAAAATCCTGAGACGGAGATCTTTGCCCAGCTGTCATTTAGATTTGCTAGTAGCAGCAATATGATAGAAGCCATTGAAAGAACAAAGGACTATGTTGATGGATACATTGTCGCGTACCTGCCGGATCCAGATAATGATGGTATATCTGATTCGTGCATCTCGACCTGCACTCCGGAGGATCTGGATGCAGTGCTCAAAGCCATTAACTCACTCAAATCAGAACGCCCTCCTCAGGAAAGAACATTTGTTAATGCCGGGACTATTACATCTTAGAAGAACGCATTGGGATAGCTAGCTAAAACTGTGTGCGTGCATGCATTAGTTAGTATTTTGGCATAAGCGATACTGAATTAGCTGGATTTGCTCCGCATTTAGAACATAGCAGCTTGGGCTTTGCAAATGCAATAAATGCATCTCTTCCATCCATAGGAATTATCCCATAATTGAATGATAGAAGCTCCCTGTCAGTAGGGTGATAATCGTGACTAATGGTTTCCTGAATTGTTGTATCTGATCTTTCCTGCGTGATACTGCCAAGAACTTCTGTCATTCTCTGGTCACTTATTTCAGGCCTTGTGTTTGCTTCTAGCGGCTCTCCTATCCATACATCGAAATAATCCAAAACGATCTTTTCGCCACATTCAATACATGTTTGGTTTTCGACAAATTCCTGGTAGATTCTTTTTACCTCGTCTTTATTTGGTAGCCGAAAGCTGTATTGTGTAGGAGGAACTCTGTGTTGAAAATATGGCCGGTAGCGCCCATAATCTTTGCTTCTCAGTCGCACTGCATCATCAATGCTTCTACCAGTTCCTCCACCGCTTTGTTCAAGCTCATTTTTGGCAAGGATGCTCTGAGCTATATCTTTGACTAAAGCAGCAGTCCTGTCTGTGTTGTTTTGGGTTAGTGGATTGATGATGGTTTTATCTGGCTGAGGAGTATTATTGTCTGGCGGCCGGGTTGTCCTAGGGGGCGACGGGTAAAATATTTCTGGAGAGGAAAGGTTTTGACCACCTACAATCTGCTGTAGTGCTATTGAAGCCATCCACCTCAAGTCTTCAAAATTGACTTTAAACTGATACCTTGCAGTGGATTCCTCTTCCCGTATTAGAACAAGGTACTCCAATGTAAGCATGAATTCTGCAAACGCAATATGCCTTACCAGATATTTTATCAGGCCCATCTCTAGGGCAAGCTGGCTGTATGTGTCAAAGAATTCCTTTGAAGTAAAAGAAAATGGTTCTAGAATTGCTGCTGATATATTTGCATCAGTCCGGTTTGACGACAGGCTTTTGCCGCTGTTCATGTATTCTTTTGCCAAGTAAAATAATACTATGATTGCAAATTGCGTTGCAAGTGGAGATTTTTCAATGAATGACCTTACTGTGTCTTTGTGGTTGACAATAGTAATGGTATCATCATCCTGTTTGACTGCTTTGCTAGCGGCATCTGCAGCTAATGATGGTCTGTTTGCTTCTTTCTCCTGAGTGCCGTTATCCGGCCTCTGGCTATCTAGATTTGCCAATCCAATATGAATTATGCTCCTTAATATAAGAAGAGTTTGGCTATGTCTAACAAGAACTGGATTTTTTATAAAGCTGCTTTGTAAGATCGTCACAAGATTCTGACTTTGGTATAGATCTAGGTGATGCGTTGCTTTATAATTTAGGATTGATTACAAGAAGAGGCACCTGCGGCCAATACTGCTTTATCATTGCAAATGTAGAGTCTCAATGATGAGGTATTCTACTACAATTGTTAAACGCTATTATGGCGTCAATGTTTAACAAAATGGTCAGCAAGGAAAAAAGGGTAGGAGGCAGCGAGTCTGAAATTCATGCTACAGGCAGAGCCAAGGAAGATGATTCCGCAACAGCTGATGCTGCCAGCATACGTCCATCGGAAGTTTTTGATTCTGCAAAATATAATGCAATGAGTGACATGGCTCAGGGTGCAAGCCTGCATGCCAAAAATGTAGAATCCCTGATAAAGGCAAGGGAAGCGAAGACATTGGAATCAAGACAGGTTGATAATGAATCAATAACGGCTGGCAGGAGCAATCCTGACAATATGCAGACTCCAAAAATAACACCGATGATGGTAGAAGAAAGAGCCCGAACTATTCGTGCGGCAAACAAGGAAATTCAGCAGATGACATCAAACACCCACTCTAGAAATGACAAATTCGTTCTGTATCTGAATCTTATGCTTTCAATAGAAAACGCGGCAGTAGAAAGACTGCACGCAAGGATCCAACAGTCTCCCTTGGCCCAAATTAGGCAGCAACTTGTCCATCATCTGAAAGAGACGAGGGAGCAGAAAGAACGGCTTATTTCGTTGATCACAAGATTGGGCGGTCAGCCTACAGGCGAGCGGGCAGAGTTGCCCGGCTACTCTCCTCCAAAATTACTAGCTGATGCGCTTAATGCCTCCGCTACGGCCCCAGAGGAACAGGAGCTAAAGACGCTAGAGGCAGATGCGCTGATAGAACATGCAGAGATGATAGCCTACAATACACTAATTCAGATGGCGGTAAAGATGAATATCGGCGAAGCAATGGTACCATTGAGGCAAAGTCTTCAAGAGGAAGAAGAAATGGTTGCATGGACGAGAGCTAATCTGCCATCTAACTTTGCACAGCTATGGGCGAAAATAGCTTAAGTTTGTTTGTTTATAGCTGGTCCGCCCCGTCCAACCTGACGCTACTACTATCATTAAATAGCATCTTGAGCAGCAAAAAGCATGACTGCAAGCCAAGGAGAAGGGACATTCTTCCCACTCTTTACCATCATTTCCAACAATTTTAATAAAGACCTTTACATTGTAAAGCACATTTTTTTTGGTTTTGAAAAGTTAAATCATACAGAGAATGGCTTCAAGCTGAGCGAAAGGGCTGAGATGGCCGCAGGCTGGTGGTTCTATGATATCTACGTATCCCGGGATTTTGTCACCAAGATATTCCAACAACTCCTGCCAGAAGGCGTAAGGGATAAGAAATCGGCTACTATCAAAATAACTGACGCCTTTCAAGACCAGCTGCGCAAGCACGGCTCTGAAGCAAAGATAAAGATGCATGGAGACATTCCATTTGCAGCGACATGGTGGGCATGGCTCATGAGGTAAGTACGGTTGCACAATCCGTTCCTAGCAAGTGACAGAGTCAAAATTGTCATGTGATCCCAAAAGCGCGACAGCAAAAGTCAGGCTATTGCGCCTGCTTTCTCCTTGCTGATGCCTCTTACTGCAGCTTCTATCCTGGGTCACAGCTGGTCAAATGTCATAGGAGCGTTAGTTTCGATCCATTTTGCCATTGACTCTTCTTCTTTCCGGCTTTGGGTCAGAAGAGGGATCGCACTACTTAATCCCAATCTTTGACATAACTGGATGAGCGATCTATAGGACAGGATCTCTACATGCTCTATTCAATAGTCTTCCTTGGTTCTCATAAGCTCTAATTCTTCGCGCATTGGATTGGTGTCGCCCTCTCCAGTGATCGACTTGGCTACATTCGTGAGCGTCTTCTTTGCCATTGTTCCTGCAGGCAAAACCTCAATGCCGGCAGATCAGCTTTGGCGTCAGTTGTGCTGCCGCCTGCATCAGAAATGATTTTCAAGAGCCCCTCTGTGCTGCCGGGTTTCTTTAAGATGGTGCTGTAGTTGCTGCTTGCCCTACTGCAACAGGCATTCTTAAACTCTCGATTCAAGCCTGTCAATTGCTGCATTTTCAGCAGAAAGCATTTCATTCAGATATTCTATCACTTTGTCATTACTTTCTGACGGAATACTAGTAGTAGATACGCATAACCATTGCAGACAAGGGTCTTAACAATTGACAAGATTAATTTTATTTCTTTATGCCATAAGAGACACTGGTAATTCTTAGGGTCATTTTGGGTGGCTGGTAATTTCGGGTGTTGAAGTGGTAACTTAGGGTGATGATTCATTACTGTTAAATAGCGATTGGAAAACAATTCTGCTGGGCCGTTAGCTCAGCTTGGCGGAGCGTTCGACTGATAATCGAAAGGTCGAGGGTTCAAATCCCTTACGGCCCACACTCTCAGTGGTTCTGGTAACTTGGCGCGGGCTCGAAAAGGTGGACACTGTAGTTTTGAAAGGCTACCAGCTATACCACAACTATTTTAGGGAACATGAAGGGCTAGATGGAAAGACACCGGCAGAAGCGGTAAACATCAAGATCGAAGGTCAGAACAAGTGGATTACCGTTATCCAAAATGCCAGTCAGGCAGTCATCAATGAAAACTAAAATACCCCCTCCCCCTAGCGTGCAGTAGTGCTTATAATTCTGACAATTGTATCAATTTTCCATAAGAGGGAATCACGATGAGCTTTTTAGAACAAGTGGATTGGGATTTCCTAACCACTATTGGATGGAAAGCTCTGGATTGGGGAGTGCCATTTGTGCTTGGCGTACTGTTCAGAAAGAAAGTAGCACGCTTCCTGATCACAGTCAAAAAATTATTGTTTAACGATCCTACCAAAATTAGTCTTTTAGCAGTTAGGGAATATCCACCCACCACTGCAAAGGAAGTTAATCCAGAACTATTCGATGCGATCAGATTGAAAATTGGAGGAATGAGACTAATCGATCATAACTCTCAGAGTATGATTATATCTGAACCTGACTTTAGCACTAATCTTATTTTTACCATCGGTTCCGTAGACGAAGAAGATATTGAACAAGGGAAGATCGACAGATTGGCATTAAGATTAGAAAACCCCTTAGAGGTTGGTGCTAGAAACATAGGAAAAAAGGTAGCAAGATTTGAAAGAATCGCAGAGGTCATTTTTGAAAATGTGGAGAAACTGTTATTTTCACAGCCTGCGGTTATGCGTAAGACTTATGCAGTATGTGACATCAGCAGGATTGCCAAGTTTTCAGAAGAACAGTCCTTTGATCTGGATGACAAGAATCTCAATGCCCGCGTAGTTGGAACAAGAGATCAAATAACAATTACAGTATCCCCCATTGATAAGCTCAGTGAACTTGCTGAAAAATATCGATTTGCTTAGAGAACTTCATCCTCATAAGGGAGGATCTCGCTTTCGATAAATCTAAGAAAATCTGTAACCGAGGGATTGGCAAGTACCAAAACAACGCCATCGCGAGTTACGCGAAATGGAGTTTCAGCACCAAAGAATCTAGTGATTGAGCCAATACTTTTAGCAGGTGTGCGTCTTAGGTCGTTTCCGAATACTGCATCCCTCATTACATCATCCCCATAAACACTTCCGCGCTGTATTCTGCCTTCTCTATCGATAAATTGTCTAACCCATTGTTCAGGATAGTCGCGCGACATTCTTGGCAAGTCTATTCGCGTAAAAGGCAATTCATCATATCTCACTCCAAGACCATTTGCTATTATTTGCCTAAGAGAAACTCGATTATCGCGATTGTCTACTAATATCAAGCGTGGAGTGATAAACATCTGTATGATCGCTCTGGTTTGATGTGGTTCTCTAGTAATAGTGAGCTGCCCGTCATCGTTCTGAAGCCTTTTTTCTGTGGACATGTATTCATGAACCGCAATTGCTTCGCGCGCTGTTGCATTATGTCCCATATTGTAGGTAATTCTATTCATGGTAATGGTGCTTGTCAATCGAATATTATTCTCCTCGCGAGTCCATGTGCAATCGTTTAGTCGGTCATAGATTCTAGGCGGGATGTGCATTATAGCGCCAGCGCGCACAATGAGGGAATTTGTATCCTTTCTTATATACTAGCTTGCGATTATGCCAATTGAGCAGTATTTCAAAGGCTAGTCCTCGAAAGTTAACAGCCATTTATAGCCCTCGCCAAGTTATCAGAACTCTCTCAGTAGCTTTAATAAATTGCCAAAGCTGACTGGTATCCGATGGTCGATTACGGCCTTCAGAACTATGACCGGGAGGCAGGTAGCTTACTTCTAAAACATGCTTTGCTACCAAAATTGAATCCTCCACTAGATAATGAAGCAATTCGCGCTGCCATTGAAAGAGCCTTCGAAAGAACGAGAAAGACCCGAAGAGGAAATGAGGGCAGAGTAATCGACACGCCAGAAGAACTCGTTAAAACTTGTCTAAAACATCTCAAGGAACGCAACGACCCGATTATAGGAGCATCGCTTTTTGCAACTGTGAGTGCTAAAGAAGTATTTGAAATGGATGCAATCCCACATGAACTGCAGCGCCACAGAATGAAAATAGGTCAGTTCTACCAATATCTAATTCTTGAACTGATGTGTGCCTCTGCAGGTAGACCAGGCTCCCAGATACTCAATGCAGCAGATGGTAGGCGAGAAGGAGATATTCAGGCAGATATTCGCTTAAAGGACAGAAAGGAACTACGCCTTTACATCTCTGTAAAGAAATCGGGCGACACTGTAGGCGGTCAAGATTTGGGAGACGCCATAAAACGTTTGGAACAGACTGCCAAGGAAGATCAGAATCGCACTTCAGCCTATCTTTGTGTGATGGCAATTGCAAATCCAACTAAAGGAAAGATTGCAGATTATACTCAGAGCAGGCAGATTAAGAACGATTCTAAAGGTCGGCCTTATTCAATGAATTGTGAAATGTGGGGCCCCGGGTTTGTATTCCCATATGTTGCAGGACGATCTGCTAACGAGATATACAAAGAAGCAGCAAAACTAGCCGCGAAGTATCTACCGTTTTACTCTGTCAAGTTCAAGAAGGAATGCTCTGAAATGTTACATAAGGAGCTGATCAAAATGGGCGTGGCTACCGCTGATGGAAAAGTGTTTGCAGACAAGCTCTTTGAGTATATAGAGAGCGGTGATCAGTCTACATTAGACCAATAAGTGTTAAAGGCTAGAAGCCTTCTTTGATCACTTTTGTGCCATTCAGATTAGACTCTATTTTGATGCGCTTGTACGCATTACGACAATACTCCTCGCTGTTATCTATGATTATGGAATTGCGATGTAGGTTGATAGCAGCTATACCAGTCGTTCCAGAACCTCCGAACGGGTCGATCACCAGATCGTGCTCATTGGTGAAAAGGTGTATGAAGAAGGCTGGTAGCCCTACAGGAAATACTGCTGGATGGTTGTAATTCTTTCCTACCAGTGCAAGATCAATTACGTTTGATTGCTTGTTTTCCTCTTCTGGTTGTTCAAGTTTGAGTACATTTGGAGGCAGAACGGTTTCCTTATTCACCCAATACCTAAGGTCTCTACCAAATCCGCTCTTGTTCTCGGAATTATGGCGTGAAAGGTCTTTTCCCTTAAGGTTTGCTAGCCTCGCTTCTGTCCATCCGCCAATAGGTACTCTGACATGATCTTGGTACATCTTGGGTTTCAGGGTCTTTGCAAGGTGGAAGCAATATTCCCAGCCATCCCGCAATCTATTAGGCCAATAACCGGGCATAGGATTGATCTTGTACCAAATGTAATCATCTATCGGTTTCCAGCCTGCCGCTTCAAGTTCCATTATGGTTTGCCATACAAATCTGTGGCGAGTGCCTTTCACTACTTTGTCTTTGATGTTTAGAATAAAACTACCGTCATAAGCCAACGCATTGTAGAACGCCTGATGGAATGTCATGAACCAGTCGGCGTACTTGTCTGGATGGATGCTGTCATAATGTGGTTTGCGAGCGTCAGCATATGGTGGTGAAGTCACAATCAGGTTTGCTTTTTCAGTCAGCTTGGGAAGAACTTCCCGACTGTCGCCGCAAATAATTTTACAGTAGATGGCCTTTTCAACTAGCATATACCATTACATCCTCAATAACGTATTCGCTATGCTGAATCTTGGTACTGCAACAAGTGGAATAGCTGTTGTCTAACTTCACCTTCCAGTTAGACTTTTTCACGCTTGAGGTTGCACCGCGTCTAATAATTAAAGTGATCGCAGAATCTATTTTTGCTGTTCGCTTTTTGCTGATTATCGTCATTTGTTTGCCCTTCTCAGAACCAGAGCCATTTCGCCATCTACGACCTTCCACTCCCAATCAAGCTTGTCGCCTTCTTTCAGCTTCCATTGTTTTACAACGCTCATGGGAACAGTGGTTCTAAGCGAAGCGAATTTGGAAGATGCTTTTGCTAGTGTAGTAACTTCTCCCACGTTTGGCATAGTTCTATACCTATGGTTATGCCTTACTATTATTTATACCTAGTGTCATATCAAAGGTGGGGTATAGTGCCATACCTAAAACTATTAATATTAGGCATCGTCCTAGGTATAGTATATGGTAAAGTCTGTGACTACCAATGCACAAAATTCCTATGACTTCAAAGAGGAAAGCACGTATGAACTGCTGGAATCACTGAAGCAGAAAGGATACATTTTGGAGTAGAGGTAGAGAATTATGTTATCGACCAGCCAATCGACTCAAACAAGCTTTTTGGAAAAGCGACAGAAGAAGGGAGTTTGCATTGCTGTATCTGGCGACTCAATCAGAAGGCTAAGCAAGAATCTGTACAAAGTGAAATCGCAATCTGGCAATGGCTGGTATAAGGTCGCCAAGACAGAAGATGCAGACATATGGAGCTGTACCTGCCCTGACTTTTCTTATAGGCTGGTCAAGATGGAGGATAAACGCTGCAAGCACATTCTGGCAATACAGACATTGCAGCATACCTTTGAAAATGAAAACAGGATTGAAAAGATTGAAATGCCAAAGCTCTGCCCAAGATGCTTTTCTACTAAAATTGTGAGGAATGGCTATAGAGTAGTCAAAGGTGGAATAAAGCGTCAACGGTTCAGTTGCGTTAAATGCAAAAGACGGTTCATCCTTGGTGAAAATGGCTTTTCCAAGGTAAGTAGCGATCCAAAGATAATAACAGAGGCATTAAACCTCATATTCTCTGGAGTCTCATATCGTAATACTGCCAGACATTTGAAGCTGACTTACGGCAGGTCATGGAGTCATGTTGCCATAATAAAATGGATTCAAAAGTACTCTGACATGATGAAGGCTTACGTTGATACTCTAAAGCCAGAGCTAGGCGATGTTTGGCATGTCGATGAAATAATGGTTAACGTAAAGGGCACAGAACCAACAGGCAAGGGCTTTTACGATTGGTGCTGGAACGTCCTTGACGGACAGACAAAATTCGTTCTGGCTTCTGAAATATCAAAGCGCAGGGAAATTGAAGATGCCAGACATGCTTTCGCTAAGGGAAATGAAAATGCCAATGGTGTCATGCCATCCTATGTAATAACAGATTGCCTCAATGCATACAGGAAGGCGTTCGTGCAAGAGTTCAATGAGAGGGCAGTAATGCACATTCGTACAAAGTCACTGTCAGAAGGCTTTGAGAATAGACCAGTTGAAAGGTATCACAACGAAGTAAGGGCAATCATCAAGGCTAGAAGAGGTCTTGGTAACGACAAGTCTGCACAGAAGTTTTTGGATGGCTATAGATGCTACCGCAACTTTGTGAGACCGCATAGTGGTCTGCCAGATAACCAAACGCCTGCTGAAGCTGCTGGCCTTAATCTGAATCTGAATGAGCAAAACAAATTGAAAGACCTGATAGTGAAGGCTGCAACCAACAATGAAAAGGAAAAGAACTTTGAAGGCTATGTTATAAAGCAGCTAGGCAAGCGATTTGCAAAACTGACAGTAATTAATGAAAAAGACTGTATAAAGTTCAGGCAGAAGGCATGGATTGAAAAGCAGGAATGGAGAGAAATTAATGACATATTGAGAGTCAACGGCTTTAGCTGGCTATCCAATGGTAAGGATAGCTGCTGGATCAAGATGATTAGCCAAGCTTGAAGCCTATGCTGCCGATTATTTGCACAATGGTGCCCATAACATTGGATGCGTTTCCCTTTAGCATACCCTCAAATCGCTGCATTAACGATTCTTGACCAAGATTTGCAGCTATCACAAATTCTTGATCTTGAAAATTAGGATCTTTTATTGTATATGTCAATGTGCCCTCATAAGCAAGACGATCCTCGTGATCGCTTTTCATATGATACACCTTACCATGCAGCATAGCTTGTGATTGGTTGATTCTCTTCGCTTCTATAGTTACTAGATAGCCTTCACCAGACTCAAAATTCTTCTTAACATACTGGATTTGCTTTTTCAGAGACAAGGGCTTTTTCTTTGCAATTTTATCAGTGATAGTTGATGGTTGTGTAGTTGAGATGTTTACCATTTCAACTGGTTCAGCCTTAAATGAGTCTGCTATGGGCTTCGTTTCTTCCATTATTTGCCAGTATCATCAGATGCCACTTAAATGCATCACCCTAAGTTACCATTCTATCACCCGAAATTACCACTATGCCAAAATGACCCTAAGAATTACCAGTGTCATGATGTTCAACAACAGCAGCAAATTCTAAAGGATGGGATTGAAGATGAAATCTGTGACAAGTGTCGAAAAGAAAAGGCCGAGCTCTTTCAGTTAACAGGCGAGTATTGTTTGAAATGCTGGCAGATTATGACTCACCCGGAAATCTAGATGCAGCATTCAATGCCTCAATTATTCACAGAACTTTAAAGGGACATGGTGCAATTAACGTTGCCTTTAACCCGATAACAATAACAACTATATGAGATAAAGCGGGCCCAGAGGGACTCGAACCCCAGAAATGCAGGGTTCTAATGTTCGGCGGTGGTAATAATATCCATGAAATGGTAAGGTATACCCATGACCGCCGTCCGAAACCAGCTCCCACGGCAGCCATTAGGCTTGCTCCTGTTTGAATCGAATTATTATAGGATTGAAAGGATCACTATTAGGAGGAATAGCTCTTGAAATGCATGTCTGGAAGGCCGTTCAGCGCTTGAACACCTTGTAGTTCCCCTTCACAGTCAGCAGCACCCTGTATCCTCTCTCCTCCATGATCTTCTTTGCTTTTGCGGCGTCAGGAGGTGGCGGGAGTGCGACGAGCATCGCTTTCAACTCTTCATCGGACTTGTCTGACAATGGAGTTGCAACCGAAGCGTCGTCATCATTGTCGTTGCTGCCATGGCTGTCGGTCAGGGGATTACTTTCTGCTTCAACGACCTCAACGGCGCGTTCGTAATTACCATGGGCCTTGCACGTGCTATCTTTGATGTTGTGATGGTTAGGTAAGTTATCATCATCATTGTCATCATTGTCATCTTTGTCATCATTGTCATCTTTGGCATCTTCATCCTCTTTTTCCCGCCCTACATGCTTGCCCTTTACGAGCGCTATTGCCCTCGTCTCTTCTGGAGATATGCCGCCTGCCCCCGTGATGCTCTCGTCGTCAGCAAGTGCTCCTAACTTTTCCCGCCTGAACCGCTCGACTTCTGCAGCGTCCATGAGTGATATGCTGTATGTATCGGCAGGTATTCCCCTCTTTTCAGTGAGAAAGCGCCTTATGGCGCCCTCGTCACTTTTCTTGAAAACGACGTACTGCACCTTCAACCCCTGCTCCCTGTTCTTGGTATAGTTCTCCACTACCTGTTCCTCGCGGTGCAACGGGTCGGTCTCCACCTCTATCGCGGTAGCTTCGCCCCACGCGGACAGGTCGTGGCGCTTTACCTTCCTGTCGCCGCTGTCATCATCCGGCTCTTCGTACCACTGGACCTCATTTATCACTATCAGGTCTGCAAGTTGTTCATGCGACTCTCCAAGGTCCATCCTGCAGTACGTCAGGGTGTTCCAGAACGACTCTGCCAGGTAGATTATCGCGGCCCTGTGTTTCTCTTTTCCTGTGCGGGCTCCTATCATGCTCGTGCTGAAAAAGAGGTTGTACGCGCTATACTCGAGCTCGAACAGCTCCTGCTCTGTCCCTTCCTGCAGGACGTACTGCTTTTTTACAACATGGGCAAGCCTCAGTGCCTCAAGGCTCCTGTCCAGGAGTTCAGGGTCTACATCCTTTTCGCCATAGTGCCTGACAAGCTCTTCATACAGGGCTGTCCGGGTCATCTTCATTTTACGCAGCAGGTATACGACCTTGATGTCAATCGGCAGCCAGTCTGGTACTATCCCTGCCTTCCTAGCGGTAGTAACGGCCATATACTTGTCCATGCTGACCTCGGTGCCGAACTTTTCTACGCTGTAGCGCGCTCTCTCTTCCTTCCAGTCGTCCACGACAGCGCTCTTGGCAAGCACCAGCTTCGTCACGGCTATGCCGGTGACCGGTGGCTGCGCCTGGCTGTAAAAAGCAAAGGTGTTGAGCGAAAGTGATGTTATCTCTTCCGGCGTCACCGGCATTACAGTCTCGAATGCTTTTGCCGTAGCCAGGTCGGACTTGAACAGGATTATTGTCTTGCACAGTGCTCCGAAAGATTTCTGCACGTCCGGGGGAAAGTTGTTGATAGTCTGGCTGGCCAGAGTTACCTTGACGTTGAACTTCCTTACCGTCGTCAGCAACGACTGGAGCTCCTCTGCAGAGAACCGGTGGGCCTCGTCAACATAAAGGTAGAACGGCCTTCTGTCTTTTCTATCGATGTCGACACGCCGCATGGCCTCGACGTAGACCATGTTGAGCAATATCGACCCTACAAAGTTGGCGATGTCGTCGGACATGCCTGAAGAAAGGTCTGCTATTACTATCATGCCTCCGTCCATTACTCTGCCCATGTCAAAGCCAGACTTTTTGGAGTCGAACATGGCTGCCACCAGAGGAGTGGTCAGTATCTTGTCTAGCTTGTTGTAAGCGGCAGAACCGGCGTCCTTTTTGTAGTTGGGAAAGACATTCAGCAGGAAATTCCTTGTGCCAGGGCTCTGCACGATGCGCGTGACTTCGGCGAGGTATTTCGGTGAAGATATCAGCTTTGACAGGTCCCACAGCGTAGCGCCGTCAGGTAGCTCTACTATGGCGTTTACGCAATTGCGCAGGATTGCTTCTAGCCTGTCCCCCCAGCTGCGGTAGTACATGTTTTTCAAAGAGTTGACAAAGTTCATGGCGACTATGTGCCTGTCCATCGCGTCCTTGCATTCAAGCGGGTTGATCTTTACAGTCCGGTTGAACCATTGGGGGCTGGCAGCATTGATGTATATCACCCTGCCTTTCATGTCGTCAGGGATTGCGGCGAGGGCCTCGCGGGCAAGGTCGCCATGCGGGTCGATTATCATGAAGCCCTCGCGCCGCTGGATGTTCTGGTATACCAGCTGGCCTATCGTGACAGTCTTGCCAGCGCCTGTCTCGCCGAAAATGCCTATGTGCACTCTGTCTCTTGAATAAATGCCGTAGGCCCTGGCCCCGTCGTTGCTGTAGCCCAGGATGTCGAACGATTCTTCTGGCTTCTTGTTGCCGTCCTGTAGTAGCACGCCTTGCTTGCTGCTATCTATGATGTGTATCAACTCGACTTCAGGGCCGGGGACCTTGGCGTCGATCTCATCCTTTTTTCGCCTGAATATATCTGAAAAGTGGAAACGCATCTGGACCCCCGGATGAAAGGCGCTAACTGCCTTAAAAGACGACGCCGGCATTTTGTAGCGTGGCATCTTCTTCTTTGTCGCAGCCAGGAAGAAAGTCTACTACTATAGTCGTATTGCTATTGTTATTCATGCTTTTTTCGACGTTTTTGCAGCAGTTGTCACCAATGCCTGCTGCTGAAGGTAGTCACGGTGGTGGTGGCAAGAGTAGCGGCAGTGGTGGTGGCGGCAGCAGTGGTAGTAGTGGTGGTGAGTTGATTGTGAAACCGAGTAAACCTCCTCCACCTCCGCCGTGCAGAGTTTCAGTAAGCATGGTATCTTCTCAGCTGCTAACGTCCAGTGGGCTGCCAAGGAACAACCCTGACGGCACATACTACCCGGGCGATGCCTTCACCGTCTCCCTCTCTATTGGCTCGTCATACTGTACGAGTGTAAGCACTTCTGTATCAGGAGACTCTGGTATTAACATAGCCTGTCCAGGCTGCACAAACACTCGCGTGGATGTCTCCCCCTTTGCCTCTCCTGGCTCTTATACCATCAGGGCCTCTGTATCTGGCGCTGGTCCTGGCGGCAGTGGCTTTGCAAGCACGAGCATGCCAATCTACGTAGCTGATCCAATGATATCCATCAAAGTAACCTATGCAAACGTTACAGACAGCGACGGGTACCTTATGCGCAATGCGGATAACACCTATTATGTCAACGATGCAGTGGCGTTAAAGTACGAGGTGGACTACAGGTTCAAAGACGCGCGCAGGGGAGCTATAGAGCCGGAGGTTACACGGGTCCACCCATATCCCCATATCGCCGACTTGGATTGCCTTCGAGAGTCCTGCACCCTTGTAGTGCCAAAGACCTCCGCAACATCTGAATACAGCGCGCATTACGCCTATGCTACAGGGATTGCCGTGGCGAACGCCACTGGGAACCATGGACTTGGGCAAAAGGAATTCCGGTTTGATGTCAAACTCAAGAATGCCGGCGTTTACACAGGGATGCAAAAGTCGTACACGCATGTGGTCTCAGTCGTAGACTACAAACCTGTCTTTACCAGCGTGTATTCATACCTCAACCTCAAGGACGATATTGGATCTGATACATACGAGCGCAGGCTAACTGTAGGCGCGCATTACCTTGGTTCTGTGGACGCTTCTGACGGCACGGCAAAGCCGCTGCGCAGGGCAAAGGTCAATTATTACACAAACAATGTAACCGCGCTGGTAGTTGGCACGAACCAGACACAGACAGATATAACACGTGATGCGAAACTGACATGGCTGTACACGGAGCGCTATGGGAATAGTTCTGTGGTCATGTCTACTGCACAGGGCAGGAGTGCAGTGATAGAGCGTGCTGGGTACGTCAAATTCGTGTCAAAGATGCTGGGTTATGTCCCGAATACTGACCAGTGGATAAGAACAGACAACGTAACTGCATCGCAAAAGTTCTACTCTGTCAACTTTGGAGGAAAGGGCAGCACAGAGTTGTTCAGCGCCAGTTACAGGTATCCTGACGCCGGCAGGTTTACTACAAACTATGTTGTAGTCAACGCAATAGATGAGAATGATTACACCATCGACAAACCAGTCAGGATTGCAGTTGACCTGAAGCCGCCGGGAACCGTGTCTGTCTGTGACTATTATGAAAAACATGCGCTGCATTCAACGGGTGGCGATACGAATATCGCAGCTATGGCCAGGTCGGACGTGTACAGTTGTGGCAACAGCAAGAGCGGTGGCGTTATCACAGTCACTGGCAGTGGTACTGCATACGCATTGGTTAATGCGACATCAATCATTCCGCCTAGCGAGATGCCGTTTTACAGGGCTCTGTACCCGGAGGGCACGTACACGATGCCGCCTGACCTTGTACTCTCGATGCCGTATTATCTTTCAATCAAGGTTTCGGTGGGCGACGTGACAAAAGACTACTCTGTGCCGCTGTATGACAGCGGCAGGGCCTACAAAGTGAGGGTTATTGCAAACGTTGGACATAACAACGTGCTGGTGGCCGAGAGGGCCGCCGGGGGTGTGTCAGAGACAGTGTATGTGCAGCCGGCCGACAGGGAGCTATTTGGCAGTATACGTACTATGGAGGCCGGCGGAAAAGAAGTACCATGTCTGCCGCCGGGAGGGCTGGCGTGTACTGTAGACATCATCAACAAGGACGGGCCAGTAACAATATCGGCGACAAACGAGTGGGGCGGCATGGCATCTACCACTGTCAGTGCCCCTGTGGCAGCAAAGTCAACTGTCGGGACTGCGGCGATCTCTGACCTTTCCACTGTAACGATGGTGCTTGTAGCTGCCGCAGGCGCAGTTGTAGCAACCACCGTGTTCAGGAAATGGGTGTCGTGGACTGGCGACGCGTTCACATAGACAATAATGTGCTGTTCAGTCGCTATAGCTCTAGGTAGTAGCAATAGCAGTAATGGTATATCTCCTTTTAAGCATTCTAGTCTTTTCTCTGCATGAACCCGGCAGTCCTTGCAGCCATAGCGATATCGCTGGTGTCGCTTGGAGCCGTATCGATGGCGTCTATCGCCTCCCAGCAGGCGGTGAGCAATGCCAGCCTGCAAAAGGCCATTTTAGAGCGCGACAGGCTGTCCGAGCAGGTCAATGCCTTCATATCTTCAGTCGCGCCATCCGGCTCTGACACGGTGGCAACTGTCAAGAATACCGGCTCAAGCCCTGTCACCATTGACCACTGCCTTGTACTTTCGCAAACTTCTTCCGGCGGTACCCGGCCAGCTGCCACAAAAGTCCCTGCGGTGTCGGGCAGTACCGTAAGCCCTGGATCTACATTTGATATAACAATCCCCCTGGGGGCCGTAACTGGCGACAGCATCAAGTGCGTGACTTCAAAAGGGACTGTCCTGCCGGTAAAACTGGATGCTGCGGCAGCTGATTATAGCGTGGCCGATGACATAGGGATATACTCTGTCTCTGCAAAGGTAGTACCCGGGACCAAGATTTTCGCAAATAATGCATCATACAAGCCATCTGGAGTACCCTCTCCAGACTATTCGTCCACACCCGCCGGCTCCCTCATATGGTCAGTGCCGGTTATTTCGCAAATAACAGTAACACAGGTCATCAGGTATGACCAGAGTGGAAATCCTACCGATATTTCGTCAGGGCTGACGGGCGCATACGCTGCGAACTCGCAGATGCAGATATCGGTCACTGGCCCGGTATCAAAAGTAGCAATCAAATATACAGATTCCGGAGGGATTCAGAAAACAGCCAATATTTACCCTCAGACTGTAGCAAGGTTCAGTGGCAGCGCCTCGATTTCGACATATTCTGCATCGCTAAACGCCGGCAATAGATGTACCAGCAACAGTGGGTATTTCTGTAATGGTGCGTATTTGATTGTCGAGAAATATGTCTGGACCAACTACAGCTACAGCCCGCCCACTGTCGACCCGAATTATGGCCAGCAGGTCGGTATGACGATAACAAACTATCGTTGTTGCAATCCTACCGCTCTGGAAAAGGGCGGCCTTGAGTATATCCAAGACCAGTACGGGCGGTATTTGTACTATCGATATTACGCTCGGTTATCTTCAACAGATTACAGCTATTATTATTCAGACCAAAGCAAAACTCTGAACACTAGCCCCGAGGTGGTAGATGTATTTTCGTTTCTTGCCCCCGCGCCGTCGTTCACTGTAACACTGAGCTTCTCACGAGATGCATCGATTTCAGGATACGGCTCTACCTCATACCAAGGCGTGCCGTCAGCCTCGACATACACTAGAGTAGATGCAACAAATTTCTCAGCCTCCAATATACTGCCAGGTTCGATAAGCGTTACATGGCCCGGTTCGTTCAGGTATTTTACGGGCTCGGAGCACCGCGATGGGACATACCAGTTCCGCATTGAAAACGTCCAGGCAGGGCAGCAGGTCCAGGTAAGGGTTGCGCACGGCGTACTTGCCAGTATGGTAAATCCTTACAGTGGTTATTACAACTACGTGGGATGGTATGATGATTCGATAAGCCCTGCCATTTCCGGGAGCACGACACTTACCATTACGCAGTGAAGAAGTGAACTAAGCGAATAGCTCCTTCATCATCATAGGAAATTGGCAAGGAGACCACCGATTTCAATCGGTGCATGAGGAATTGCCCTATTCTCACTGCGGCAAATTTAAGAACAAGTAGTTGTGAAAAATATCCTGTAACCAGAAATGGCCAAAACAAAGAAAGCAAAGGCAAAGGCAAAATCAAAGGTGAAAGCAAAGGCAAAGGCTTCAAAAACGAAAGCAAGTGGAAAAGCCAGGGCGAGGGTAAGAACGAGGAGTGTAAAGGCTAAGCCTCCTGTTGCAGCTGAAAAAGCAAAGGCTGCACGGGCAGCTTCAGAGCCTGCGCAGGCCAGCACTGCAGCACCAGAGGCTGCTGCCTGCACGACCTGAGGAGACTAGAGCCATCATCACCCAAGCCCATTTTTTTGATCTATGCTATGCTATACTATTCTATAGACAACATAGTTCTCCGAGATAAGTACTGCCGAGGTCAGCGTGTTTGGGGTAAGAGCTATCGTGCCCGCCCCTGGAGGCAGCTTTGATACAGTATTGCCTGACGCATCCATTAACCTCTGTGCGACCAGTGTACCGGTGCTTCCGTCGTAAGAATACGAGATGCCGACCTGGCGGCCGGAATTGTTCATGACATCTATGCAGAGATCACTCCCGCATGTGTAGGTGCCGACGATTGTTATCGATTCGCTGGTCATCAGGACCTGCTTTGCGGTCTGTTCGTTTATTCTCGCTGTAGTCTGCGACGAGGCGGTGGCCAGGTAGCCGGTGATGATGGCACTGGCCGCTATCGTCGCGGCCGTCAGGATAATGAAAGAAATTACCTCGCTTACCATGCTTGTGTATCAATCACCGCCGTTTCCGCTATTGCTACCACTGCTACTGTTGCCGCCGCCACCATCTTCAACATCATCGCTATCTCTCTTCCTGTACGTGTCAAGGATGGTCCTTATTTCCGACCTGTAGGCATATGCGCCAATTGCAGCCATGGTAGAGATCACCATCACTGCAAGTATAGAGTAGTCGGTTACATACATGGCGCTTGCCTCTACGATGTCTCCACCAGCTCCGGGAGTAGCAATGATAGTCGCCTGCCCTGACCTGGCACGCGCATCAGGCATGTACAAATACCTGTTATCATACTCCCAGTGCGAGAATTTCTCCACCACTGCAAACCCGAGCACCTGCCTGTCAGGCTCTGCCTCTATTACTGCCTGCTGGCCAGGGCTGTAGTAGCCACCGCCGCTTCCGCCTGTTACGACAAGCTGCACCTGGCGTTCATACATGCCTGTGATGCGGTCTCCTCTATCCATGGTGCGCCCGGTGTATGCGTACCGCGTGCCGTTGTTTTCGGCAGGCTCTGCGACACTTCCAAACGTCACTGACCGGGATACCAGCGGCCTTTCGTCCAGCACGTATGGTGTGATGCCCGAGATCGTCTTTTGGCTCTGGCTCTGGTTAGGTAAGTTATTATTATTGTCTCCAACGCTGTTGTTGCCGGTGTTGTCTATAGTCGAATAGGTCAGGGTGAACGAGGCATGTATGCTGGTGTTGGTCCCATTTGCCATTCCTGTTGTTGATGACGTGGCATCTATTGTCAATATTTCATATTTTCTTGCCGGTATGACCTTCTCGGCAGTCGCTGTCATCCACCCCTGCTTTGTAACTGACACCACCACCTTCCTGTCGCCTTCTGCGCCTGCTGAGTACAGCGCGACCGTAGCCACGGTAATGCCGTTCTTATTATTATCATCATGTATGTCAACCAGCTCGCCACGCACTTCTCCGGACACAGACACACTGACTCCAGGCACACTTGAGGTCAATGTCATGTTTACCTGCCTGTTCAACTTTAACACGTCCGGCCAATCGACGTGTATGTCTATGGCATTCATGACGACTTTGGCCTTTACGGTCTCGACATACCTGTCATATATGAATACGCCGTCTATCTCTTGCGCCTTTCCGGCCATGCCTGCATCGCCCCTGCCCAATTCGTATAGCGGGGTTACCTTCCGCACCGGGGCGCCGCCCTGCTGGGCGACGATATGTGCGGCGAATACAAAGCCTTCTGCCGGGTATGAGAGCGGAGGAACGTCAACCTCCATTCGCATTTGTTGCTGCTGGATGTTAGTAGTAGTGGGTTGAGTCTGTGTCTGTGTTGGCAGTTGTTGTGGTGCCTGCCCCTGCGGGCCCTGTCCTGGCTCCCCCAAAGGCAACGGCGGCACAGCCTGCCCTGGCTGCCCTCCGCTGCCACTTCCGCCACCAGCCGCCGCGGCCTCCAGCGGCGGCGGGACATACAGCGAAGTGAATACGCCTCTGTTGCCGACCACATCTTCTGCGTAGCTGCGGAGTGCACCATCTGCAGGGCTGACATAGCCTGCGAGCCTTATGTCACTGCCGTCCAGTACGGCGGCTGTCAACTCGCCCTTCTGCTCTGCATGGCCCACAGGGTCGTTCAGCATGACATTAAACGTGGACATTGCGGCATAAGAGGACCCTATGCCTACAGACATGCTCTTGACAACTGCCCCAGGCGTACCGCCAGTAATAGCATTGCTTTTCTGCTGCCTGACATCTCCTTTCAGCAAGCCATTGAAATCACTCCATTCGACCTGCACAGGGTCACCTGACGACGACATGTAGTAGCTGGCATCCAGTACCACCAGCGGCACCTTTTTGGAGAACTGCCCAAACGCCGTCGAGTTTGTCGTGGCGTCGACCGTCGTGTAATTTGCAGAAAGTGTCGCATAATGCCCAACGAGGCCATACACCGGACCGTCTGTCACGGCAGAAGATATCGCTTTCTCTGACGAGTATGACGAAAGGGAAACGCTGTCTATTGTAAACTGCATCGACGGCCCGACGATGCTGGATATGTATCTTCCAGCTAGGCCCTCTATGTCTGCCCGGCTGGCCCCATGGCGCACGGGCGTTACTGATGTAATGTCTACAGTGCCGCCGCCTATTCCGGATATATGGACGCCGATCTGTGCGTTTCCCTCAGAGTGACCACGTATTGGTATTGCACACGGGAGGTCGCATGACATGCTGGATTTCCTCCAGAAAGCCTGCTCGATCTCAAGGACGTCCGGGTTCGACGACGTAGCTGTTACAATAAAGTCACCGTTATCATCTCCTCCCCTGATCGGCTTGCCGTTGCGTTCGGCGTCCACTAGCACCCAGCTGCGCTGGTAACCCCATTCAGGGCTCCATGCAGGGACGGTTGACAGGGACGAGATTTTGACCGTGATTGCAGGGTCTACGGGGACCCGGGTCACTGTAATTACATCGCCAGGCCTGCCAAAGACGGAAATCCTGTTGTCGCCGTCTACCAGAGGGACGTCGGCGACGCCGTACCCTGTCGTGCTGTCGATTGTAACTTTTGACGTACCGGCCGGGTATACAAGTGTGACCTCTTTTCCTTTATCATCGTCATAATTGCCGCTATCACTACTGCTACTGCTACTGCCTTCAGGTGCGACCACGACGACCCTCGCAAAAGAGAGTGCCGTCTTTTCAAATACCAGCAGGCGTATGGCATTCCCTGCGCCCATGGAGGCATCGTACACGGTCGCGGTGGCCTTGCTTACAAGTCCGCCTGACATCACTGCCGACACGCTGACCGCAGTAGAGGACCTGGATAACTGGCCAGTGGCGACCACCTGTATGTCAAAAATCGCCTGGTGCATGTTCGCCTTTATCGTAACGCGCTCTGGCACTTTTACGACCTCAGGGTTGTCGGACACCAGCAGTACGTCCCTGTCATAACTCGCTGGCTCTGCCACAGTGACAACTCCGGAATACTTTTCGCCTGCAAGCATCTTTGGGGGGACCCAGAGGACAATGCTACCGGCATTGTTACCCTCATTGATACTCTGTGCAACTGTAACGACTGGCACTGACGATGAAGCCAGGATCATGGCGATAATAGCTAAAGAGGCAACCGTTAACCTGTCTGATTTCCGCATATACGGCAATACAGGGGTTATTTAAAAACGGAGACAATTCGCCGTGCGGGCGATCAATCAATCTGGCCGGGTAGAAAGATGACGTACACCAACAGCTCTGTTGGTGTACGTCAGTTTTTGAGTATGCCTCCTCCAACATACTACTACTACTATTTCAGTGGCCACATCACATTCAGCAGTACAGGTGCCACCAGCGTGATTATGCATGAAAGGGCGAGCGGCACTGTGTCCCTTATCGTCCTGTTTATCATCTTGCCGCCGAGGACGCCTGCTCCCAGCGCCGTCATGACGAGCATGGCCTTGATTGCCGGCGAATCTGGGTCTACGCTGCCTATGGGCGTCGGCATCCCTCCGATTCCCGGTAGATCAACCTGTCGTGACGTGTCACCTGTTGCAGGCGAGGTGGTGAGCGTGGTAAACTGCCCCGTCATCGACGCCATAGCGTGTATCGTAAATAACATGAAAAGTGGCGATGTTATCACGAGGAACCCGTACACCATGACCGACTTTTTCACCTTCGCATTCCGCTCCATTATCCTGCCAAGATACTCTGCAAGCCTGTCAAGCATCGCATAGCTGGTGGCCCCGCTTGCCGCCAGCGCAGACATGATGAGCAGGGAATACTGCAGGTAAAAGCCCCCGGTGTGCGCCGTCGGATGCATTATTTTGTCCAGTGTCCTGCCGGATGCCAGGCCATGCTTGATGCGCCTCACATACGGCCTGAGCACAGTGAACCTGTCAGTGCTTGTATGGCGTATGGCAGAAACCACATCCATCCCCGTTTTCATCACTTCCGCAACTGTCCTGAGGAACTCGGCAAGTTCCAATACCATGCCATCTTCTCTCTTTATCCTGCGCCGGACAATCATCCCGTTAGGAAGGGAGAACGCTGCAACAGGTGCGAGGAGTATGGTTACAGGGTCTCCAAATCCAAATACAAGAGTGACCACAGCAAGAGCGGTGGCCGCGGATATTGTCGGGATCATTGGCAGCTGCTCTATTATGGATGAGAATGACTGTTGTTGTTGCCGGGCGTGTACACCATTGCTGCCATTATTATTCCTGCCGGCAGCATTACTACTACTATTACCGCTACCATACTGGTCAGGTCCCTTTACCTGCGCCTTGTCGAGCATGAAAAACATGGCTACAGCGATTGACGGTATCGCCAGCACCAGCATGAACTGCTGCATCGGTGGCGACTGGCCTGCTGTGCTGCCGCCTGTAGGCGTAGAGATCGACGCCGTGAGCGGCATTATCATGAGCATTATTAGCACGAGCTCGCCTACAGTGCCTGCATTGTCCTTGTAGCGCTCGTACTTGGCCTCCAGCCTGCCAAGGTACATCTCGGCCTTGATCTGGAGGTACTGCGCGACGCTCTGGCCAAGGCTCATTGACGAGCTGTATCCGTTCAAAATCGAGCGCAGCTCCGCGTTCGGATGCGTCCTTGCAAGCCTGTCTATAGCCTGGTCAGGCGTATACCCAAATGCGTTTACGTCGCGCCGGACTATCTCGGCTTCTCTCCGCATCTTTGGCAGCATGTCGCCGCTTCTGGCCAGCAGCTCGAATGCGTGTATCAGCGGTTTCTCTACAAGCGCGAGCATCTCTGCCACTATCAGGAAGAAGGGCAGCTCGTCGTCTATCTCTCCCCTCTCTGCCTTTTTGATCTTCAGCGACAGGAACGGGGCGGCTATGACCGCGCCGGGTACAGCAATGAGCAATGCAAAATACGGGTGGATCATGACTGCCGCAGCACCGGCGGCAAATATCATGGCAGGCGATAGCGCAAGAGCAACGTTCAGGTACTTGCGGGCCCTGTCTGTGGCCGACCCCGCCAGCGCCACCCCGGACGACGCAAGTCGCAGCCTCTCCTGGAACTCCTTGCGGGCCCACCGGTACGCCCTGGACCTTTCGACTGCTGCAGGGACCTCGCGGATGTTAAAGCCTACGCGCTTCTGTGTACTTTTTTCCCTGGCCGTGATGGCAACAGATGATGTCGCTCTGTGAACCCACAGCGGTATTTTTTCAAGGCCTATGAGCAGATCAAATGCAGCTATTGCAAGCCCTATAGGGATGACAGGGTGGGAGGTTAGCGCATAAGCATACAGCATAGCAGTTGCTATCAGTGCGGCGCGGAAGGCCCGGGCCTTTGTTTCAGGAGAGGAGGAGAACAGCAGGCTTGCAGCCCTGCTTGTTAACGGAGCGGAGTAATACCTGTATTTTTTGTCGCTGCCTTTATCACTCTCAACAACAATGTCATCGTCGCCGTTTTTGTCCACACCGTCACTGTCGCTACCGGCGGCACCTGGCTTGAATAATAATTCAACATTATTATCATCGATGATCAGTTCCTTTTCGTCGTCCTGTCCGCCGGCAAGTTCTCTCATTTCTTTTTTCAGGCGTTCTAAAATGCTATCGTTATTGGCCATAGGATTCCCATCACTTCTTGCTGCTGTCGTCTCTTGCAATGCCGATTATTCTCATGGCTTCAAGCGCCCTTGCAGTTTTCCGGTAGTCGTTGTTTGGAGCTGTACATGCCAGCCTGTCACCGGCATAGTCATACCTGAAGGTATTCTCTACATGATACGACCCACTCTTTTCTCTTACAATCTCGTCTACGCCTACAACCCTCCTGATGCGCGAGCCGTCGTCTCTTGAAATTGGCATGACCGTCACAACGGCCCATATCACCTGTATGAAGGACTCTTTGACGCTCAGCGGCTCGCCCATCATCCTGCTCAGCATTGCAGCGGTATCTGTGGCGTGAAAGGTGCTTATCAGGCCGTGCCCTGTTGCGGCAGCCTGGAACATCTCGCGCACCTCCTCTCCCCTTGACTCGCCCACTATCAGCAGGTCTGGCCTGTGGCGGAGAGACGCCTTGACAAGGTCCATAATGGATATGTTGTACTCTTTCTTTTGTGAAAACCTCGTGAACATGGCAGTCCACACCCTGTGACTGACCTGCAACTCCTGCGTCTCCTCTATTGTTATGTACTTCCAGTTCTCGGGCATCTCGTTGACGAGGGCGTTGAGGAGCGTCGTCTTACCTGAACCTGTGGGACCTATCACAAACACCACGGCCTTTGCGCGCATGAGCAGCGTCAGGTACTGTGCAGCCTCTGCTGACAGCATGTTGTCTGTAACGAGCTGCTGCAGGCTCCTTGCCTTCTGCGATATCCTCCTTACCGTAAATGTCGACCCACGCGATGCCTCCTCGCCCAGAAATACGGCGTACCTGTTGCCGGCGCCGTCCGTGCCATCCATTATCGGGTTTGCCACTGAAGGCGACCTGTTCACGCGGTGCATCATCCTATGCACGAACCTGTCGGCCTCGGCAGCATTTTCGAACCTGATATTTGTTTCCATGTAGTTGAACTCTGAAAACTTGCGGTGTATGACAAATATGCTCTCACGGGGGCTTGGGAGCGTTATCTCTTCTATGTCCGGGTCATTGAACAGCACGTCGGCCTTTCCCCAGCCAAGAATTTCCCTCGCATATTTGTACAGAATTACGTCACGCTCGCTATTCACCGCTCCAGTAATCCCCAGGGTGGCTGCAGCTGCGTCGACCTCTTTCTCTAGCATGTCTATGGTTAGTGCATCGGCGCCAACGGAAGGCGAAGACTGGAGCTCGTCCAGCAGCATGCGGTAGGCTATCCTGCCCTGCTCTGTGAGCTCTGGCTCTTTCACAACATACCTGCCGATGGCCCGCCTGTAGTCTCCATAGACCTTTACCTCGGCTTCACCTACGGTGTACCTTGCAAGCTCGCGCAGGCCGGTGTTTTTCTCGTCGGTTCTGACAGCAAAATTAAAATAAAGATAGGAAGCGGTCGCGGCGGGATCATCAGACTGTGACGTTATAGGCACAAGAGTCAATCAAACAATCGCTTATAAGCGTGCAAATTATTGCCTTGTATGGAGGATAACAACACAACATCCACATCCACACAACACTCTGATAGCAAAGAACGAAAAGCAGTGAGGTCAAAGACTAGAAGAGCAATATCTGGTGGAGTGACTGCCATAGCCCTTATAGCAGTGGCCGTTGTCATAGCCGCCGTAGCAGGAGCATATGCATTCAATACGTCAAGCAGCGCACAGGGAGGGATAAAGGCTACACTTGAAAATGTTGACCTTATCAGGGACAGCTCGGGTGCAGGTACCTTTGTTGCGACAGTAAAGAACAATGGTGGCGTACACATCAGTTCTGCCGTCGTCAGCATCCCGAGTGTGACCGGTGCAAGCATCACCATCAACGACATAACATCAGGCCAGTCCAAGTCAGGAACCGCCAGCATCGCTGCTGCTAACATGGTAAGTAACGTTGCCGGAAGCGTACTTACCGGAACGGTGACGTACACAGGTCCAAACGGCACGACAGCCACAGATACGTTCAGTGTAACAGTAAGGACAAGGTGAGCTATCGGCAGGTAGGCAGGCAGGTAAGTATGCTGTTGTTATCAGTACCACATTATTTTTTCTTTCTTTCTTCTCTTTTGCCTTCTTTCTTCACTTTTACTGCATTATTAAAGCCTGCTGGTCTGCTTAACCCACCTTCTGAGGCTCTGCTATATTGTTGTCAGCTGTTCTTCTTCTTTAGATGGTCTGTTTGATTCTATTGTGTGTAGCATATGTTGTATGCATATGCTGACAGGCAGCCTTGCCGGTACACAAGTGAAATGTGGATGTCGATGGAGTACATTTTATTAGCTGGATTTTACTTAAAACTAAAGGGTGGATGAATGTATGGCAAACACAGTAGAAATTAAATGCACAAAGGACGGTCCAAATCTGATAGTAGTAGACGGCAATGTATTTGCGGCATTGTGCAGGTGCGGTGCGTCGGCGAATAAACCCCAATGCGATGGAGCACATAGAAGAGTTAACTTCAAGGCAGAAGAGAAGACAATCAAAGTAATTTAAGGTACTTATTTGGAACCTACAGTTTCTTTACGAATCATCTTTTTTACCTACTTGGCTTCCTGCTTACTTATGTTTCCAATTTTGTCTTAAAAGATCATCTGCATTTTTTTACATCGTGTCCGTAAAAAATAATGATTATCTCTGGTACGAGGTCAGACCGTTCTTTGAGCCCGCTGACGAAAAGTACAATGACATGCACGAGCTTGTCATGAAAATAAGAGAGTTTTCTCACTTTATCGTGCGCGGCCAGGACGGCATGACCCGATTTTTCTTACACGTGCCGCTTCCTGCAGACGCAGGCATTGTGCCGGGGATTTTTCAAAACGCCATCACCGAACAGACGCTTCCAAAGGCATTCTCAGCACCTACAGTCTCATACCTGAAAATGAAAAGGCATTACGCGTTGCCAGTCCATCGCGAGTTGCAACTGCGTCCGCTACTCCTTTATTATACAATGGAGAGGATGGGCAAGCCATGTTTTATCGCCGTGACTGCCAGACACAACGACGAATCATATTCCATAGCACAGTATATGGAAAAACAGCTGTACGCAAAGCCGTCGCTTGCTGGCGAAATACTCGGGACGTTTATCGGCAGCAATAGCAAGGACGGTCAGTCGAAAGGGAGCATATCAGTAGCCCGCCAGTCCCGGGTCGACATGGCGAAGGAAAAGCAGAGGCTTAGGCACTTTCACTGCAGCGTTGCTATCGGTGCCGAAAGCATCGACATCGCAAAGTCGCTGATGAAGGTCCTGTCCTTTGACGGTGACGGATTTGCCATAGCAACCATGGAGAGGGACTCTGCGTACAGGATGGAGGTGGAAAAGAAACCAATGTTTTTTTCCAGCCACTTTTGCGTGCTGTCAGATATCGAGCTTGCAAACATCATCGCTCTACCGGGAGACCCACGGGCCGCGAGGTTCAACATAAGCAGGAAGGGTACGTATACAACAGGGCCGAGCATGTAGAAAAAAGAAATAAGATGGCGAGATGAGACTATCATGCACAACTGCGAACAATCTACCTGTGGAACGCAGGAAAGTCACACCTGTGGACACCGGGACCTCTACTTCCATTGTGGAATGCCTGTCAGGCATTCCGTATGTGGAGGCAAGTACCTTCACAACCCTTCTGCGATTACTGTTGTAGTGTATGTTCTTGTGTATACCTCACCTGCAACGGTGCCGTCTACTGCGATGGTAAGAGCATAGCTTTGGCCAGCCGTTATCTGGGCTGTAGTCATAGTACCGTCAATTCTCTTCGTCTCACCTGGCGCTGCACTACCGCCAAATGGTGTACTTGATACAGTCCAAATGGTGCCGTCGTTCAAGCGCATATTTATCAGTATATTCGTGATAGTGACAGTTCCAGTATTTTTGAATGATATTCCCATATTCCAGTCATTAGTATTTTTTCTTAGTTGCACAAGGTGCGTTTCTAGTATATTCATACTGATGTCCTGCTTCAATGTTGACGATTGACTCATAACATAGCCGCCTACAGCACCTACGGCTACAATCGCAAGTCCTATGAGTGCTATTGTTGCAATCGCAGGCGAGACTGCCCGCGGCCTGATGTGCTGCTTGTGGTGGTGGTGGTGTTGTTGTTCATACCAGTCATGGGTCATGATACAAAAGGTCGTGTCTGCTTATAAGCGCTGGCTGATTGACAAAAGTGATTCCACATATTCAAACGAGGACCTAAATGATACGATGTTAGTCCTCTTTCATCCATGCTTCAAATGAGGCACGTATCATGCCATACAATTTAAGCAAGTTTAATTTGGCCTCCTCTTGGTCAATATTTGGATCAAGTGCACGTAACTATTCGTGCTGATGGCGTCGGCGCTTTTCTGGGTGTTCAAGTACAAGCCGTTTCTATCTTTGCGGTAGATGTATCAGTATTGGTTGGGTTCATCCGATATATACTTATATCGTTTATAGCTAACCGATATTGCAGATGCACGCACTTGCAACGCTCCCGAGAGACCTCCATAGGCGCATACTGGAAAAGCGCGACCGGCTTGTAAAGTCAAGACTGTCGTCTGACGTCATCAGAGACCTTGAAGAGCGGATGCAGGTAGAGTTTGTCTACAACAGCAACAGCATAGAAGGTGTGACGCTTTCGCGCGGTGAGACAGAGCTTGCAATCCGTGGCATAACTGTGCACGGAAAGAGCATAGCAGACGTCCTCGCGGCGCAGAACCACACTCCTGCCATCGGGCTTGTAAAAGAGCTTGCCCTTGGAAACAAGAAGCTGGCAGAGCAGGACATACTGGACATCCATCGGGCAATCATGTCAGGCATAATAAGCACAGCAGGAGAATACCGGCGCCACGACGTGCGCATAGTGGGTGCGTCGTTCATGCCCCCGCCACCTTATCAAATTCAAGAAGAAATGAAACAGCTTGTAGAATTCATAAATGAAAACACTGCCGAGCTAAGGCCGGTAGAGCTGGCTGCTCATGCGCACTATTACCTTGCGTGGATACATCCCTTCGATGATGGCAACGGCAGGATGGCAAGGCTACTTATGAACCTGATACTCTTGAGAAACAGGTACCCGTTTGCGGTCATAAAAAAGGTGGACAGAAAAAAGTATCTTGACGCCCTCGATGCAGTGTCTGGCAGAGGAGACTTTGAACCGTTTCTCATCTACATAGCCAGGTGCGTCGAGCAGACGCTTGACCTGTACCTCAATGTGATAGAAAGAGGCAGAACGAAAGAAAAGCTGCGCACGCTCCCAGAGCTTGCAAAAGGGACACCATATTCTGCAGAATACCTGAGCCTGCAGGCAAGAAAAGGGGTGCTTGACGCCATCAAAGTGGGAAGAGTTTGGATGAGCACGAAAAAGACGATCGAGACGTACATCAAAGAGCATGGGAGAAAATCAAAGGCCGGCTAGCGGTCAATCGATGCCCAGCAGGGGATGTAGGCCAGGTACGCCTTTCTCAGCTCTTCCTTGTCGATGTGGTCATAGATGTCGATTGCGTCCTTGCGCTAGACAAACCCTTGGTCATGACGTTCAGCTCTTCCCTCTGGGCTATCCACCTTTTCAGTATCCTGGCGCACTCGTCGTCAAAGAACACTATCCTGTTGCTGCGCTTCTTGATGCTAGCGCAGAAAGATAACATCATCCCTGTCGAGACTCGCGAAGTGAGGATCACCTGTCACAAAGGCACAACCGAGCAGGACGGCTACAGCGTAGTTTAACGAGTCCAGCATTCCCCAGCCTTTCACCTTCTTTTTCATTGCAAAGTTGAGCTCCCCGGCCTTGCGTGCAACCTCTAGATCGCAGGGATAAACCCTCGTCTGCATTGCGATAAAGTCTACCATCTCATCTATCTCTGATTCTACAAATCCTTCTTTCAGGTTCTTTTCGGTTAACTCTGATATCACCGTGGCAGGTGTAATTCTTTCCCTGCTTTCTTCAACAATCTCGGCTACTCTTTTGCCCTGGGATGTGCCTGCAAAATATTCGACCCATGCATAGGTGTCCAATACTACGCCGTGAAAATGGTGAGGACTCAAAACCTGTCTGTCCCGTGCTCCCTGTTGAACCGTTTCATGGTGGGAAATGCCCCCAGCATGTCCCTGATAGATTTTACAGGCTGGATGTCTATTATCAGCGTATCGCCTTCCTTTGCTTTGAGGCTGTCAAGTTCCTTTTTGGGTATTATTACCCCGTAGCTTGTACCTATCCGGCGCACCTTTGCCTCCAGCCTTTTTTTCATCTCCATGATAGAAATTATAATGGATAATTATAATAAACTTTGCTGATCAAGGCGATCTTCTACCTTACAAAGACAGGCATGGTCACTGTGGCACTGTTTCCGTCATTCCCTGTTGCTGTGATAATAAAGTTGTATCTCTCGCCAATGGTGACACTTGCATCAATCGCCGAATCGAACGAGGTGGAATCTGGCAGGTTGAAAGATACTGTAGCGCCAGAGTCATCCACGAACGACACATTCACAGTCGCCCAGCCTGGCTGTATCCTGTAAACGGCGTGCAAGTGTGCTCTCGTATCAGATAGCTTTATCATGAATATCTCGGAAACTTCAACAGGCAGTGCTGTAGGCTGCGACATCGTGGCCCTTCTTATCATGTCCGATCCTGCTATTGTAGCCGCAACCGCAGCTACTGCGATGAGTGCGATTGTGGCGATGGCGGGGCTTATGGCGCGGCGATTAGACTGTATGATCATTTTTTATTCACTTCTTTGCCTGTAGCACTTTCATCGCCTGCCGTAACAACAGCAGCAGTAGCAGTAGAAGGAGTAGTCGAAAACACCAGCAGCTCTTCTTGCGACCTCGGCGTTATCTTGACCCGCAGCCTGTGCTCACCGGCAAACATGAGCGCCTCGCCGTTCTGCAGGATAGGCAGCATCTCCCTTTCGCGTTGAGAAAGCCACATGGTCTCGGCTACCATGTGTGCAGCTATCTCGGTGTTCCTCAACAGTATCTTGGTGTCAGCGTTCTCTAAAATCGCCCTTCCAGTCTCCTGCCTTATCACGTCCTCGGGGTTCTGGCTGATGAACAAAAAGAGAACGTTCAGCTTGCGGCCGGTGCGCGCAATCATCTCGATAAAGCGTGCTGTGGACGGTATCTTGAATACGAGCCAGCCCTCGTCGACCACGAGGACCTTTGGCAGGTGTGTCGGTGCAGATATGATGGCCTTCCACGCCTTTGCGAGCGCCAGCGTGAGCAGTATCGCCTGCCTCTCCTTGTTGTCGTAGGCGCCCTGCAGCGATATAATGGTCCTAGAGAGCATGTCTGTAGTGGCAGTAGTGGTAGTAGCAGTATCTGTAGCAGCAGTATTATCGGTTCCGGACTCCGGTTCCCTGAACAGCTCTGAGAAGGGCCCCTCCACAAGCTGCATAAGGTGCTTCTTTGTATCGTCGCTTACTTTTGAGTAAAGGTCGAATATGGACTTGGCAGAGGTGGATTTTGCCGTTATCTCCTTTCTCGCAAGGTCGTCCGCTGCTGCAATGTCTGCGATGACCTGTGGCACATCAAGTGGTTCGAAGAGAGTGTACGGGTCAAGCCCCATCCGGCGCACCTTGCCTGTATTAGGGTTTGTGAGTTTTACCACGGAAAGCCCGAAATAGCCCGCTATCCTTTCGTACTCGCCCTGCGGATCTACCACGTACACGTATGTGCCCGGGTGCTTTTCTGTCACGCGCTTTAATATGGTCTTGGCAGTGACCGACTTGCCTGCGCCTGACGACGCGAGCAAGACCATGTTGTAGTTGCTGCGCATCATGTAGTCATAGACGACAGGAGAGCCGGTCTCCACGTTCTGGCCCAGCAGGACGCCATTTTTGACCTCCAGCAGATCGGCAGATACAAAGGGATACATCACTGCCAGCGTGCCAAGGTCGGCTATAGCGTCTTTCTTTCTCCATGTGCCTGCTGCCAGCTCGCGCTGGACAAACGGCACGTCTGCAAAGCGCATTTCTGACGCCTTCATGGCCTTCAGGAATTCTTTACTCCTGGCTTCAAGATCTTTCCCGTCTTCTGCAAATATGGTGCAGGAAAGGCCAACGTTGAAAAGCGCTGTCGACTGGGACTGGAGGCCCTCGTACAGGGCAGAAGCCCGCTGGAACTTTTGCATTAAATTGGGGTTCCTGCGCAGCGCCACCTCTACCGTCGACCTGTACTTTTGCGCCATTGCTATGGCCCTCTCGGGGCTTATCTTTTCTATCCTGACGCGCACGAGGTCGCAGTGCTGCAGGAGCGAGTGCACCCATGCTGGCTGCATCGAGTACCTCGGCGTAAGCAGCACAAATGTCCTGCATTTGATGTAGCCGTAATCATTATTATTGCTGCCGCCGGCGCTACGGCGGTAGTAGTTGTAGCGCACAGATACGCTGCGCGGGTTCTCCGATATGACGTCTATGACAGGCAATTCATTATTACCACTGTCGTCGTCACTCACTGGCTCTGGGCCGAACCCCATAGCTGAGAGGTAGTGGTGAAGTGCCGCGCCCCTGCCATCTCCTTCCTTGCCAGTGGTAGATACGAATGTGCGTACAGTGCTGTAGCCTGTACCTTCAAAGTCTACGCGTGCCCTTGCCACGGTAAGCATTACAGGAGCGCCGTCACTGGTAGCAGCATTTATCATCTGCAGAAAACGCGTAAGCGCGACGCGCTGCTTTTCGTCTGGCAGCGAGAAAAAGTTGGTCGGCCTGATTTCAAAAGCATACGTTTGCATGCGCTTTTGTACTTGTGCCTGTACATGTACCTGTGTCTGGCCGCTGCGCTGTACTGACGCAGACTGGCCGCCGGATGTATTCGTATTTGTATCAACATCCTGCTGTCGGCGCTGGATCTGATCTGCCTTCCTCGTCGTCATCCTGATTAATGAAAATAGCCCGCCGCCTGGCTTCTTGCTTTTATCCTTATCATTCCTACCCTTTGTCTTACCCACGCATTCCAATGTGCTAGTGCCTTTTAAGGAGACCTGTTCTTTCAATGCAAGAAAGCAACAATGACAGCAGCAACAACAACATCACAGTCTGCGCCTATCGGGCATATCGAGGTGACATGGTTCAACAGCATGGGAGCGTTCTCGGAGCCGATATTTTCGATAGGGTTCATAACGCTGACTATGAAACAGCTCGCCCTACTGTTCGGCGGGTTACTCCTCGCATACAGTTTGGCGGCGGTCAACCCATACGCCGCTGCCGCAGTGGCAGGCATGGCATTGATAATGGCATTTTACAAGCCGCGAGTAATGAGTGTAGAGGAGTACCTGATGTCGGCAATCAGGTTCTTCATGATGCGCTCCAGCCGAACAACTGAAAAGAAACACATAGCGGCGATGTTTGTAGGAAGCAATAACGGCGAGGTGGCTGCTGGAGGAAAAAGGGAGGGTAACAGAAGTTGACGGCTGTTGAGACTGAAGGCGACGTAGTAACATCGATGTTCATGTCGCCTGAGTTTGGGTTCGGCGCGCATACGTCAAGTGCACTTGCGAGGCTGTACGACTACATAGCCCATGGCATCGAGCTACCAGCCACCGACATCAAAAAGTGGTCTGCGTGTGGAGTATTTGATACAGCTAGCAGGCATGTCCACATGCCAGGCCCTGTAAACGCCGCCCTTTCGTGGATATTGCTAGGCCTGATGTGGGACGGCAGGATATCTATGGCCTGACCGGCCACCTGGAGGTCATTTTCTACCACCTGAAAATCTGACGTACACCAACAGGGTCGTTGGTGTACGTGCCATTTCAGGCCTGGGTTCGGGAGGGCCGACAATTGGCCGTCGGTTAAATACTGGCTGCATATTGCAGTATATGCTCCAGCATATAGAAGGAGATGAAAAAGCCAAAGTAACCAAGATCGTAGTAGCGGCACTGATACTCGGCGTTTCGGTCGCACTGGCAGCCCCTATCATAGGATGGCTTTCAGGCGTAGACATAAGCAACCCAACAGAATGTAGGACAGGACAGGGTGTTACAAGCAGTAGCACCGGATGCCTCCCGACGCCGTTAGTCAACCTGATGAAGAATGCCTGGACCATAATGATCCTCGTAGGCGCGTTCATAGCTGCTGCCGGGATCATACTCGGGTTCGTCAAGCTCTGAATGGTACAGGCCAGTCAACACGGCATTGCCCGGGTGGTGGTTGCAATAACAAAGCCGAGGTCAATAGCCATAACAACTGCTGGCATGGCTGTAGTAGTCACGGCCATAGTCGCATATTTGTATTTGTGGCAATCCCGTGATATTTTTTCACATGCTTTAATCATCACCCAATTTTTCGGGTTCTGGCTGTTTGCATGGCAACTCGACGCGAGGTTTACGGCTAGAAACTGGCAATACGTAATGAAAGGCCACGAGTCCAACATCATCGTAAATGCGATAGCCAGGCATGTCACATGTGGCAGTGCATGGCCAACGCTTGTTCTGCATGCAGCCTTTACGTTTACAGTGGCATGTACTATGGCTGCTGTCGTGGTCTCTGTAGTACCGATACAGATGCCGGTCGCGGCTCCGGCGCCGACACCTGTAGCGTCTGCTGTACTTGCATCGGCATTCCTGGCTCTATTTGGCACAGGACACCTCGACGCGTACATTGACAGCAAAGAGTTTGTTGCAAGCTGCCACACTACAAGACAAAAATGATGCCGCCGGGATGAAACAAAAAGATGATGATGAGGGAGGGGAGATCTGCTGTATGAAACTGCATACAAAGTATTACATGCGGTTTTTGTGGCTGTGCAGGCTCACAGGGCTTGCAGACAGCCAGATGCGCACGTTCATAGCATCGCTCCTGCCGGGAGGACAGAAGAGGCTCGGCGACTATACGTTCAAACTGCTGTCGGTAAAACGTGCCGGGAAGGACATCATGTACAGCGTTGAAGTATACATTGATGATAACAACGACGACAGGAAATCGAGCAACAGGCTTGTGCTAAAGTCTCCGATACTGCTCTATACTCCTAGCCGGAACATCAAAAGATGGACCAACGTATCATCCGGCTAGGCACCCTCGCAGCTCTCCACGTTGTTGCCACCTTCGCTTAATGCCCCGACGAGTATTGCCGCCTCGGACATCCTTTCAGCTGTCTCAATTTCACATACTCTGTCTGCCCATGTAACGATTGCACGCAGGTCGGCATCATATCTCTGTAGTTCTTTGTACCTTTCAAGGGGTATCATCAGCGTGCCGCCCGGCACGCAGCGCACTATTCCCCTCCTGGACAACTCGTGCCGCGCTATCTCTGGCACCAGCCCGTTCAGGCAGTACCCTTTCTCTTTCACAAATGTGCCCAGCACAAACATGTTCGTGCCCTCGAATTTTTTGTCGGCTCTCCGGCTGTAGAGCATCCCATAAGGGTATTCTGCTTCACCTTCAGCCATCCTCTTTGCAAGCTCTGCGTCCCCGCCTGCAAGCGTAAAGGCGTACATCGGTTCACGTGATTCGACGTACAGGTACGCCAGGTATACGGTGTAAGCAAAACTCAGGCCAAGCCTGGACGCTATGTAGTGTGCCACACCAGGCGTCGTGATAGCAAATATCTTACAGAAGAAGGAACTGCCTTCTCCTTTTCTGTCTTTTTCTCTATCTCCTTTTATTACCTCCTCCACCAGTTGTCTGGCGACAAGATCGTAAAGGCACTTTTTCTCCAAGTCATCAAAATCCTGTGCTGGCAATGACCTACCCGGTGAAAGGTACAGCCTTTCAAGCACTTTCATGTATGAGCTGCCGGGCGGATAGACACGTACGCAGTATGGCCTTTTCATTCCTTCTGCTTTCTTTCTCCTTATCCATACTGCTGCTGTTGTTGTGGTGGTGGTACTACCGATAGTATTCTGGTCGCTGTAACAGTTAATCCAACCACTGTTATTGCTGTTGTCCTTATCTGGCATCATACTTCATGGTCCACTGCTATTACTACAAACCTCGTGGCGATGCTTACCCTCTTCAGGAACTTTTCCACCTCGCTCTTTCTATCAGTCATAAGCTGTTTGATGTCATCAACATCAACAGTGCCTGAAGCAAGTCCGAGGAATTCCGCCTGTTCCTGGCTGAGGCAGAATACTTCTTTGCTACTGCCTCCATTATTGCCGTCATCATTCCGTATTACCCTTATTGGCCCAAACTCTTCTATCCTGCATACAGTGCCAGTAGACATGTCGACGACCTGCTGTTTTCCACAGTGGATGCAGCGCATGATCGACTTGTTGTTGTCTGGCAATAACATACCACCGCCTCCTGCTGTACCCTTCTTGCCACCTCCGGCCACAACAACAGGCATGGTGTGTTCCGTGCCGCCGCCATCGTCATCACCATCGTCATCGTAGCCGCCGTATTCCAGCATTGTCCGGTCTCCTCCCGCCACTGCCTTCTTCTGCACGGCCGCAGCCGCTGCTGCTGTCGATAAAGAAGGAGTGGTTGGCATTGCCACAATTGCAGCCAGTGTCTTTCTCTGCTTGAGCGACGCTGCTATCGCCGTGATCTGGTCAGGCGTTGGAAAAACAAAGCGCTCCTGTGTCCTTAGCATGTTGAGGTAGCGGAGTATGTTCTCGATCAGCGCCCGCATCCGCCGCTGTATCTCTTCCTTCCGCTCGCGCTCGTCCCTGCCCGAAGGGATGTCGCTGCTACATGTCCCGTACACCGCTATGAAAAAGTGCGGCAGCATCTCCACCTCGGAAAATATGACTGCCTTTTCCTGGAGGTATTTCTGCAGCAACGCCCTCAGTTCTGTGTCATACACACCAAGGATCAGCTGCACCGCGCGCTTCATCACTTCGCTCAGAGGGATAGCCGCATATGGATCCTTGATGCCATGCTTGGCGAGGAAGGCTATTGCGTTTGCCACGTTCAATGGATTGAGGGGCGACGTAATATTGCGCTTGACATGCTCTATCACGACCTGCGCAATGTCGTCCAGTACAAGTTCCTCGCTTACGACCACTTCTGCCAGCTCTGCCGCCATGTACGCATCGAGGCGGGCGTGTCCGTCCACTATGTAGTATTTGTCGCCGACTCTGGCCACCACGATGCCGTCAACGGGCCTGTCGGCTTTAATCGAGGCTGCGATACTGTCGATGAATTGAGATGTATGCAGCCTGACACGCACCGGGCTTGGCAAGAGTGCCGAGACAGGTAGAGTATACGTACGTGTTGTATGCATATCACTACTGCCGCTGTTGACCTTTGTTGCCTTCTCTTCTTTCTTTCCTGATATCGATGATGATTTCATACCCATGATGCTCACCTGCCACTACTTTTCATGCGGGACACGTCCAAGGTCCGCATGGCGTATGCCTGCCGCAGCACCGGTCGCTGCTGTTTTGACATCATATCATTATTGTTGCTATTCAGGAACCGCCTGGCAATGGCGCCATACATCCACATTGCAGATGTCGTAAGCCGCATCCTGCTTTCAGACGACAGTACAGTCGGCAACCCGTCGACTCTGGTAGACACGATTATGCGCAGGTGATAGAGGTCACGCATGCGCGTCTGTTTAGTGCCAAACGACGCCGAAACCAAGCTCGCCGCCTCGTATTCGTCCACCGTATTGCAATAACAGCAGATCGAATAGAACGCAGCTTCGACTGCACTTATGACCCTCGGCCTTGTCGTACACAGTTCCCTGTAGACCTTGCAGAACATTTGCCACGCAGACTCGGCCTCGACTGGAGACATCCCTAGCCTGTCACACGCGTTTGAAAATTGACTGAGGTATCTGCTTGCATCAGCAGCACGGTCTGTGGCGTTTCTGGCGATCTTGAGGCTGCGGCTGTCAGAGAGCGAGAGCATCTCTTGCATCCTAGCATTAGCAGTGGCCGCCTCCACGCTGCCAAGCTGGTGGCTGACATACAGGTTGAGCTTTGACTTGATCTTCTGCTGATTCTGGATAGCCACGGCAGCAGTGGCCTCTTCTACCAGAGCAGGCGAAAGCACCGCGCCACACCTGGCGCACACGTGCTCTGAACCGTCATGCGCAAGGCGCGGATCGTGCTGCATGCATTCAGAAAAATGATTGGTATTTGATTTTGATGCTGAAGCCAGACTCACACAATGATAGATACGGGGTGTAGCACATAAAACTGCCTATTGTGTAGTACATAAGTATGTCGACATCAAGGTCATCTCTGCTACTATAGCAGCTGCCAAATAAGCTGTCTTCCTATGTATTCTGTATACGCCGGCGGGATCGCCTGAGCCATTTCGTACTTTGTCATATACCAAAGCCCGCCCATCGCAGACGCCCACGCGTCGTGCGTGTCCATCCACCTCCTGCCATTTCCGCATACAGTGTAGTAGTAAAAGTTACGATTTTTTACGACGTATTCACGGTCACACATTCCAGTAGCGTACCCTTTGTGCTTTACATGCGGCGGTGCGAACACCACGACGTCGCCGTGGACCTCAAACCACCTGTGCCTGATCACGCGCAGGCCAAACATTTCGCCGCACAGCATGAACCTGTTTTTCATTGGAGCGCCCGGCACGTTTTCCAGTACAAACGGCTTGCCAGCCTTCTGGAGTTTTTCCCGCAGGGCCGCAAGTATGTCAGGGTATACTTTGCCGGCATTGCGGTACCTCTTTGTAGATATCGAGAATGACTGGCAGGGCGGCGAGGCATGAAAGCAGGCAGCGCCCGGGAATTCTTTCTCCAGGTCAAGCGACATCACGTCAACCTGGATAAACCTGAACGGGTAGCGTGGCTGCTGGTTGATGTCGACGCCAATGATATCGAACCCGGCCTTGTGATAACCAATTGCGGCCCCTCCTGCTCCACAACACAGGTCAACCAGCAGCGGCCTTGATCCTTTCTTCTCCACACAGCAGAAGTTGCAGGTTGTTTAAAAGCGCCTGTGCTATTGCGCTGCATGAACAACTGCAACAGCGACAACAAAAATCGTGATAATAATAATCAAAATCAACAGGTTACTACGATTCCACAGTGCACGCATAGCTGTGCAATCGCCACTGACCACAACTCAGGCGAAATGGTGTGCACTGCATGCGGCAGTGTTGTCGGAATTGACGAAGAGTTGGCAATGCATAGCGGGCCAGTCATAATAGAGGGCAAATACAGTGATTCTGCCCCGGCGCCGATGCTCTACAATACTGGACCGCCATCAACGTTGACCATGCACGACGGCACATCGCCGTCTGCAATGATAAGCCTGAAGGACAGAGATGTATATGGAGTACATCTGTCCGCAAAGGCTGCAGAGGTGATGAACCGCGTCAGGCTATGGGATAACAGAATCAAATATTATGGTAAAAACAGGACCATGGTCCATGTATTTACGCTACTTGAAAACATCGCAACAAAACTCTTACTGCCGTCCCACGTACATGAAAAGGCGGCATATATCTACAGGAAAGCATTGAAAAAAGGGTTGTTGCATGGTAGGTCACTGACACATGCCGTTGCGGCTGCCACATACATAGCCACGCGGGAAGTCGTCATGCCAGTATCCATGTCAGACATAGTGTTGACAATGCGTGGAGGAGAAAAAGATAGAGAATTTTTGAGATGTGCATTCAAAATGTACAGGCTTTTCATAATGGAACTTGACATCAAGGTGCCAAAACTCGAGCCGTCGAAATTGATCACGCGTATTGCTGCAAAGCTGAACCTCGGCGAGGCCATTACGAGAGCGGCAGTCGACAACGCAAAGATGATATCTTCTACATCGGACATCGCTGTAGGTAAAAGCCCGCTGGCATTGGCAGCTGCGACCATCTACCTCACTGCAAAAGTCCATGGAAAGCACATCAACCAGGATGCCGTCGCTGATGCTGCAGGAGTTACATCAGTGTCAGCGAGAAACATACTCAGGGTAATACACGGAGAAAAATTAGACAAAAAGTTTGTCTGAATAGCGCACAACGACGCGGCCGAATTCTTTCAACACTGCATGCTGACAGTTATCAAGCGGTAAGCGGGCGGTGAAAACTATCAGTGCACTTGGGAACGTCGACGTGTTTATGCCGTCGGAAAACCTCAGCCTGCCCTTGACAAAACATATCGCAGCTGCATGAGCAAACACAACCTCGTGCCACAGCCTTGTATCTGTCCTCGCCGGTATCAGGCATACGTTTGTCGTGCCATTCGCATCGCTTTCGGCCCTTGCCTTTTCTACGAACGGCCGCTGCCTGTTGTAGGGTGGGTTTACGAAGGCATTGCTCCTCCAGGGCCTGGCAAGGCCATCATCAGCTTCGGTGTAGAATTCGGCAGTGCCGAGCGGGTTATCCTGGCCTGTGCACGGGTCCAGGCCAAAGTGGAATACCTCGTCCAGCCTGTCGAAAAACGGCCTTGGAGTGCGCCAGTCCTGCCTGTTGCTTGTGAGAATCTGCCGCGGTGTTGTCATTGTCGCTGTCACTAACCACGCTCGTAGAAATCTTGCAAGTTGGCCTGCCATGCATGGTTCGGTAAGGATTGATTCTGTTTCTTGTAGCCGTAGTTCCTGTTTACATTCTTGTTATCGTCGTCGTCACCGCCGCCATCACCGCCGTCACCGCTCCCGACGTATTTCATGACTACATAGAATCCATGCGAAGTCTCGGAATGGTGCTTCCACGTCTGCCCGCCTGACTTCAAATACACGTACAGCGCATACGGCCTGAAAGAAGGCAGGTTTTCTATCACCATGACGTGGTTGAGGACGAGGTAGCCGTCGTCTCTCGTGTCTTGCACCTTTACAAACAACAAGGCCCCTGGCTTGAAGCATTGCCTGCATGCCCTGTCCACGCCTTTCACCCTGTCTATGAACTCCTGGTCGTCCCTGTTTGTCATGTAGCGCTCTAGTTCCCCGCCTGCCGACCACGACCTTTTTCCCTGCAGGTTCGCAGGGACGACTATGTTCTTGCCGTTTTCCTGTTTGTTGTTGTAATCCGTGCCCTGGCGCCCGCGAAGATATGGCGGGTCGAAAAACCCTGCATCAAACAACCCGAGTTCAGAATAGTCGTCCTTTGTCAGGTCTTTTTTCTTGATAAAATCAAACTGTGGCACCGCGTCGCATTTGACTATTTCACATTTGTATGGATAATCGATCTCCCAGAACCCGTCCTTGCCGGCGGTAAAGTCGATTACCCTTTTGCCCGGTTGATCAAGGCCGTAATTCAGCATCAGGTCCCTTACGTTCGTGGGATGGTCCTGAGTCAAGACGCTCCTCATATTCCTGTAGCGGCCATCCTCCAATGACTTGCCGGCGATATCATCCCAGGATGTGGCAGTATCCCGTTTTTCGGTACGTCGACGACGGCTTCCTTGAACCATGCAGGCAGCATCGCCTGCGCCCTGGTCCAGAAAAAGTCCCTGAAGTTGCTGTCAAGCACGAACGTTGCCGCCCAGTCGTCTTTGGACCTGACGGCCCGGCCGTAGGCCTGCACCATGCGCAGTGCGGTCTGGTACGTATACCATCTTTCACTGCGCCTGCGCTTTGCATCTATCAGACGATCTGACAGGTCAGGGTATGGGACCTTGACTATTATCTGGAACCTGGCCAGGTCGCCCTTGAGGTCCAGCCCCGTGTGCAGGCTCGGAGAGATAAGGACCGTCGGCCTGTCTTTTGCACTGGCATGCTCCCTGATCAATTCTTCCCTCTGCACGCCATCCCCTGTCTCCAGCAGGCGCCTCCTGTTCTGCTGGGAAAGGCCGTCCCTGATGGCCTTCAGCTGCGCATAGCTCGTAACATGTATTATGCCCTTGTATCTGGCAAAGAGCGTCATGATTTCGTCTATCTTTGACACAAACCTCGGCATCATGAACTGCTGGTTCTTTGCGTTCAGCTGACCCATGTTCAACGCGTATATCGGGCGGTTCTCCACTGGAAAGTCAGAGCCGGCCTCTATCCATTTTACTCCAGATGGGTCAAGGCCCATTATGTCGCAGAAATCATCTCTGCTCAAAATAGTCGCGCTCATCAGCAGCCTGAACCTGCCCATCCCAAAGAACCGGTTGGCCGCGCTGCGTACACTCGTCGGCTTGAGCGTGACTCTGGATATCCTGCTATTGCTACTGCCGCCGCCATCGCCGTCTGTTTCAAGAGAGCTGACTATCCAGTTCAGAGGGTTGTACTCGATGTCGTCTGCCGCCTCTTTCAACCTGTCAAGCAGCCTCTTTGCCTCATAGAGGCCTTTCATGGAGGAAAAGTGCTTGCCCCTCTTCTTGTTTTCACCCTCCTGTCCTGCCGACCACGACATGGACGACAGGTTGCTATCGATGAATTCGTCAAGGTCGTCGCATACGTTCTTGATGTAGCCGAGCCACTTTTCCACGTCATACCCGCAGTCCTGCGGCAGCTCTGCGTCGCGCCTGTCAAGAAACTGCATCAGCTTGTGCTTGCTCAACGTCACGCTGCGGTATTCCGTCAGCTCGGATTCAAGCATGTGACACTCGTCGGCGACCAGACAGGCCCTCGGTTTGAGCCCCTCGGATGACCCGGGAGAGGACATCGACATCAAGAACATCCTGTAGTTAAAGACGGCATGCGAGGCCGCAAGTGCAGAATATTTCTGGTCGTAGTACGTGCACAGATCGCCAGCCAGGACCGTGCCGGTGTACTTCACCTGTTCGTCGAGCCCGTTAGCATCCCTGATTATGACATAGCCGTCCTGCTCCGGCTTGAACGCACAGTTGAACGATCCGTCAATAACACACCGGCCGTGATCGCAGTCTACTATCTCCCTGTTGCCGAACAGGTCGTAATTGGTGCCGCTACTGGCAGCCTCGATACATTCAAAGTTGCCGCGGCCCTTTACCACCTTTACGAACTTGAAATCACGCTCGTACTGGTGCTGCAGGTCCTTTGTCGCAGTGCAAAAGTAGCTGTTACCCATGAACCTGGCGACTGCGATGGCAAGAGGGCTTTTTCCAAAGCCTGTCGGCAGCTGTGCCAGGACAGTCCTGTAGCCTGACCTGTACGCCTGTTCGATTTCCTTCATAACTGCTATTTGCTTTTCACGTGCGGCTGGGAACGGGAAATATGATCTGATTGTTGTTACAGTAGCACCAATACCTGGAGTGCTGCTACTACTATTGTTATTGACATTATTATTACTATTATTATTAGTGCCGCCGGTCAGTTTCAGTCACCTTTCTTAACAGTTCTTTTTTCTTCGTCCTCGGCAACATCGCCACTGGCATTCAGCATGTTTTTCCATACAGCGACCAGAGCTTCGTTGGTACACGTCCTGACGTTTTCAACGTTTATGGCGCTAACCAGTTTGCAATTACAGCAGACCAAAATGACAGAGCAGTCATACGCGATATCAAAACGGACATGCCTTGTTTCCGAGCCACATTGTTTGCAAAAAAGGAGGATGGTGTTGGTGGTAGTGGTAATGGTAGTTTTGGTCATCTCTACCAGGCCACTCTTCTTACTGCACAGGCATGAACGTGTACTGCGTGTCAAAGCCCGACCCGCGGCGGGTGATCCTGAGAGCACTGTAGCCGTTTTTCAAGAACTCGTTCAGCTGCCGTGCCCACGACAGCGACAGCGTGAGCGTCTTTTCCGCGCCTGTGTCGACTTCTATCACGTCATACTGGACTGCCTTGCTCTTCTTGCCGTTTATCTCTCGATCCACCAGACTGATCCTGTTCGGATCGAAATACAGTACCACGGACTGCCCTGACTCGATCTTTATAAACCTGGATTGTTCTGCGGCCGCCCTTTCTATTTTATCAAACATGGGGTTGTTGTATACAGGTTGTCGTGTCGGCGGCTGGCTTGAAAAAGAGCCACCACTGCCTTGCCCTGGTTGGCCCTGGCCTGGCCTCTGCCACTGGTTCAAATTCGGATTCGGATTCTGGCTTGAATTTGTATTTGGACTCTGGTTTTGGGAACTCATACACTGCAATATGCAGCCAGTATTTAAGCGACGGTCGATTTTTGACCTGCCTGCCGGCAGGCAGGAAACATCTCAAAAAAAAGATACCTACACCAACATCTCTGTTGGTGTAGGTCGGGTTTTAGGGGTAGGCGGCAGGCTGTAGGGGGTACCTATACCAACACCGGTGTTGGTGTAGGATAGGATGACAAGAAGAAGACGGGTCAGACTAGGCCAAAACTGTACCTACACCAACACCGGTGTTGGTGTACGTCAGGTTTCAGTGGATAGAATACGGCCGCCGGACAGCCCCTGCCGTAACACAGGCGGTAGCCAAAAGGCCGTTTTTTCCGGCGGCCAGTGCCCTCGGCCAGTGACCACCGTCGGACTAACATCGCGTCCCGGCTAGGTCTGTGAACTACCGCCTGCTAAAGCACGGACGGCGGCTTCCTGTTTCCTCCACCGAGACTTGCCTCCACATATGGAATGCCTGACAGGTACTCCACAATGGAAGTATAGGTTTCGATGTCCACAGGCGTGACTTTCCTGCGTTCCACAGGTAGGTAGATAGTGTGCCTGCTGCACATAACGAAAGCTGCTGCGGGTTTAAAAGCAGGACGGAAAAAAAGAGTACCAAGCAATGCTGGCGATTCATCCCTACCGCCATGAATGGCTAGGGCTTTCTCGCCGAAAAATATCCTGTAGCACCTGTCTGCCAGTTCTCCATTGGCAGCAATACGACAAATCACTGTCGGCTTAAAAGCCAGCATAATGTTGTCCTGTATGGGCAAGCATACATCGATAGGATGGACTGACAGCACTTTCAATTTCGTCATGGGGTGCACAAAAGTCAGCCCTGGATGCAAAGAGTGCTACATGTACAGGTACTTGAAATTCACCGGCAGGGACCCATACACGCTGTATTTCACAAAGCAGGGCCAACAAGCAGGTTTATTGGAGCGCCTCGATAGGCTCGGCGAACGCATTTTCATCAATCCATTTTCAGATACGTTCCACAAAGACATACCAGATGCCGAGATAGAGCGATGGCTTGACGCCTTTGCACGTCTACCTAATCATCAGTTCCAAGTATTGACAAAGAGGGCCGAGAGGATGGCAGAGTTCTTTGAAACACACAAGTGCCCCGAAAACGTGTGGCTAGGAGTTTCTGTGGAGAACCAGGACTATCTCTGGAGGATAGACTACCTACGAAAAATCAACTGCAATATCAGGTTCGTGTCTTTCGAGCCGCTGCTTGGCCAGATAGAAAAACCGGACCTCGACGTCATCCACTGGATAATCATAGGTGGAGAAAGCGATTACCGCAGCCCGAGGCCGATAAAGCCGGAATGGGCACAAGCACTGATAGACTACGCAAAGGCCAATTACCACGGCTGCGCAGTATTCTTCAAACAAATGGGTGGCATTGGAGGAGACGGCGCCGGCGGCGATGTGCTCAATGGAAGAACGTACAAAGAGCTTCCTGCATGGCACCGGAGACAAACTCGGATGAAGGAATTTGCAACTGAACCCTTCGTTATATCGCATGTTGCAGGAGGAGGAAAGAGAGAATAGGCGATGATAGCAGAAGAAGAAAGTCGCAATGATATTGCGATAACTACACAAAATACCAAGTCCCACCCGGTATTGGGCAACACCCTCGAAGAAGTTGAAGCAGCTCGCAGGCAGCTTGAAAGGATGCAGCAGGAAATACGGGAGAAAATCGAGCAGGCGAAGGTCCTCGAAAGCAGACTGCGGCAGCAGAATGAAAACATCACATACGCTGTCAGCGTCATCAACGAAAAGCTGGGCGAGCTTGTCGACAATGAGCAGTTTTTGAGGTTCATGGGGAAGCCATACACCACGTGGCAGGTCCCCAAGCAGAACAAGGTCCTCGTATTCGTGCCCAAGTGGGTCAAGAACTTCAAAGGCGTGGGCTGGCTAATGCGCGAGAGCGATGGTTACTACGTCTACGAAATCAACCAGTACTCTGCATTCCTTGGTGACATACCAGATGACCTCAAAAGTGCCGTCAATTTCATCAAGGAAATAGACGGCTACATCGAAGGTGATACGCTGCACTTTGACCCATCGCAGAAAGACATCATCAAGAAGAAACTTGGCAAGCACATCGACGTTGCAAACATGGGTGACAACCAGGCCAGAATACTGCGCTACCACACCTTTGACCTGATCGCCGAAATGATAGACGCAGGCTGCCTGCCTTTCAGGCCAAGGCCAATAGCCAGAAGCGACCTGAAGCGTGACGGCATCACATTCAAGGACTGGTGCGAAGAGAAGGGCCTTGACTGGAGGCAATACCAGCAGGAATACATCGATACCATGTACCAGTACGGCGCCATGGGCGTATTTGCCCCTACTGGCGCTGGCAAGTCCATAATAGCCCTGTATTTCATCGACGTTCTCAAGGGCAGAAAGCGCATCTTCTACCCGAGGAGGACGCTGGCAGAGCAGTGGCAGTACTACTTGGAAAAGTACGTGCCCGGCGAGGTCAACAATGTGATACTGAGGACGCTGCAGGGGCTGAGGGAAACAGACATGCAGGAAGAGGTGACACTTAACGTCTACGACGAAGTGCAGTACCTGCCGGCAGACACGCTCAGCAGGGCCGCCTTGGCCCCATCAAAATACCGCATAGGCCTGTCTGCAAGCCCGCACAGGGAAGATGGCCGCGAGTCCTACATCTTGGCGCTGACAGGAAAACCAAAAGGCACCAACTGGCAGGAATACATGAAAGCCGTGAACCGCCATTACCATCCGGTCCATGCCCACATCGTAAAGAATGAATACCATAAGGTGCTGAAGGTCCGCGAGCTGCTGGACAGAAGCAAAAAGACCTTTATCTTCTGCGACAGCCTTGACCTAGGCAAACGAATTGCAAGCGACCTGCAGGTTCCCTTTGTATATGGTGAGACAGATAACCGGCTCGATGTCATCAACGCCAACCAGGTTGTCGTGATAAGCAGGGTTGGCGACCTTGGCATCTCTGTAAAGGACCTGCAGCGCGTAATCGAAGTCGATTTCCTTTTTGGCAGCAGGCAACAGGAGCTCCAGCGCACAGGCAGGCTCATGCACAGTAGCCAGAACACCGGGCTAAGACATGACATAATCTTCACTGAAGAAGAGTACCATCAATACGGAAAGAGGCTCTTTGCACTCAGGGAAAAGGGGTTTGTGATAAAAATCGTTAATGAGTGAAGTACGATGATGAGCTTCCTGCTCACATGGGGAAGGGTATGACTGACAGACAAATACATGAAATTAACCAGTCTGCAATCGTATGTCCACACTGCAATGTGCCTATCGAGTTCCACGATCTCCACGAAAATGGCCAGGGAATATACAAATGCCCACGCTGCAACTATTTCAGGCTGTTCGGTTCGCTATACATCAGGCCGGCGGCAGGAGAAACACAAACACATGCACAGATTGAATAGCGATAGAATGATGGTCGTCCATTGCCTGTACGAACAGTACGATGTGTACATAGGCCGCTGGCACCCACGGGTGCCAGTACACAGCAAATGGGCCAACCCTTTCAGGATAGGCAAGGATGGCGACAGAAACGAAGTCATAGATAAGTACCATGCATACCTGCTGAAAAACAAAGAGTTGATGGCGTCATTGCATGAACTCGACGGCAAGGTCCTCGGCTGTTGGTGCAAATCCCCTGAAAGGCCAGAAACGCCATGCCATGGCGACGTCTTGATAGATATACTCGTCGGCCGCCTGCAGCTACCATGAAAGAAAGAAAAAAATCAGACGCCCAATTTGGCGTACAGGTTGTTCAGGTCCTGTGGAAACACCGCAATTATTTTTATTCCGTTCTGAGCGAACATCTGCATCTTCCACGTCGCGGTAGCGTCGTATTCAGCCGAACTCCCTGCCGAACTTCAGAAACTGGTCGAGCCAACCCATAGAATCGCCTAGAACGCCACCAGCCTGCCGTCGATGTATCCCCAGTCCGCGCTGTCGCACGCGGGATGATACGGCCTTTCGGCCGTCCCGTCGGAGGACTTTTGATACCGCCTGAGCCTCTTGTCCCACTTCCACACGACGTCCTCGCTCTGGGGCTGCCTTATTTCGCCCAGCGGCTTCCTGCAGTAGACGCACACGGGCTGCCTCTTCTGCTCCAGGGCCAGCGCCATCTCCTCTTCCTGCGTCTTTCCGTAGGTATGGTCCATCTTTAGATATTGCCGCAGAAGACAAAATCGTTTTCGGTCCGGCCCTCCGAATCTACCATAAAAGAAAAATAGTCATGCCTCTCGTGTATAGGCAAAGTTGTGCGCCAGCATCCTGGAATACGCGGACATGCTCCGCCTTGATGCCTCTAGGAGGAAGAGCGAGCGGGCTAGGTCGAAACTCGAGCAGTATTTTTCAAGCGCTCCGCTCGCGCACCTTATGGCGTCGATGCCCAAATACGACAAGAGGCGCATCCGGCTGCTCGACCCAGGGGCCGGTGTGGGGTCGCTGTTCGCCGCGTGCATAGACCAGATGCTGAAGAAAGAAGACCTTCCCGAAACGATATCCGTGACGACCTACGAGATCGACCCGTCGCTTTCGGAATACATCAGGGAAGTCTTCAAGGTATGCGAGCGGGAATGCAGGGAGAGGGGCGTTTCCTTCAGTGCGCAGCTGGTAGAAAGGGACTTCATCCAGGACTCCGCAGGGAAGCTGGGCGGGCTTTTTCCGGCCGAATCAGGACGCTACAACTGCGTGATCATGAACCCCCCGTACGGCAAGATAAACGTCGACTCTAAGACCTACAGGATACTCAAATCGGTCGGCCTGGAGACCGCGAACTATTACGCGGCATTCGTGTCGCTTGCCGAGCGGTTGTTGGACGAAGACGGCGAGCTCGTGTCGATCACTCCGCGGAGCTTCTGCAACGGCCCGTATTTCAAGAATTTCAGGAAGAGGTTCCTGCGGTCGATGAGCGTCAGGCGGATGCACGTCTTCAACTCCAGGACAGTGTCGTTCAGCGACGACGAGGTCCTCCAGGAGAACGTCATCCTTTACGCCGTCAAGACCGGCGACAGGTCCGCGCCTGTCACGATATCCTCGAGCGACGGCCCCGAGGACGACTATTCCGTGGTCAGGGAGGTGAGCCATGACCTGGTGGTGTCGCCGGACGACCCCGAAGGCTTCATCCGCATCATCGTCGACGAGATGGAGCAGGACATAGCCGACAAGATGGAGTCCCTGCCCTACACCCTGGCCGAGCTGGGCTTGGAGGTATCCACGGGCAAGGTCGTGGACTTCAGGGCGCTCGACTACCTGTCCGAGAAACCTCTATCTAACACGGTACCGCTAATACATCCTGCCAACCTGCGGGAAGGATACGTAAGGTGGCCCCTGAGGGACCTAAAGAAGCCAGGGAACATGAAGGTGACTCCCACCTCCCAGTTCCTGACGGTCCCGAGAGGAAACTACGTCCTTACGAAGAGGTTCTCCACCAAGGAGGAGAGGAAGAGGATCGTGGCCGCCGTCTATGATTCGGAAGAGATGCCGGCCAAGCAGGTCGCATTCGAGAACAGGGTGAACTACTTCCACAAGGACGGCAGAGGCATGGACATCGGGCTGGCGAAGGGCCTCGCGCTTTTCCTCAACTCGACCTTCGTGGACTCGTATTTCCGGCAGTTCAACGGCCACACCCAGGTGAACGCCACGGACCTCCGGAACATCAGGTATCCTTCGCTGGAGCAGCTCGCGTCGTTAGGCAGGCATATATCGGACCGCTTTCCAGATCAGCGGCTGGTAGACGACATCGTCGAAAGAGAGCTGTTTGGAATGTCAGAGGGCCGGAAAAAAGTGAACGCCGTGGCGGCGAAGGAGAAGATAGACGAGGCGATGGGAATACTGCGCGACCTGGGGATGCCCCGCGCGCAGCAGAACGAAAGGTCCGCGCTGACCCTGCTCGCCCTGCTGGACCTGAAGCCCGAAGACCGATGGTCGGAGGCCCGCAACCCCATGCGCGGCATCACCCCTATGATGGAGTTTTTCAAGGACTACTATGGCAAGGTCTACGCCCCCAACACACGCGAGACCGTGAGGAGGCAGACCGTCCACCAGTTCATAGACGCGGGATTCATCAGGCAGAACCCCGACGACCCGCAGCGCCCCATCAACAGCGGCAAGAACGTCTACCAGGTGGAGGCCAGCGCCCTGGAGCTTTTCAGGAGCTTCGGGACGCAGGAATGGAAGAAGAAGCTGGAGACGTTCAAGTCGTCTGCAAAGACGCTGAAGGAGAAATACGACAGCGAGCGGCAGATGCAGAGGATACCCGTCACGGTGTCCGGAGGGAAGACGGTGACCCTTTCTCCGGGAGGCCAGAACGTGCTCATACAGCAGATCATAGACGAATTCGGCTCCCGATTCGCGCTGGGAGGCTCGGTGGTATACGTCGGCGACACGGACGAAAAATTCGCCCACTTCGACGGGGACGTGTTCGACGAGCTCGGCGTGGACATCGACCCACACGGAAAGATGCCCGACGTCATAATCTACGACAGGAAAAGGAACTGGCTGTTCCTGATAGAGGCCGTCACGAGCCACGGGCCGGTCAACGCCAAGAGGAAAGGCGAGCTCCACAGGATATTCGGGAGCGCAAAGGCCGGACTGGTCTACGTCACGGCCTTCCTTGACAGGAAGAGCATGATAGAATACCTTCCCGAGATATCGTGGGAGACGGAGGTATGGGTGGCCGAGTCCCCGTCCCACATGATACACTTCAACGGCGAGCGCTTCATGGGGCCGCACGACAGCAGCGGCTAAATCATCCTCTGCAAACTATACATCGAATCACCGAAAATAGGTAGTATATCCAATACTATTTTGTAGTAGGAGGCCATGTAGTGTCAGATGACAACTTCTGGGACGGCGCGGAAGTCATCGACGCGTACACCGACGACGACGCCATCGCGGACGGCCAACTCGTCGAGCTGAAGGCGCTCGGCCTCGGATACAAGGCGATAGACAAGGCCACGTCCGGAGTGCTGGGGCTCTACAGGGAGGAGGAATACAAGACGAGGCTCCAGGAGCTGATAGACGCGGCCGAGGCCAAGATCGCGTCGAGCAAGAACGATTATTTCTACAGCATAAAGCACGGCGGAAGGGAGTTCTTCGTCGAGCAGAACGAGACAGCCTACACGATACTTTTGCCGGAGGAGCATTAGGAGGGGAACATTGATGCAGACTGAAACCATCGGAGTCAACGTCCCCGACATAGAACTGTCGAAGATAAACCAGATGCTCGAAGAGGGCCAAGGCTACACTGTTTCGAGGGTATGCGCCTGCGGCAGGCACAAGAGGCGAGAGTTCTGGGCCGTTTTGGGGATGATTGAGTGATTGTCAAAGACCTCGTCAGATACGGCTCAATTGCCCAACACTCGGGGCAGATGGTCCAGGTCTCGTGGAAATACCGCTATCGCGTGAATCCCGTTCTGCATGTACCTCTCCATCTTCCATACGGCAGTATTGTCGTAGGATTCTGAATTGCCGGCCATCCCAAAATATTCAACGACCACGCGGTAGTCAGGGATGAAGAAATCGGGATGGGCCAAAAGCCTGTACCTGCCATGCTCGTCGTAGCCATAGAACGGCCGCTCATACTCGTACCTGATACCCCTCGTGTAGAGGTAGTCGGCTATCTTTTTCTCGCCATAGCTCTTGACCACTTCGCCTTTTCTCGTGACATAATTGCCGCCATACACATACGACTGTTGCTGGGATTGAAGTCTCTTCCATACCCTGTACCTCCTCACTGCACCATACATCAGCGGAGTCAGCGGAAACCATACAGCCCCGATAACGAAAATCAAAAGACCAGGCGAAATTGAGCCATTGTACATATCCGCGTGTAAAAAGTCCCTGTACGATTCGGGCAAGATGTACATGGCAAGGTCTGGCGCGCGATATTCAATGATGCCGGTGATGATGAAGGTCCCCGTAAACCCGGTCAAAAAGAGCAGGTATTTCTGGAACATCGACCTGCGCTTCCACCAGCTGTCCCTGTAATCCAGCCAGCTGCCCCTACTCGGCGACCACCCTTTATTCCTGTCATCCTCACGCGCTGGCAGAGTCTTGTTTTTGTCATTGCTTTTTCGAGACTTTAGAAAATTCATCGTGCTTTTCTCACCCTCAACTTTTGCTTCTGTTTTTGAGATGGCAATGAAGAGAGCGACTTGCCGCCTATGTAGCACCACCTGACCGTGTGCGGGCCGGTGGGGTGAGCATAGTATACGTACTTGTACTCGCCGCCGCCCTTTCTGTTCTTTACAGCCTTTAGTTGGGGCGATCCGACCTTGCCGCACCGTGGACACTTTTTGCCAGAGCTCGGTCTGCCAGGTTTTCTTGTGCTATTCCTTCTACTCTTGCTTTTTCCTCCTCTGTCATTCCTTCCCTGTTTCAAGGACGCCTTCAAGAAAGTGTAGAGAGCCTCTAGTACAAAAATATTACTTACCTAACCGCATGGCTTCTGACGATCATCGAAAGTGATTTGCACATACCCCCTCCATCAGACCCGGCTATGTGTAACCTCTTGCCAGCACTCTAGACAATAGTCGCCTGTCACCTGGAATATCTCTGCAGGTTGTTTCCTGCAATGCCCGCATACGACGGGATTAGCATCACCACTCCTATTGACTACATCCAGAACGTCGTAGGTGATTGCTATGACTGCTGGCTGCTGCTCCTGTTGTTGCTGTTGTCTTGGCAAGACTATCCCTCTCTCTTTCCTCACTTTTCTACTACTCTTCTGCAATGCCAACAATCACACCACGCGCTTTTAACCCGCTGTACATTTTCGATACGTGGACCTACATGGAATTTCTTCTGCGGCCGGTGAGCTTGTTGCCCTAGCCGGACTCTTGGCTGCAAGCACGTGGCTTGGCGTTTCCGACTGGCAGACCAGGGCAGTAGGTCTTGGCGCAATGCGTGCAAGTTACCTGGTGGCAGTTGCCGTCAATGCGCTGATTATTGTAATAGTGATTGTTACTACAGATTTGCCCGCTATCGACGTCTTAAGCAAATTGATAGTAGGTACAGTCCCAGCAGCCATCATGATAGTGATGCTCTCCTGCATTGTTATCGCGTTCTGGAAGATCCGCCTGCTGGCTTCTGGAGATGCATATGCCATCCCAGCCCTCCTGTCGATGCTCCTGTTCGTAGCCGCGCCGGCAGTGGTGGCAGCATACTTTATCGCCGCCATAGCAAGTACAGTAGTCGTCTTTGTAGCAAGAAACGTATACAACAATGCGCGCTACAGAGACAAGATGTATGGGCCACTCTTGCACAGGCTATACCTAATGCTGTTCTGCTACTACGGCAGCGGATCAGATATCAGGTATGCTTTTGCATACGAGAGACGACAACAACAGGATGGCGACTACCTTGGAATGAAAATAAGGCGTGACTACGACGAGGAGCCGTTCTACCAAGGGAAGGAAAAAACATGGCTCGTGCCAGGCCTGCCACTGCTGTCGGGCTTTGCGCCAGCCACGGCAGTAATCGCAGTCGTCGTGGTGACCTTCCCGCACCCTCCGGCGGTGCCGGCCTGAACGGCTGCATATATCGCATTATCCGCACCACCATCGTATCATATTGGCGTTGGCGCCGGGTCAGTATATGTTAACCGCCGTCGACATGTCAAACATTTCTATAACGCGAGGATCTTGCCTCGCATACGTGTCCGCCCTGTACTTGATTGCTATGTTTACTGTCTGTCCTGGCACCAGGTTGCTTAACGTATATTTGAAGCTAGGCAGGGTGGGACTCGTGGGACTGACGTATCCAACACAGCCTACGCTTGTGCAGGTGCCCAGCGATGGACTGTAAAAATCGTTATTAAGGCGCGCTATCTGGCGGAAATTGCCATCGCCGGGGTCCAGGTACAGGGTAGTATATATCGTACTGGCCGTGTTGCTGGTACATATCCCACATCCCCAGTACGAAATGCTGTATGGCACTTCCACTGTTATGGTGTCTTTTGGCGCGGGGAACGAGTACGTCTGTACGATTTCCGGAGTGCTGTATCCCCAGTAAGTTCTGGAACTTATGTAATAGTAGCCTGTGTAGCCATTGTTGGTGCACATCACATTGGCAGATATCAGGCTGGAACCAAAGAGATCCCGATTCCCACCGTACAGCATGATTCCTTTTCCGCTGTTGCCACCATACCAGCAACCGGTGACTCCGACTTCATCATAGTAATCACTGCTACTTCTAGCGGCGACTCCGCTATTGCTCGCCACGGACGCGATGCTGCTGACCAGCAATGGCCTGACGCCTATTTCAAGCCTCCACGATGGGACATCGTCCGGCGTGAACTTGATCGTTATCTTGTTGGCTGGCCCCCTTACGGGTACAGGAATCTTTTGTCCTGCGTTGTAATGCACGCTGGAACCGTCCTGCACCACCACATCAACGCTGTTGTCAGGAGCAATGCGCGCGATATAGTTGACCGTAACAGGCTTCAGCACCGGCACACTGTATGTCAAGCTGCCAGGAGGCTGTTGTGGCGGCGTTGGCGAACCCCATGGCTGGTTCCGCAAATTGTGCTTGTACACAGTTTGGGCCATTGAGACAGAGGCAGTCACGCCGTATATGCTGATGTAGTCATTTGGGTCTGGACCGGCGTCAACTGCAGCCGCATCCAGTTTTACCGGCAGGACAGTCCCTTTTGAAGTCACGCACTTGATGCTGTCGCCAGTTACAGCCCCCAGGGGGATTGTTATATCAAATGTAGATCCAGGGCTTACGGTACTGCCCGACATAGAAGTAACTTTTGTGGCAGCAGGCCTCAGGTTGCCGCCGCCGGAAGAAGTTTGCGAAAGTACAAGGCAGTGGTCAATGGTGACAGGGCTTGAGCCGGTATTCTTGACAGTTGCCACCGTGTCAGAGCCGGATGGCGCGACTGAAGATATGAAGGCATTGACCTGCTCGGACAGCCTGTCGCGCTCTAAAATGGCCTTTTGCAGGCTGGCATTGCTCACCGCCTGCTGGGAGGCGATAGACGCCATCGATACGGCTCCAAGCGACACCAGCGATATCGCTATGGCTGCAAGGACTGCCGGGTTCATGCAGAGAAAGGGCCGGTGTGCTTAAAAGGAATAACGAAAACTATGACTAGTTTAAAAGCGAGATGACATGCTGATGGCGATTCATTCATCATCCCATGTGTCTAAAGAACATGGGCTTTCTCACATGCCTCTTGGGTAAAGAGGGGATTTTTTTCTATTGTTCCAGTATCAGATATGTATCTGGCCGTTTGTTGTCAATCTTGAGCTTCAACGGTATTCCACATCTGGTACATCTTGTCTCCAACTCCCCGGAGTCTGTATTGTATAGTTCGTCTTCTGTCTCCTCGGATATGGTATGTCCTCCCCTCAACGAACACACAAATGCGCCCAAGACATGTGCCACCGACATTAGCTAGTATGAAATCTACCTCCTAGATAAACAATCTGGTAGGCTTTCCTAATCGCCCCGAGAAACATCGCTTCTTGGATTCTGACTATCTGTTTCGTCTTGCATCAAACCTTTACGTCTTGTTCTCCTCTTCTTAGATTTCACAACTTGCGGATGGTTCCATTTTGAATGTCGATATAAGAAAATGAAAATTCCTGAGCTAATAATCATGAGCAAGTCTATTGTCAAATTCAGTAGTTGCGTTTGTGCCTCTGAAAGATTTGTCAATTCTATTGTTAGATTTAATGTTTGATAAAACACAGACAGCATAACAAACACCAGATAAAATGTGATGGTGATCCAAGTGCGTCTTCTACGTAGTGCCCTCTGTTTTGTACGTTCTTTTCGGTATTCAACGTATTTTAGAATATCCCAAATAATGAATGTAAGAAATATGGCAGGCAGTAACCAGACGAAAACACCGCTAAGATCAACATGTTTTTCGGGATTCGATAAGCTTACCATATAGAAAAACTCATAGACGATGAGAAGGTCGACACCAAAGCGTAGCAAACCATATCTATTCTCTTTATGCGGAGAACTTCTGACTGACTTGAAATAACCGATCCAGCTTGTGACGATGATAAAATATCCGAGTACTAGGACACCGGTATGGATAGGATATATCACAACATTTTTGATAGGGATAACAACGTTAGCAGAAATTTCGAAACTTAAGGCTATGACTACACCATATACAACATGCGTAGCGTGTTGTAAAAACTCTTGAAATGTTCTAGGAACTTGTATAGTCAAAGCTGTTCTTTTGCCAGCTCTCTAGCTTGTAGCAGACAGCGAAAAGCCTTTCGATATGGTTGGTAGGTCACTCTATGACACCGACGACGTGACTCCGCAGCCTCTATTGATTTATCAATGGATGTTGTTTTTGCCGCTAGACACAGGAACCAATCTCCCGTTTAAAAGGGCACCGCGTATTTGACTCCCGGTAAGAGCAGGCCATGGTACTTGAATTCATCCAGCCGATAATAATCATCATTATCATAATGGCATTTACGTTCATCGTCAACCAGTGGATAATAGGCAGCTCCGACAGGAGCTTCTTCGAGCTTCTGGTAAAGCAGCCGCGGTTCGTGGACAAGACCGACGCCACGCTGGCAGACTATGGGTTCCAGGAATTTACTACAAACGATAACAGCAACAGGCTGCTGGCAACGTACAACAGCCTGCGCTACGTCTCTTATTTCCTGATCGCGATGGCCGTCGTCATAGGCATGATGATCTTTCTGGGCGAGCAGTTCGGGATACAGAGGAAAGGTCAGGCGCTGGACATCATCTCAAATTCGTTCTTTTACATTCTGCTGCTCATGTTCTTCCCGCTGCTGTGGGACACCGTCGCTACAGGAGTCGAAGCGCTTGACATCTACATCATGAACTCCGGCAACCCGACGCCTGATGCTGCCGCAGCCAGGGCAAAGGACCTGTTCATCAAGCTGGGCGGAGTGAGCACCGAGGTCGATATGGGCAAGTTGTTCACAGATATTGGAAACGCCGTGATAGGACAACACCAGGGCCTCACGCAGACGTTCCACGACCTGATGACGGCGGTGTTAAGGGCGTTCATGGCCGCAATGATATTCCTTACGATGTTTATCGTCGGCACCATGCGCATTGTAATGACCGCCACGATAGTAGTAGGCCTGCCAATTATACTGGCGATAAGGCTGATCCCGTGGATACGCAAGCCTGCCGACAGGCTGCTCGATACGCTCTATGGCTTGGTCGTAGCTACGATAATCTCTTCGATAGTGGTGGTGGCCGGCACGGCGTACCTGGACACGATGCCAAAGGATACGATTGAGCAGAACTTCCAGGCCACTATCGCTGCGATGGGCGTCATCCTGCTGGCCGTACTAATGCCAGTGATGCTCTCCCCGATGCTCGGCTCGATTATTACGAGTGTAACCGGTATGGCGACTACGGCGCTTGCTGCCGGTGTCACGGCAGCCGGGGCCGGCATAGCTGGCGCTGCAAGAGGTGCCAGTGCCATGCTAGGTGGCGGCGGGGCCGGCCAGGCTATGGCAGCTGCTGCAATGGGTGGCGGCGGTGGTGCCGCCGGTGGAGGCCTGGGCGCCTCTCTGGCCAAGGCGGCCATGAGCGGCATGGGCTCGACAGGCAGGGTGATGGCCCGGACATTTGGCGACCTGGCGGGCCAAGCTACCGCTGGTATGGCAAGCGCGGCTGCTGCCAGGGCGGCTACTGCTGGAGCAGCAACAACACTCGGAACAGCTTCTGCGGCACCAGCAGGAAAGAGCGGCGTCATGTCTGCCGAGCGCGACGTGGGAGTGCTTTCGACGACAGGGATCAGGCCCGACATAGCGCCTGCAAAGGCGTATGACTACAAGGACGCGGCACCGGCATATTTTGATAGCATGCACCCGACCGGCACAGAGCCTGATCGGAAAGTGCCTACAGACATTGGCATGCGACCTGTTGTCCATGGAACAGAAGGCGTAAAGCCGAACTATACAACACTGGACGACAGCCTTGCTGCAGGAATTGGAGACCAGGATACAATAAAGAGCGGCGCCGTGCCGGTGTTGCCGGGAACGTCGATCTACCAGCCAGAGCCAGTGCCGATGACAGCCGGCAAAAAGATAATGGCTGCGGCCAAAGGCGCCGCGCTTGGCGGCCTAATTGGGACGACACGTGGACTGCTCAGCGGCAACGCCATGTTGTCGTCAAGCTTTGGCATGGGCGAGTTCAAGTCAGCCGGCAAGCATGTGTTTGAAGCGTTTGACATAAACAACGACGGCAAAGTTGACATACAGGACGCGAGTGCAGGCCTGGAGCAGTTAAAGGAAGGCCTGATCAGGGCAAAAGAAATACTGCGTGCCAAATTGACGGGAGCACAAAAGGTAGTAGAGGCACAAAAGGGATCTCATAGCGATGGAAGTCCGGCCACCGAATATGGAAAGTGGTCAGAAAACTGATTTTCTTTATTTTATTTCATTGTAGTTATCTTCAAGTCACTTTACCCTCTCCTGATAGTGATTAGTTTGTTTTTTGTGGTTAGGTAAGGATTATTGCTATTATCTAGGAGTTGAAGCTATCGCAGCACCTTCTGGCGGGGCACTTATCCTCAATGGCGTTACATCTACAGGCTTCCACTGGCCGCGCTCGACGCAGTTTCTAACATAGGCCAAACCCAAGTCCCAATCGAGCGTTATATTCACTTTGTCAAGACAGTATTGCTGAAAGTTTTCGCGCCAGTTTTCAGGGAGCTTCATTCCTTCATCAGTGAATGACGGCCTTGCCGGCACTACCTTTGATTTACTCTGGAGGTATTTCGAGTAGGCACTGTAGGTGTCTTCCCATGCTTTTCTTGCTTCCTCTATCTTTCCTGCCAGTAGCAGTTCATAAAACTCGTTCCGTTTGTTAACATACCCAACTCCACCGTCGTATCTCAGCCAGTCAGGGTGGTCTATCAAGTTTCTCCTCGCTTCGACAAGACAATCTGTGGTATATTCCGGTGAGAGCAGAAAGCTCGGCCTGTCCCACCAGTAGCACTCACCAATGCCTACGAGGTTCCCTGCAATGTCTAGTACCTCTATCTGGTTCGTCCTGTGAATGTTTACATATGTCCTGTACTTTTCGGCATGTTCTATAATGTTGAGCTTGGCCCTGAGATGCACTGCATGTGTAGCCATTGCGTCTGCCGCCCATCCGGGGAAGAGGTTTGCATTTTCAGGGTGCTTTAAGGCTACATGTCTCTCTATAGCCGATGCAAACTTGACATACCTGTTAACCCACAACGTCTCGCCATAATCAACTGCCCACACCTTGTCCATTCCTGACACCGGCGTTGGCCTTGCGGGGTCGTAGCCCATCCTTCCCCTAGCGTGGCCGACCAGCAGCATCCTGTTGTATGTGTTGTTGAAAAAGTGTTCCCTGACGTTAACTTTGTGGAGCATCTCCTTTGGCCATCCAAGTGAAAGTGTGTCTGCGGTTAGCAGGTTCCACAGCAGTTCTGCGTCCCAGATGACCCACCCTGTTATCTTGTTGAGCGCAAATTCAAGTAGAATATTGTACTTGCCAGCATCAAAGAACACCCAGCCACCTTTCTTTGTGTCCGAGTCAGGACCACGCGGCCAGAATACTACATTGACGCCGGTAGTACTCGTAAGCCTGCCGGGCATCTTGGCCCGCCACCATCCGGCAAGGTCGTTTCCAAGGTCGAAGCTGAACATCTTGCCGACTTTGTTATCGACATAGGTAATGTAACTCGGCACGTCTTTGCCGGGGAGCATCCATTCCTGAACGCCGGCTATCCTAGCAGCCTCGTCGCTGTCAAACCCGGTAATCTGCAGCGTGCCCTCGCCGCTGAAATCGACAAGAGCGATGTTCCCCCTGACCTTAACGGGTATGGCCACCGGCAGGTGGAAAGGCTCGCCTTCCTTGCTAATCAGGTTCTTGCTCATCAGCTCCTGCATGCTTTCAACATGATCCTTGTTGCGGTCGCTAGCTGCCTTTGCCGGTCCGCTCATTTTTTCAGACCATGGGGCCTTCAAGAGGTCCTTTTCCTGCGGGTACTGAAACTTGGATGGATCGGGTCCTTTCTTCAAGCCGAACATACTTCTGTTACCACGGATCAGATACATTGTCTAGTACATAAACGCGACTCGGGTTGCGAACAGGGTTTGGTAGCCAGCCAGAGGTGCACGTACACCAACAACCCTGTTGGTGTACGTACCATTTCGGGCTTCCGGCAGGTAGCTTTCCACCTCCTAGAAACTAACTACGGTATCTTTATATGCATTGTATCAGAATAAATCTATGAAAAGGTGCTGAGCAAGATGTTTAACAAGGACAAAAACAAACCACAGAAAGACCCCCAGAATATCGAAATGATACTGGACGACGCCCTTTCAAAGAATAATAACAAGATAATCTTTGAAAGATTAGCCGAAATTTAATGCGAGATTTAACTCCTGACGAAATTATCAAAATCCATGACCGCGTTCAAGCGACCTTCAATGTTTTTGCAGGAATCAAAGACCTTGGTTTAATAGAGGCTATAGCTGCAAGACCATCGACAAAAATCCATAGTGGTTTCGAGCCATACGATACTGTTTTTCTAAAGGCAGCCAGCATCATGGAAGGAATAATACGCTTCCATCCGTTTGTCGATGGTAACAAGAGAACAGCCCTTCTGGCCACCTATGTCTATCTGAAGCTCAATGGCTATTCTGTTGTTTACCCTTTGAGCGCAGTACGTTTTTCAGTAGAGATTGCAAAATTCGACAAGACGGATCAAGAATCTACAAATCAATTAATCCAAGAAATAGCAAATTGGCTAAAAAAACGTTCTGCAAGAAATGCATTGAGTCTTGCTCTAAAAATTTGGCGCTATTACACAGGGCCAGTATTGCTAGCCGCACTCCCAGTCATAATAGGTCAGACTCAATATACTAGGAAGAAGTTACAGCGCTGGTTAGCTATTGATATCTATCCTGAGTATCAGAATGAAGGGACTACAACAATGAGATTCATTGGCGACATTCTGATAGGCAAATACTCGGGTCTGTTGTCTAAATCTGATGCAGCGCAGACTTCACGATAACGGCCAAGTCAACAACGACATTCCAATCACCAATAGAAGGATTGCGGCATACATCATTATCACCGGTATTGCTCTCTCGAGCTCGCCGAGGCTCCTCCATCCCTGCCTGCATTTTGCTACATATTCCAGCATTACCCCGATCCACGAACCGGTGATCAATATAGTTGGGATAGTGATAAAGATGAACAGGTGCTGGCCTTCAAGTTTCAATCCAGAATGCGTCAAAAGTATTGCATATATCGCAAAGAAAACTGAAACTATAACATATCATGCAGCAGTAACATTCATTCTTACAGATTTTTCTGGGGTCTTCAATTACCGTATGCATTGTTTGTGCATGTTCATCGTTATTAATTTGGGAATCTTCGTTTCATGCCGACTTTTCAGCTCTGAGGTGTAACAGTATAGCCGAATGGCATCGTAATAGTATTGCATGTCCTTGTCAAAAGCTCTGTGTATCTTTTGATATCGTAGGCGGTCTTGTCATTAACAAGTTCGACAGGAGTCGCTCTCTTCCCGCCATTCTTCTGGTAGTAATCCGTGATGATGTACTGCAATATCTGGCCCGCTCGCAGAGATTTGCCTTCCTCCTCTAACTGATAGATCGCACTTGTTTCAGCAGTTCTTACAACAAATGAAGTCGAATCCTTGCTCAACATTTTCGTAAAGATCAGGTCTGCTAGTGGCACTTTTCTATCTTTTAGCTGTTGTTTGTACTTCTCGAAAGTCTCCTTTATTTTTGGCATCAAGGCTCTAACTTCTTTAACATTGCTACCTTGAGCCATTATCTCAAGAACCTCTCTCTGGAATCTGGAGAATAAAGGCGGGGTATCATGTCTGCGAGTTTCTATTCCACGATCTTTTATCGTGCCATCTTGATAGCATCCAAAGTACCTCTGTGGTACTCCAATCATTGGATTGCTCTTGCTTGGCAGAAACGCTATCCATTTGTATTCGCCTTCATATGAAATGTCAAACCCTGTAGCGCATTCAATTTCTTCCTTCAACTTCATGTAATCTTGGACTGATGTATTTTCTTTCTTTGTAAATAATGAATCAATTATCAGATGTAAAACAGCATAGTCTAGCCTTTCAGCCGTTTTGCGAGCTTTGTTTGCAATATATCTTGCCCAAGCACAGATAGCGATATGTCCATCAATAAGTCCAAAATGACTATGAACATGGCCCTGGTATCCAAAACTGACGTGTCCTATGGTTCTCAGCATTCCTTGTCTTGAATCAAAGATTGCCCAGCTCTTGTCATCTGTCGCCAACTTTCTGAGGTATTTGTACTCCTTCCTGTTTTGCAATGGAACCTCCAACGATTCAGGGACAAGGCCCTTTCTCTTTTCGCAGACTCGATATCCTAGTTCAGGCACAATATTTTTTGAATCAGGGCAACAATCGCAATTGATAGTATCAGCACCAATATTGAGTCTTGTGATTATAGAAGGATACAACGACACAAAATCAAACTCTGCCACCTTCTCATAGACCCCAATCCGAGGTTCCAGAATAAGCCCTCCCCTATCAGCCACCAGCAATTCTTTGAATGTCTTGATCTTCTCCAGATTGGCAGGCTTCCAGGGCACTAGCAGCTTTCGTTTGTGCGCAAGGTAGAACTGCATACTTGTCAATGCTCTGCCAATAGTAGATCTTGAAATGGTGTGGAATGGCAACCGACATACTCTGGCTAGCTCGTAAAGACCATGCAGTGCAGATTGATCATGGATCAAACTATTACTAGCGTCAATGTGAATCCTGCCATAGAGCATGGCGCTGGAGGCTCGGTAGTGGACCCTTCCATAACTAAAGTAAGTTTTTCCTCTCTTAGAAGGTTGTTGCATTGATACCGGCTCTCTGCTCAAGATCAGCTGCATCTTGTTTTCCGTTGCCCGTTGAATCAGATAGGGAAATACCCATTCGTCACCATCATTTGTGAAAATAAAGTCAGGATCAATCTTTGCTACTTGCTGCATTAGTTCAAGGAGCGCATCTTTCTCAGAATGTCTCCCTTGAATCCCAATAGTCTCATTTTCCAGCTTTATCGTGATCGTGTCAATTTTGTCATTGAAAGAAGGCAAACGGCCTTCTTGCTTTGGCGTGACATCAAGACTTATGACCTTGAAATCTGGAGGTTGATAATCTGTCCATCTGACATTGTCGTCTATCTGCCATTTGAGTGTGCCGTTTTTCTTTACAGCCACTTTACATTTTGCAATAGGAAATAGATCGTGTTCGTAGAAATAGCTCTGCGGAGGCAGGATGTCAACATTGTACAGCCTGAATTTGTCGTTAACATCAATGTCCTCTATCGTATTGGCTAGTGCCACAAGTTTGCTCGAATCAGCCAGGGTCAGCTGCAAAACAGTGCTTGGCTCGTAATCTCTGATCCTTTCATATCGTGATACAAAATCATGGCTCTTTATGTAATGCTGGACCGCTGGATTGTTTAGTAATTGTACAAGGTCTGCTTTGTTGTCCGAACCCACATAGATTGAAGGCGTCCACTGATCTTCTAATCGGACAGCATGACCATCTTCATCCTTGATCCATAGTATCATCCTGTCTTTTAGTGGATAGGCATCAAAGAGCCAGCCTGAAAGGGTCATCATTGGTTTCTCTGCCGCTCAAACATTGCGATCTTTGCTTCCAGCTCCGCAACCCTTGCTTTCAGCTTTGCATTGACGGCCAGCTCTTCTTTCAATTGTTTGATAATGAGATGCTGCTTCAATAGCAGGGTCATTATCACGGCCTCTTCGGGAAAAGGCTCGCCCTTGACGTTGATCGCTTCTACATATTGGTAGCAGAGGTTCAGCATCTCCTGAAATTCAGACCTTTCAGGCTCACGCAGGGTGTCAGCATAGCCCTGGTATGACTTGATTATCTGCGTCAATATATCGTCTCTTGGGTTCAGCGACATACTACTAGCTCCCTAACGCCTAGTTGTTCAGCGATAGATTTCAGCTCCCGGTAATGATGGAAAACAATGCTCATGAAGATCGGACATATCCTGACTAGCTTTGTAACGCCAGAGCACGCTGATACATACAGCCTCGGAATTGCAAACATCTCGTCAAAGTCCTTCCTTTCAGACTTGTCCAAGTGCTCTCTATAGACTTTCCATTCGGCTTCTTCCTCAGCCAGAGCTAGCCGGAAAGATGGGACTGTTCTTCCCAAACTTACTCACCAGCTATGTGGCTGTTGCGACTAGGCGCAGCTGCGTCGGCGCTCTTTCAATCTTCCAGTGGCAGGAATAGCAGTATCCGCATTTGGTGCAAACGTGAGGAGTCCGTTTGTTGCAATCTTGGCAAACCCTGTAGAGCTGGGCTGTAGCTTGAGCTAGGAAGGAATGATGTCCCCGATTCATAGTGAAACATGATTTCAGGTTCTTCATAAGACATAGCTCTACTTGAGGGGAGGGAGGGGGTCTGGCAGGTGCTCTGTCCTTTATTAAGTGCCATGTTTCAACATGTTAAACCCATGCAAGTTAGCCAGTATATCTGCTCTAGCTGCGGTTGTGTTCTGAAGGAAACTACAGAATACATCGAGATTCACTCATTGAGGGAAGAATGCCCGAGCTGTGGCTCGATGCTGGCAGAGAGTTTGGAAAGGCGGCCTCTCCAGCCCAAAGTCAGGTGGTCTCCACCAAAGATTCAGACCGCCGACACACTACTGAAATTAAAATTCGATATATCCAAGATCGATTCATTTCTTGACCTTGCAACCGCAGACTTGTGCTGCGTAACTGGCTCTTATTCAAATCTGATTCTAACTAGGTTATGCGTTAGATCGCTTTTACCCGAAAGATATGGTGGCTTAAATTCACCCTATGTTATGGTGGCTGACACTGGCAATCGTTCAGATGTTTATAGTGCGATCAATTTTGCAAGGCAGTACGGCATGAAGAAGGAAAGTGCGGCTGAAAGGATACTTGTTATCAGGGCGTTCACGATCCCGCAGGTATTGAGGCTGCTGTCAACTGAAATACCGTCTGTCATTAGGAAATATCAGATAAAGAGCGTCATTATTCCGGGCCTATTAAACAGCCTAGATGAAGAACCTACTATGAAAGCAAGAGAGGCAAGGAAGATCATAGGCAAGATAATGAAAATAGTCCACGAAATATCAAGCAGGATCCTCGTTATGACTTCTATTCAAGAGGGCAAGTATTCGCAATCGATTTTGCCTGATTTCAAGAAACGCATTGACCTGTTCACTCCCAAACAAGGCAGAATGGCAGCTGAGCTTTACAACCAAGGAAACAGAAAGACTATTTCATTAACAGAGCATGAATTAAAAATGGTACCGAAACGAGATCGTTTTCCCTCAATAGGTGGAATTTTGCAGGAAAATGCTTGATTTATCTTGATGGAGGGTACGGGAACCAAAGAAAACCCACACTCTTTACAGTAGATCAAAAAAGCTAAGGGGAACATCCCAGCAGCCTGACTTATGGATACACTGAAATCAAGCCGCTGGAACGTACCCCGGGGAATTGACAGGTCGCAATATTACATAACTGTTAAGGACACGGTTTCAAAGGCATTGAGCCTCCATCACGCCAGGAACAGCGATGCTATCCTTACCACTATCATTCTGGCATCTCTTACCAACAGCTATGTGGAAGGTTCGGCAGGTTTCACCTCAGCAGCAACAGCAGCAGTATGTGGACAGACAGTACGCAATCACCTGAAGAAGAAGCAGGACCCATCTGGTCTCGTCAGGATGAACGATGATGTGGTGATGAAGCTCAGGTCAGCCGGTGCGCTTTCGAAAAAGTGCATACTTGCAGTAGACACCCATGACATCATGTACTATGGAGACCCCGGTGCAGAAGGCGTTGTCGGAGCACAGCCAAGAAAGGGTTCACACTGGGCATACAAGTTTGGAAGCATAAGCGTCGTTTTAGATGGAGAAAAAAAGGTTGACGCTTGCAGCAGTTCCTGTCATGCGCAGCGAGCCAAGGGTGGAACACGTAAGAATGCTGATTGAACATACAATTTCCCTTGGAATCATGCCAAAAGTCCTACTTTTAGACGGTGCGTACAACTCGGCAGAGGTCATAAACTACCTGAATAATTCGGGTATAAAGTACATAATCCGTATAGCTGCCCCTATCGAGGGAATCAAGCCAGAGGATGATTTCATCTACAGGACCAGAGGGCACAGGAGAAGGGAGGATGAGCAGGCTACATTCCGGCTAGTAGCTGTCAAAGGAAGGGACAGGGGAGGAGGCAAGGTCAGGCTGTTTGTATTTGCTACCAACACAAATTTGAAGGCAAGAAGGATAAGGAGGCTGTTTCGAAAGAGATGGGGAATTGAAACATCCTACCGGATGATAAACAAGTTCCTTGCAAGGACGACATCGAAACTGCATGCATTGCGAATCCTGTACTTCTATCTCGCCATTCTCCTGTACAACCTGTGGGTCATGTTAAACTACACCGAACCCAGTCGAATCATCGCAGACTCGCTGAAGGTGTATTATGTTGTTCTAGCTGCCATTCTTTCCTTCATACCTGACATAGAAGGAGGCACTTTGGGATGGGCGAATTTTTGATCTACTGTTTAGCAGTGGGTAGTTCACCAGAACACTTTGGCATCCACGCCCAAGAACGAAAACGTAGTCACAATAGACTTCAACGTATTTCCAGCGGAGGATGTAATTGAAGTGGCCAAAGGCACATCAGTGAAGATACCGATAATGGTAGAGGCACCAGTAGGCGCAGCATATGAACTTAAGCTGAATGTAACCGCAGAAAATGTCACCCCCGAAGGTAAACCCCTGCCAGATGCGGCTAAAGTAGGTTTGGACAAGGTTTCAATTGTCCTCTCTTCACTTAACACTCATGTGACAGATATTGGAGGAAACCGTATCCAAAGGGCGACAGGAGCCTTCCTGACGATAGCTGCGCAAGCTGACGCAGCTGAAGGCAGCTACTCATACATCCTTGAAGCTAGGAGAGAACTGTCTGCCGAAGATGGTCTGGCAGCTGGAAAAATATTTACGGTGAATATCAAGTAGCCGTAAACTCCAGTTTTTTATTTTTGTTAAATTAAGTTAATATGTGCAAGACGTGGAAATAATGGATGAAAATTTCTTGGATAGGCAGATTACGTGTGTTACCCGAAAGATGCCGCCCACGGAAGATTGCACCTGCATAGAATATGTTGGGACAGCCGATTCGGATCGTCTGATTCCAGTTTCTGAAGTCGTTAAACGTATAGAAAAGGGTAAGGACAGATTCTATGTTCTTGAATATGAGACGCAAGCCAAGGTCTATGTAGACGTTGCCCAGAGGGGAGACCTGAAGTACATAAGGACAGAAGATTACGACAGTTCAGCTGATAGATTGTTAAAAATCGGGGATTGCGATGTGACAAATCGGCCATCGTATTTTGAGGCGTCAATGCTTGTGGTTGGAGTTAAAGACGCTTTCGATTCCAAGTCCAAAGCAACAAAGAAAGGTTCTACGTAGCCGATTTAGAGAAATCTCAATAAATGAACGAAGTAACTGCGTATATACAACCTTTGGCTAACTGAAGTTGTCCTCATGCAATTTTACATAGGTTGCAGCGGATGGAGTTATGATGCTTGGCTAGGACACTTTTATCCTGGCGGCCTTGAGAGCAAACACTGGCTTGAATATTACAGCAAGGTGTTCGATTATGTCGAAATCGATTCTTCTTTTTACCAAATCCCTAATCAATTCATGTTCAGCCGGTGGGCAAAAACAACGCCTGAACATTTCAGATTTACCGCCAAGTTTCCAGAAAAGATAGCTCATACCATGCGACTAAAGGACGCCGACTCTATCAATGGATCCGGATAAGTAAAGGGTTTAAATCATATGTCAAGCTCAAGAAGGTAGCAGTATAGACAACTCTTACAGAAAACAAGGAAGTATTATATCAGCTTTAGTGATTGCAGCTCCTTAATGGCTGATATGATGTCATCTTGCGTAAATCCCTGTTCTGGCTTTAGCATTGTGATGATTTCCCAGACGTATTTTGGATCAGTATTGCAATCATTATTCTTGATAATATAATGAACAGATGCCAATAACTCCATCCTCCGAGGGGTCTTTCCCTTCAATACCCTGTAAGCAAAGTCGATACCGGCTTTGACCTTTCGGTCTATTTTCATGCAATTTAGCAGCTCTAATCCAGAATCGCTTAGACGCATATTATATTGTAGAATTTCACTATTAGGAAAAGACTTTGGTGTAACCTCTATCACTCCATCAATTGCGGCATCCTCAAAAAGAAAGTTTAACTCTTCCGAATAAGGGCCAAAATTATTCCATTGAAATGAAAAAGCGTCTGTTTTGATATTGGCAAAGTAAAGTATTTTTTGTAAAGCTTTCTTACCTGGAACGACTTCAAATTTCTTTATTGCATAAAGCATCGCGGCATCTTTGTTTAAAGCTAGTCTACTACGTTCCCCAAACCAAGCAGCCAATACCATAGGTATTCGAGCCAAGCTATTTATCCTTTTAAAATTGTTTTCTTCCTTAAAAACAGTTCCGAATGAATTTATTGGAAATAAGCAGAATACTTCTCCTTTAGAAATCCATGAAGAGTATTGAATTTTTGCTTATTGACATAGATTCTTCTTGCACTCAGATTCGCGGTTGCAAGTGTTTGTACAACTACTGATCTCCTTTCAATTGGCTCTTTTGAGCCTACTCGCTCATTGTAGATGAATACAATATCTGCACCCTCACTACCTCCTTCTCCAACCCTAGTATAAGGACGGAGCTTATATGGGACATTTTTGAATGCATCGAAAATAATATCACTTTCATTCATTCTCAGCGATTTTAAGTTATATTGTATGTCGGCTTCAATTGCTTGAATGAATCCCTTACTTTCGGGCTGATCTTTTTCATTCAAAGTGAGCATCTTTCGTCGGATATCCTCAGAATCAACGACTGTTTTGAAGGGAATTCGCTTGTTTATCAAGTCAACTATCTGTTTCATTTGGTTCTTTGCTTTCTTTTGCATCTGTTCCAAAAACCACGCATCATCGTATCGTGCAAACTCCTCCATTCTCTTGATATCCTCCAATTCCTTTGTTGTGGGATAATCCAGCTTGTGATTGTCAATAAGATCTTGTGCCACCTTTCTGGCCATTCCTTCAAATGCCCTCTTCGTGTGGTGAAAATACAGCTGTTCGAACATATAGTATCTTGCAACAATCATTTGTTCGGCTGCGAAATATCCTCCGTCCAGTACAACAAGACCTCCGTCAACTACACACAGCGAGTCCAAGACTCTCTCAAGGTCAAATATTCCGTATTTCACACCTGCGTAATGAGAGTCTCTGGAGAGGTAATCGAACTTATCAACATCTAGTTGGCTGTTAATGAGAGATGCCAGAAAAGGCTTATTGAATGGCGGTTTGCCCTTGATCATATTTGTCACATCCTTAACTCTTATACCTGCTTTTTCTATTGTTGATGCAAATCTTTTTTCGACTATGGCCACTGAATAGTCTTCGTGTTGTTCGGGAATAATTCCATCTAATGCATGAGAAAAGGGTTTATGTCCTACATCATGTAATAGAGCCGCCAAACGCGCCAGCTTGAAGTCTTCTTCTGTAAGATCGATAGGTATTTTCAGTATGTCACAATTCTTTTTTATTTTCTGGAGTGCCCGATCAACAGTATGCATGGCACCAAGAACATGTCCGAAACGGGAATGCTCTGCTCCATGATATGCAGTGTAGGCGAAGCTTAGTTGCTTGACGCGTCTTAATCTCTGAAAAATAGGATCATTGATTATTTCAAGCTCTGCTTCATACACTGGAATGAATCCATGAATTGGATCTCTTAATTCCTTGGAAGGTGCAGTAGTTATCGTAAATACTTATCCCTTTATACAATATTCTTCTGATATTTTTATATGTATCCAATCTCCTTTTTGTTTCCCCAGCTTTGGCTATCCAAATGAGAAGCATCATTCAGACTGTCAATTTATTTCGTTGAATGACTGAGGAAGGAGCTCGGACAGCTTATGTGTCGAGGGGTCTCTATCAATATAGATGATAATCCCTGAAACGTATCTGAAAAAAGAAAAAATAGAAAAAGAAAGGAAAACGTGAATCCACAGCCAACCTGACTGACGGTATCTATCTCCAGAAAACTTGACCTACACCAACAGGGTTGTTGGTGTACGTGCCATTTTGAACTGTCGGGCCTACCCCACCCCCTTGTCGGCAATGTCTATCATGTCCATATCCACCGCCTACTACTACCACCACCATCACCATCTATTGTTGGTCGGACAGCCCTGGAACCCTCGACTTAAGGCTTTATAAACACGCTCAAAAAAGTCGTAATTCCTTATAAGGCAACAGGCTATTTACAGTCGGTTTCTCGGAGTAGAACCACCCTCTATCGTATCACCTCCCTCATTTCTGGCTTTTCGCCCCCTATTGTAAATTTTCAATCGTCAAAATCATGCGTTCTGGAGCACTTGATCTACGACAGCAGGCTAAATTCGAGGGTGTGCAAGGTAGACAGACAGGTGTAGTAGAACCCACAGTATGCCGGCCGGCGTCTTTACATTCGTTCGTCTTAGCCAGACCACAACGACGATAGCAACAATGCCGACATTGCTCGAGCACTCTGGGGGGGACCACTACTACTAGAACAATGGTAGATACAACAGCGGTAGCGGTGATGGCAAAAAAGTCACGGCCGGGATGATGAATCCCATTCATGTTGATATCAGTAGATGACATCAAGAGAGAGTCTGACCCGGCCATATGCTACTGCCCACAGGTCCCCTTTATTCCTTCCCGGGCCTGCTCCGAGACGCTCTATCAACCAGCACAAGGAGTCGACAGCAACATGATATCCAGTACCAAAAAGGTATCGGCAAAAGCCGCATCCATGATACGACACCAATATGGCTCAACGCTGGCTACCCTGCACAGGTACGCGTCGGCGCTAAAGTCGGAAAAGGCGCAGGCTGTAGCAGTTGACGTCTGCAAACTGATGTCTGTGTGTGTCGTCGGCTGTTATGTGGCACTAAAATCAACATTTGCCAGCTGAGCTGAGCCACCCATCATCTTTTTGTGACCAGGACAAAGGTCGCCAAACCGGCACTACCCTTTGCAGAGGGTGGACCTGGCCGGCCGGTGTGGGCGACCAAAAGGAAAGGTAGACTGGCAGGGCCGGCGCCCTGCACTCTCCTCCCATTTTCCTCTTTTTTCTGGCATGGCCCCAATGGCTGCTACCTCTGCGCGGTGGGGCTAGAAACTATGTCGATTTGCGCCGATCTGAAAACGGCATAGGCCAAAGGCAGTCTGACAAGAAAAACGAGAAAGGAAGGAAGGAAGGGGATGATGACAGATTGGCACACTGACTGACACCACCGCAGGATGATGTCGCTGTCCAGCTGACCTGCTATCAGACGAGCTTCTGACCCTTCCTTCAACCTGCTGTACACTCAACCTCTGATTTATCCTTTCTTTTCTCTCTCGGCCCCGCCTGGCAGACCTCCCCGCGGTGGGGCTGGTAACGGCGTTTTAAGTCAATCAGTGTCAGCTTTGCTAGCGGACGCTGCCGTTGTAGCAAAAGGCGCCGGCCAACTGCCAGGAGAAAAAACAGGTGAGAAAACACAGATGGAAAACAACCAGAATAAAAAAGAAGCGACATCGACCGAGAGGTCCACACAGGTACCCCTGACTGCTTCCGAGGTTGACATTGACGATGAATCACAGGCAAAGGAAATGAGGCTTGCCGCAAGAGAAAAGCGACAGCCCAAGTGTGTCTATTGCGGACACCCCCTGGACAGGGTATTGCAGACAGAATATGACCACCTCACGTGGTCATGGAACCCAGAAAAAGGCTGGTTTTTCAGGGACGCCGTTGGCGACGCCGACAAGCCATACCATGATTGCAGATTATGTCCTAACGGCTGCGGTGCACGTGACTGGGATTTTACAGACAATGAACTGATCAGCTATTGAAAATGACGACGACAGGGGGATGATGAAACCAGGGTAACTCTGATCCTCGCCACCAGAGGAGATGACGAGCAGACAGCGATCTGACCCCTGTCACCACCCGATACCACACTCCTCTATTTTTTCTTTCTGACCGAGGCAAGCAACCCAAACCTGCATACCGGTAGCGTAGAGTAGCGTACGCTATCGGCGGACTCGGCCGGCAGGTGTGAGGTTGCAGAGGTGAAACAACCAAAATGTCATCAAAAGTAGAAGAAAACAACAACCAAAAAGAAGCGACTTCAGCCGAAAGGCTCACACAGGTACCCCAGACACCAGAAGTTTTTTCTTCCGGCAGCAGCGCGGAAAAGGCGTCGGCGGCCCTCTCCCGCATAGTCCAGCTCTTCTCCACGACCCAGCTCCACAAGACAGTGGCCACAGTCTACATCCAGACTGCCGGCAAGCCGTGCGAGAACTGGTCCATAGGCAACCTCCTCCTGATGTACCTGGCCGGCACAAGCGACGGCCGCACGTACGCGGCGTGGAAGCGCGTTGGTAGGAACGTCAAGAGAGGCGCAAAGGCCTTCTACATACTGGAGCCGCGCCTGATAACAAAGGTCAAGACCGACCCGGATACAGGCGAGCCGGTGCTGCACGAGGGCAAGCCGGTGACATATCAGGTCCTTGCAGGCTTTAGGCCAAGCCCCCGGTTCAGGTACGAGGACACGGAAGGCGAACCTCTAGAAGAATACAAACCGCGCCAGGTACCACCACTCATGAACGTGGCAGAAAAGTGGGGCATAAGGGTGTCATACAGAAATACAATGCACGGAGAGCAGGGCTACTTTGAGCCGTCAACCAACTCTATCGTGCTGTGCGTCGAGGACGACCCGTCAGTCTTTTTCCACGAGCTTGCACACAAGGCACATAGCAAGATAGAAGATATCAAAGTGGGACAGGACCCGGAGCAGGAGACGATAGCAGAGCTGGCAGCATGCACATTGTCAGAGATATACGGCTACGACGTTAAAGGCAACTCGTACGAGTACATCGCCCATTATGCGCGCAGCCACTCCCCGGAGCAGGTGGGCCGCCTGTGCATGAAGGTGCTTGACAAGGTCAAGAAGGTGCTGGACATCATACTGCGCGCTGACGCGGGGACAGAGACTACAGGAGATGACCAGCAACAGCAGACACATTCCTTACCTAACCATGACGAGACGACCGCAACTCCATCCACCGTGTTGGCGATAAAAGAGGATGTGACGGCCTAGCCATATGGCAGTCAGGTTCGTAGGCAACCGCGAGATAGACGACGACAACAACAACAGCCTTTTCCTCCTTGAGCTGGACAAGAACGACATCGATACCGTCATCGACGCGCTGATCGCATATAATAAGCGGAAACTGGCAGGGGATTTTATACACATACTCAAGCGAGATTCGATCCCGGAAGTGCTACGCCAGGGCGACCTCATCAGCGGCAGCAAGAGAGGCAAGGACCGCCGGTGGATAGCCGTAGTGGTGCATGAACAGGAGATAAGGGATGCATGCGAGTCCACAGGCATTGACTTTGATACGCTGGACCTGGACAGCGTAGTAAATAAGTACACGGACGCACTGCTGGATGATGGCGGCTGGTACGAGTCGCTCAAGGATATAGTGGCAGACGAGGGGGAATACGACGCCACGCTGCATGCTGATCATATCCAGTCAGAAAGCGAAAGGATTTCACGGATGGATGAGTGATGCCTTGATGGTACCACAACAACAACCAGCTACAGACGGCGGGGTGCTCGAAGGCGAGGTTCCATCAGAGAGCCAGGACGGCGTCACATACACCGTCATGTCTGACCCTGCGTCGGGCCGGTGGAAATGCACCTGCCCCGACTATGTTATGCGCCGCAGGTTCAATGGGACGGACTGCAAGCACATCCGTGCCGTCAAAGAGGCGCAGCAGCAGTTGCAACAGTAAGAGCAGGAGGAGATGTGGTGATGACCCAGATGACAAAAAGAGAGGAAAAAGTCGCTCCATACAGGTGCCTCAAATGCGATACGGCTTTTGCAAAGTTGGAGAAATTCAGAGCACACGTGAAGGCTTCAGGACACAACTCGTGGACCGTGTCAAGCAGTGAACTGCTCAGGCTGGGAACATTGTCCCCCAGAAAAATCCTGCTAGGGTGAGTTGACAAATGGCTGTCCACACAGAAAGGATCCCGATAGACAGGTACGTCTGCGATTCTTGCAACGGCCCGCTCACGACCGACAACGACTCATTTGTTGTAATAACGTCGTATGCGGTCAGGTACGAACATGGGCTATACTGTCCGCAGTGCGCCGGCAGGCTTGTCAGGTGTAGAGAAGAAGCAAAAGAAAAACCAGAGGCGCCTTTACGCGTATACCTGCTCGGAGAGGCCGTCGACGACCTGAGCCGGGAACTGTGCATCAGCTCTTTCGAAGAGTTCGACCCAGAACAGCACCGCTAAACGCGCTGCAGCCGTTCTTCTTGTCAAGTCAACAATCGAACAGACGACACCGACTACTATAAAGAATGCCGCGGCCGGGGATGATGAAGCCTGTTAACTTTGATATCAACAGCAGATGATATCAACGCACGAACTGACCCGGCCGTCACCTGTTACTGACCTACAACCCCTTTTCTATTTTTTCCTCTTAAAAAGGCTCTGGCAGCCTTGCCTCTACGTGGCAGAGCTAGAAACCCACTCTTTTCTTCTGCAAAAAAAGGAAAGGTGGGGCCAAACAGGCTGCAAAAAAAGGTGAGAAAAAACCAACATGTCAACCACAACCACAACAACAACATGCGTAGTTGAAAACAACGAGCAGACATCAGCGCCTGCCATTTTTTCAGGGGCGCTTGCACAGGTACCTCAGCAAGTCGAAAGCCAGGAGAATAAAATGGTCAGGCTCTCCTCGCTGTTAAAGTACAGCGAGAAAAAGATGGCAGAGAAAAAGCTGGTTGCCATCGCGGTACAGGAATGTGAAGGCGGCCCCATACGCTACCTGCATCCAAGCAGCATGGTCCCACAGACAACAGTGATAGTGAGGGACAGAGAAACTGGCGCGCTTGTAGGCCTGCCCGCCGTGATGGGCGGCTAAAGTCGCGCTCCCTACCTGCATAAAGGCAGGCCACAGCCCTGCCCCGTCCTCATCTTCCTTCATGTATGTGCCATGCATTGGCCAACTGCCAGTAAGAGTTGGTTGACCAACATGCACACGCACACACGCGTGCCTGCTTGCCCGGAAATGGCTATTGGGAGGTTGATTTTGACAGGGGGATGATGAAACGAGGGTAACTCTGATCCTCGCCACCGCCAAGGAGGAAATGACGAGCAGACAATGATCTGACCCCTGTCACCACGACGTAGCACTGCACTCCAATTTATTTTTTCAGTGGCCCCGCTTGGCAGACCTCCTCGCGGTGGGGCTGGTAACGGCATTTTAAGGCGGCATTCGCTCTGCTAGCGGACGCTGTCGCAAAAGACGCCGGCCAACTGCCAGAAGAAAATAGGTGAAAAAACAGAATGAGTGAAAACAAAATTGAAAACAAAACGACTTTGGGCGCAAGCCCCGCACAGGTACCACAGTATCAGTATCAGTATCAGGAGAACGGAATCAAGAGGTGCGGCTACTGCGACATGCTGGTACGCTGGACCTCGGCCGACGGCGGCAAGAAGAACGTCGCAACAAACGCCGACGGCTCGCGCCACCATTGCCTTGCAAACGGTACTGCAAAGAGGAAAGAACCGTTGAAGCACGACAGGCCGACTGCGCAAGAGGTCATCTCGTTTTTGAATTCAGCCAGAGAGGGAAGCGCCGCCGGCCCTGTAGCTGGAGCCGGCGGCAATGCTAGCGGCACATCCTCGGCATACCAATCCTTACCTAACCACCACCAGACGCAGCAACAGCAGCAGGAGCCGCTTGCCATAGCCATCGCCACCGGCAACAGTAGTAGTAAAGATGACCACGACGCCGCCATAATGGCGATGCATGGTGAGGAAGAAGCCAACATTGTTGTTGCAGCGTGGAAGGCACAGGCAGAGGCTACAAACCGGCTTGCAGACGCAATGGTCGAAGTCGCGAGGTCTGTGGACGCACTTGCAGGGACTGCAAACAACATCGCGACGTCGAATTACAGGCTGTCAGACGAGCTCTCCAAGCTGACGCACCTCATACGCGGGATCGTGGCGGCCTCTTCTTCCAGGAAAGGTAGTAGCTGTGGTAGTGGGGTGGATGCTGCCTGATGGGCCAGTGGCAAGTCTACGAGGCCATCTGCGCACTTGGAAAAAACGTCACTGCAAGGCAGATACACGAGTTCCTTGAAAGCGCTGACCCGTCACACCGACGGCAGAACATCTCTGTAACTCAACTGTACATCAAGAGGCTATGCGCTGCCGGGCTTGTGTCTAAAAAGCCCTACCCAGGCATGCGCTGCGGCACCTGGATGTACAGCATAGCGGCCGAGTACCCCAAGAGGAACGTCGTCGTTGCTGCCGCTGCTGCAACAATACCTCCTCCTCTTCATTTTCCTCCACAACAACAACGACGACAACGCCATCATCAGCAGCAACGGTGTTGTGATATGATGACATGATGATGAAGAAGAAGGAAAAGAAAAGAAAGGCCGACGGCAATAACAACAAGAACAACGACGACGCCGACGCTCATTCGTTAAGGCCTGTGGCATGCCCCTATGGGTGCGGTACAGTACTGTGGTTCTGCAACAATGTTTGCAAGGGGTACCACGACCCGCTGTGCAGGTGTTTCGACTCCCCGCAGGAGTATGATTTCAGCAGGCTCTGACTCCTGCGCATCCGCACCGTACGGCTTCCATCCTGCCTGGTACTCCTTCTCCTACAACACCGGCCTCGATGTCGTTGTCCGATATTATCCTATGAGCCATGTCCACATGCCTGCGCTTTGCTTTCTTTGATTCAAATAAAAAGTAAACTACCAGCTGCTCACATGTTCCACACCTGGTCTGGACAGGCGTCAATTCCGGACGGCCAAATTATGCCCACGACACATATGCAATACAGGCTTCCAAATCTGGTTAAAGCAGGCCATATTGTTGCAGGCGGAGGTGACTATAGATATGGATCTTCTCTATATATTTAAATTCTAGAATTATCCGGCATCCCACTATGACTATGTCAGATGTTGTTCGCCTTGCGACTAGCAAGGTAGGCGTGCTGGCTCTGGCTGCGCTTCTTATTCTTGGAAGCGCATCCATTGCATTGGCACAAGGTAAAGGAGGAAATGGAAATGGAAATGGAAATGGCGGCAACCCATTTGACGCACTCTGGGCCGCAATTGAAGAAATACAGGGACAGATAGCAGACTTGATTGCGCAGAATGAAGAGCAGCAGGCGCAGATTAACGACCTGATGGCTGGGCAGCAGGACATTGACGAACTTGAAGAGCAGATAGCAGAACTGAACGCTGCAAAGGCTGACTTGCAGGCGCAGGTTGACGAATTGCGTGCAAGAATTGCCTCTTCAGATCTGGACGGAGATTGTGACGCTCTACCAGCACCGATGGTGAACTGGTACAACTGCGACTTCTCCGGCGCATACCTCCCCGGTGCTAACCTCCACAGTGCTGACCTCCACAGTGCAGACCTATCCCGTGCTAACCTCTCCGGTGCAATCCTCGACGGTGCTGACCTCTTCGGTGCAATCCTCGACGGTGCTAACCTCTCCGGTGCTAACCTCCACCGTGCTAACCTCCACAGTGCTAACCTCTCCGGTGCAATCCTCGACGGTGCTAACCTCTTCGGTGCACTCCTCGACGGTGCTAACCTCTCCGGTGCTAACCTCTCCGGTGCTAACCTCTCCCGTGCTAACCTCTCCGGTGCACTCCTCGACGGTGCTAACCTCTCCGGTGCAATACTAGAAGGCTGCACTGGTCACGAAATCTGCAACTGAAAGGGGCCAAATCCCTTCCCTTTCCTTCCCTTCCCTTTCTTTCCCTTTTTTTATTCGCTCTTCCAGACCGGCAAGCTC